>Ga0335085_10003990_pt1 | contig 24897 bp, 27 predicted proteins | sample Lox_Sample_45_FD_206712 | JGI IMG/M metagenome (GOLD analysis project Ga0335085, IMG submission 206712) | Soil microbial communities from Loxahatchee National Wildlife Refuge, Florida, United States - Lox_Sample_4.5 | ecosystem: Environmental > Terrestrial > Soil > Wetlands | place: USA...
CGCTGATCGCGGCGACCGAGAAGAAGATCGAGAACGGCTCGTACTACGAGTTCACGGGCCCGCTGTACGACCAGACCGGCAAGCTGCGCGTCCCGAAAGGCGTGAAGATGCAGGTCCTGAAGGGCGGCACGAACTCGCTCTACGGCATGAACTGGCTCGTCAAGGGCGTGAACGGCTCGCCCAAGGGCTAGGCCTGCAAGTCGAGCCTGAGCGCACTTCACTCGCCACTGCCACCCCGCAAGGGGTGGCAGTGGCGATGCACGGCATCGTCAAGCGCTTTCCCGGCGTGGTCGCGAACGACGGCGTCGACTTCGAGGCCGCGGTCGGCGAGGTGCACGCGCTCCTCGGCGAGAACGGGGCCGGCAAGAGCACGCTCTCGAACATCCTCACCGGCCTCTACCGGCCCGACGAGGGGGAGATCCTCCTCTACGGCGAGCCCGTCCATTTCGCGAACCCGCGGGAGGCGCTCGACGCGGGCATCGGGATGGTGCACCAGCACTTCCGCCTCGTGGAGACGTTCACCGTTGCGGAGAACATCGCGCTCGTGGAGCACGGCGGCTCGTTCCGCATCGATCCGGGCGGGATCGAGTCCCGTGTCACCGAGCTCGGCGCCCGCTACGGGCTCCAGGTCGACCCCCGTGCGCGGATCTGGCAGCTGTCGATCGGCGAGCAGCAGCGCGTCGAGATCCTGAAGGCGCTCTACCGCAACGCCCGCATCCTGATCCTCGACGAGCCGACCGCCGTGCTCACGCCGCAGGAGGCGGAGACCCTCTTCGTGACGCTCCGGCAGATGGCGGCCGACGGCCGCACCGTGATCTTCATCTCGCACAAGCTGAACGAGGTGAAGGCGGTGTCCGACCGGGTGACGGTGCTCCGCGGCGGCAAGTCGATCGCCACCGTCGACACCGCCGACGCGACGCCGCGCTCGCTCGCCGCGCTGATGGTCGGGCGTGAGCTCTCGGAGGGCGCGCGGGAGAAGCGCTCCCAGCCGGCGGAGCCGATGCTCCAGCTCGAGGACGTATGGGTGGTCGGCAGCCGCGGCACCGACGCGGTCAAGGGCGTCTCGCTGACCGTCCGCGCGGGCGAGATCGTCGCCGTCGCCGGCGTCTCCGGCAACGGCCAGCGCGAGCTCGGCGAGGCGATCGCCGGGATGCGGGCGCCGTCACGCGGCACGATCCGCGTCGCCGGCGCCGCGATGCTCGCGGGCGACCCGCGGGCGGCCCTGAATGCGGGCGTCGCCTTCGTGCCGGAGGACCGGCTGACGACGGGCGCCGCGCCCGGCCTCAGCATCGCCTCGAACCTGGTGCTGCGCTCCTACCGCGACCCGTCGCTCTCGCGCGGGCCGATGCTGCTCCTCGACCGCATCCGCCATCGCGCGATCGACCTGATCCACCGGTACCGGATCGCTGCCCCGGGCCCTTCGGCCCAGGTACGGGTGCTCTCCGGCGGCAACCTGCAGAAGGTCGTGATCGCGCGCGAGTTCTCGGGCGACCCGCGCGTCGTCGTCGCCGCGTCGCCGACGCAGGGCCTCGACGTCGGCGCCACCGAGACGGTCCGCGACTACCTCTGCGAGGCGGCCGCCTCCGGCGCTGCGGTGCTCGTGTTCAGCGAGGACCTGGACGAGATCCTCGAGCTGGCCGACCGGATCGCGGTGATCTACGAGGGTACGATCGCGGGCGAGGTGGCGGCGGCGGAAGCGAGCATCGACGAGATCGGCCTGATGATGGCCGGCGCCCACCGGGCCTAGGCTTCGCGGAAGGAGATCTGCTGCGCGCCCTCCCAGAGGGTGAGCCGGCCGAGCTCGGGCAGGTGCTCGAGCCCGTCGACGACCGTGGCGAAGTGGTTCCCGGCGAGCGGGCCCGCCTTCGACCCGAACGCGCAGTGGCCGTACGGGAAGAGGAGCTCCGTCTCGCTGATCCCGCCCGGGAAGAGCAGCAGCTGGCCCGGCGCCGGGTAGCACGTCGCGTTCTCGGCGCCGATGCCGAGCTCCCGCTCACCCCACGGGATCCAGTTCGACTCGCCGCTCCAGCGGCAGTGGATGATCCGGTCCTCGAACGGGAGGATCTTCCGGAAGGCCGCGACGGTGGCGGGGGCGTCGCCCTCCTCCCAGCGGGCGCGGAACGTGAAGCCGGCGGCGACGATCTCGAGCACGGCCGCAAGCTAGCGCGACGAGAGCCAGCTCGCGAGGGTGTCCCGCTCGGCCTGCGTCATGTGCGTCGCGTTGCCGAGCGGCATCGCGTGCGAGTCGACGGCGAAGGTGCGGATCAGCGTCGCGTTCTTCTCGATGTCGGCGGCGCTCTCGAGGACCACGCCGGCCGGCGGCGAGCTGTAGCCCGGCTCGGTCGGGGACGTGGAGTGGCACGGCGCGCAGCGGTTGGCGACGATCGCCTGCACCTCGGCGAGAGTGGCCGGCGGCCCGGAGGTGCTCGACGAGCCCGTCTGGGGGCGGATCACGATCGCGAGCGCGAGCAGCCCGGCGGCTGCGCTCGCGAGGATCCACCAGGCGTTGCGGCCGCGGTGGCGGAGGTTGAAGTAGTGACGCGTCCACGCGCCGAGCGCCATCAGCACGACGAGGATCAGCCACGCGTAGGAGTGCCCGTACGTGAACGGGAAGTGGTTCGAGAGCATCGCGAACAGCACGGGGAGGGTGAGGTAGTTGTTGTGCACCGACCGCTGCTTGCCGGCCGCGTTCCAGGCCGGGTCGGGATCCTGCCCCGCCTCCTTTGCCCGGACGAGCTTCCGGTGCATCGGGATGATCACGAAGAAGACGTTCGCGGCCATGATCGTGCCGAGCATCGCGCCGACCTCGATGTAGGCGGCTCGCGCGGCGAAGAGCTGCGACGCCCCCCACGACGCGAGCACGACGAGCCCCGCCACGATCACCGCCAGGAGGGCGTCGCGGTCCTTCAGCAGGCGGCAGAGCGTGTCGTAGACGAGCCAGGCGACGGCGAGCCCGCCGATCGCGAGCGCGATCGCCTCGGAGTTCGAGAGGTCGGCGACGGACTTGTCGACGAGGAACGTCGAGGCGTGCGCGAAGTAGACGACGATGAGCATCGCGAACCCCGAGAGCCACGTCGTGTACGCCTCCCACTTGAACCAGTAGAGCTTCTCGGGAAGCCGTTCCGGCGCGACCCTGAACTTCTCGATCCGGTAGAAGCCGCCGCCGTGGACCTCCCACACCTCGCCGCCGACGCCGCGGTCGGCATCGCGCTCCTCGACCGGCGGCGTCAGGTGGTTGTCGACCGCGATGAAGTAGAACGACGACCCGATCCACGCGATCGCGGCGATCACGTGCAGCCAGCGGAAGACCAGATCGCCCCAGCTCCACCAGTAGTCCGCCGACCAGAGGCCGCCTAGGACCGTCGCCACCGGTCCTCCGCGATCGAGACCAGCTCGTCGAGCGCCGTCGCGAGCTCCTGCTCGCGCGTGCGCTCCAGACGCTCGCGCAGGATCGGGACGAGCTCGCTCTTCGGCCGCCGGTCGACGAACACGACGAAGCGGAAGCCGAACCTCTCCTCGTAGCGGCGGTTCAGCTCCTCCAGCTCCGGCGCTTCGTCGGAGCCCTGCTCGGCGGCCGAGCGCGCCGAGAGGCCCTTCGTCGCGCCGATGGCCGGGTGCGCGTCGAGCACCTCCTTCTTCTCCTCGTCCGAGAGCGAGGCGGCGACCTCGCGCGCACGGCCGAGCGGGTCGTCCAGCCCGGCGAGCCGTTCGACGAACCCGGTGCGGCCCTCGAAGAGGTCGGCCAGCTCCTCGACGGTCAGCTGCCGCGGTAGGTCGCGCACGCGTACGAGGAGACGAGCAGGGGGACGTGGTAGTGGCCGTCGCCGAGCTCGACCTCGAGCTCGACGCGGCGGAAGAACGGCGACGGGGGCCGGAACACGATCCTGTAGGTGCCGGGCGCGGCGTCGGCGAGCTCGCGGATGCGGCCGTCGGCGTCGGTCTCGCCCGAGCCGACGAGCTCCTCGCCGCGCCACAGCTCGACGCGCACGCCCGCGGCCGGCTTGCCGCGCTCGGTGTCGAGGACATGGGTCGAGACGGTCATTCGCGTGGAAGCCTCGCAGCCTGGCGGCGGTGCTCGCGCGCGATCTCCGCCTCGTCGGCGCGGAGGAGGCGGCCGCCCGAGACCACCTCGACGCCGCCGACGAAGAGCCGGTCGACGCGGTGCGGCCCCGCGAGCACGAGGCCGGCCACCGGATCGGCCGCGCCCGCCAGCTCGAGCGTGTCCTTCGGCCAGACCGCGAAGTCGGCGCGCTTCCCCGGCTCCAGCGACCCGATGTCGCTGCGCCCGATCGCCCGCGCGCCGCCTTGTGTTGCAAGTTGCAAAGCCTGTCGCACGCTCATCGCTCCCGGGCCGCCGCGGCCGCGCGCGACGAGCAGCGCCTGCTTGACCTCGAAGAAGAGGTCGCTGCGCTCGTTCGAGGCGGAGCCGTCGACGCCGAGCCCGACGTCGACGCCCGCCTCGACGAGCTCGCGCACGGGTGCGATGCCGGCGCCGAGGCGCAGGTTCGAGGTCGGGCAGTGCGCGACGCCGACGCCGTGGGCGCCGAAGCGCTCGACCTCGCTCTGCGAGAGGTGGATGCAGTGCGCGCACCAGACGTCGTCGCCGAGCCAGCCGACCCGCTCGAGGTACTCGACCGGCCGGCAGCCGTAGAGCTCCCCGCAGTACTGCTCCTCCTCGACCGTCTCCGCGAGATGCGTGTGCAGGCCGAGCCCCAGCTGCCGTGCGAGCCCCGCCGACTCCTCCATCAGCCGCGTCGTGACCGAGAACGGCGAGCAGGGCGCGACGACGATCTGCGCCATCGCACCGTCGACGATGCCGGCGAGCCGCTCCGTGTCGGCGAGCACGTCGTCGATCTCCTCGACCAGGTTGTCGGGCGGCAGCCCGCCGTCGGAGACGCCGAGGTCCATCGAGCCGCGGGAGGCGACGATGCGGACGCCGAGCTCGGCGGCGGCGCGCAGCTCGGACTCCACGAGGCCGCTGACCCCGCGGGGGAAGACGTAGTGGTGGTCGAAGACCGTCGTGCAGCCCGAGAGGGCGAGTTCGGCGAGGCCGGTGCGGGCCGCCGCGTACAGCATCTCCTCGTCGATCTGCGCCCACACCGGGTAGAGCGTGCGCAGCCACGTGAAGAGGTCGGCGTCCTGCGCCCTGGCGCGCGTGAGCGTCTGGTAGAGGTGGTGATGGGTGTTGACGAGGCCGGGCGTGACGACGGCGCCGCCGACGTCGAGGCCCGGCCCCGGCGGCTCGCCGGCGCCCACCTCCGCGACCAGCCCGTCCTCGATCCGGAGCCAGCCGCGCTCGTGCTCGGTGCCCGCGTCGTCCATCGTCACGAGGTGTGCTCCGGAGACGATGATGGGGGTCGTGTTCACGGCAGGGGAACCGTACAGTTCCGTCCGTGGAGGTCCTGACACCGCGGTCGCTTGCCGAGGCGCTCGAGCTGAAGGCGCAGCATCCGGACGCGCTGCCGCTCCAGGGCGGCACCGACGTGATGGTCGCGATGAACTTCGACCGCACCCGGCCGGGGGCCGTCATCAACCTCAACGAGGTGCCGGAGCTGCGCGGCTGGTCGCGCGAGAACGGCGCCCTCCGGCTTGGCGCCGGGCTCACGTACACCGAGGCGATGCGCGGCGAGCTGGCCTCGCTCCTGCCCACGCTCGCCGAGGCGGCGCGGACGGTGGGCTCGCCGCAGATCCGCAACCGCGGCACGATCGGCGGCAACCTCGGGACCGCCTCGCCGGCCGGCGACGCGCTGCCGCCGCTGCACGTCGAGGGCGCGGAGATCGAGTGCGTCTCGGTGCGAGGCTCGCGCCGGCTGCCGCTCGCCGAGTTCGTGACCGGAGTCAAGCGGACGGCGCTCGCGCCCGACGAGCTGATCGGCGCCGTCTGGGTGACGCCGTCCGGGCAGCCACAGACCTTCATGAAGGTGGGGCCGCGGAACGCGATGGTGATCGCGGTCGTCTCGCTCGCGGTGTCGGCGGGCGAGGAGCTCCGGGCCTCGTTCGGCTCCGCGGGGCCGCGCCCCGTCCTCGTGACGGCGCCGCGCGAGGAGGCGGACACGTTCCCCGAGCGCGTGGCGTCGGCCGCCTCGCCGATCGACGACGTCCGCGGCAGCGCCGCCTACCGGCGCCACGCGCTGCGCGTGCTGACCAGGCGCGCCCTCGAGAGGACGCTCGCGTGAGGATTGCGTTTCGCATCAACGGCGTCGAGGCCTGGGCCGACTGCTGGGAGGGCGAGTCGCTCCTCTACACGCTGCGCGAGAAGCTCGGCTACCCCGGCGCGAAGAACGCGTGCGAGCAGGGCGAGTGCGGTTCGTGCTCCGTCCTGCTCGACGGCACGCTCGTCTGCGCCTGCCTCGTGCTCGCCGCGCAGGCCGACGGGCACGACGTGACCACGGTGGAGGGGCTCGCGAACGGCGAGGACCTCCATCCCGTCCAGCGAGCATTCGTCGAGGCCGGTGCCGTGCAGTGCGGCTTCTGCACTCCCGGCCTCGTCGTCGCGACCGCCGACCTGCTCGCGCGGTCGCCCGACCCGAGCGACGACGAGATCCGCGAGGCGCTGTCCGGCAACCTCTGCCGTTGCACGGGCTACGAGAAGATCTTCGACGCCGTGCGGATGGCGGCGCGGGCATGACGGTCACGGCGACGCCACGCCGGCTCGAGGTCGGGCGCATCGGCGATGTCCTGCCGCGCGCCGACGGCGTGTCGAAGACGAAGGGCGAGTTCGCCTTCTCGAGCGACCTCAACGTGCCGGGGATGCTCTGGGGCCAGGCCGTCCGGAGTCCGTACGCGCACGCGCGGATCCTGTCGCTCGACATCTCGGAGGCGGTGGCGACGCCCGGCGTCCACGCCGTGCTCACGCACGAGGACGTCCCCGGCGCGAAGCGCTACGGCCTCGAGTTCCCGGACCAGCCGGTGCTCGCGATCGACCGCGTGCGCTACTTCGGCGAGGCGTACGCGCTGGTCGCGGCCGAGCATCCCGAGCAGGCGCGGCGTGCGGCCGAGAAGATCAGGGTCGAGTGGGAGCCGCTCGAGCCGGTCACCGACATGGACCGCGCGGCGGAGGGGCCGGAGCTCCACCCCGAGCGCCCGACGCAGGGGCACGGCTACTTCGAGGACCCCCGCCCGAACGTCGTGCGCACGCTCGTCGTGCGCCACGGCGATCCCGCCGCCCGTGGCGAGGTCGCGGTCGAGGGCGAGTACGAGACGGGCACCCAGGACCAGGCCTTCCTCGGCCCGGAGTCCGGGCTTGCGATCCCGGACGGCGAGGGCGGCATCGACATCCACGTCGCGACGCAATGGCTCCACGTCGACCGGGCGCAGGTCGCGCCGTGCCTGAACCTGCCGCTCGAGCAGGTGCGGATCCACCTCGCCGGCGTCGGCGGCGCCTTCGGCGGGCGCGAGGACCTCTCGATGCAGATCCACGCGGCCCTGCTCGCGCTGCACACGAACCGGCCGGTGAAGATCGTCTACAGCCGCGAGGAGTCGTTCACGGGCCACGTCCACCGCCACCCGTCGCGGATCTGGGCGCGCCACACGGCGACGCGGGAGGGGCGGCTCGTGTCGGTCGAGATGCGCATCCGTCTCGACGGCGGCGCGTACGCGTCGAGCTCGACCGCCGTCGTTGCCAACGCCGCCGCCTTCGCCGGCGGGCCGTACAGCGTGCCGAACGCCCACGTCGACGCGACCGTCTTCTACACGAACAACCCGCCCTGTGGCGCCATGCGCGGGTTCGGCGCCGTGCAGACCTGCTTCGCGGCAGAGGCGCAGATGGACAAGCTCGCCGATGCGCTCGGTATCGACCGGGTCGAGCTGCGGCTGCTGAACGCGTTGGCGCCCGGCGACACGCTCCTGACGGGCCAGGTGCTCGACTGCTCGCTGCCGACGGCAGAGGTGATCCGCGCCGCCGCGGCGATGGAGCCGCCGCCTCCCGAGCCGCTGCCGCGCGACCCGCTGCGACTGCCGGGCGGCGCCGGCAACACGACGCACGGGCAGGGCATCCGCCGCGGCATGGGCTTCGCCGTCGGCTTCAAGAACATCTGCTTCTCGGAGGGCTTCGACGACTACTGCTCCGCGCGCGTGAAGCTCTTCGCCGACGGCTCCGCCGAGGTGCATTGCGCCGCGGCCGAGCTCGGCCAGGGCGTCACGAACGTGATCCTGCAGGTGGCGCGGACGGAGCTCGGGATCGACGACGTCCGCCTCGCGCCGCCCTCGACGGCCACGGTCGACTCGTCCGGCTCGACCTCCGCCTCGCGGCAGACGTGGATGGTGTCGGGCGCGGTGCGCGACGCCTGCCGCGCCGCGCTCGAGGAGCGCGAGGCCAGGGGCGGCGGCGAGGTCGACGTGCACCGGATCTACCGCCACGTGCCGACGACGCCGCTCGATCCCGAGACGGGCCAGATCACCGGTGAGCGGGCGCACGTCTCCTTCTCGGTCGCGGCGATGAAGGTGGTCGCGGAGGTCGACGTCGAGCTCGGGCTCACGCGGGTGGTGTGGGTCGGCGCGGCGCAGGAGATCGGGCGCGCGATCGACCCCCGCTCGGTCGAGGGGCAGATCGAGGGCGGGATCGCGCAGGGCCTCGGCCTCGCGGTGATGGAGGAGATCCAGACGCGGGACGGGCTGATCACGAATGCGAGCTTCACCGACTACCTGATCCCGACGGCGCTCGACATGCCGGCGGTCGAGGTGACGCTGATCGAGGACCCCGACCCGAACGCGCCGTACGGCGTCAAGGGCGTGGGCGAGGCGCCGGCCGTCGTCTCGACCGCGGCAGTCGTCGCGGCGCTGCGGGATGCGACGGGCCGCGACCTTCCGCGCGCACCCGTGACGCCCGACGAGATCGTCGGGCTGTAGAGGAGTGACCGGCAACGTTCGCCTGGCCCCTGGCCCGCGATCACGCTGCGCCACAGTGCACGCTCGCCCTTGACAAGGCCCACCGGCCTTGCCTGCGGACGATCGCACCCTCTGGCTTGGTGCTAGCGACCCGGGAACCGGGCAACGTTACCGGTCACTCCACTAACGCACTCCCTCCTCGGGCTGCGTCGCCGACGGCGGCTCGCGCCGCACGACGAGCGCGACGCCCGACACGACGATCACCGCGCCGATCGCCTCGCGCCAGCTCAGGTGCTCGTTGCGGAAGAGGATCCCGAGGATGATCGCCACGATCGGGTTCACGTACGCGTAGGTCGAGACGAGCCCGAGCGGGGCATTCGCGACGAGCCACGTATAGGCGGTGTACCCGATCACCGAGCCGAAGGTCACGAGGTAGAGCCACGCGAGGATCCCCTTCGTCGACGGCGACGCGGAGCCCACGTACAGGAGGCCGACCGGCAGCATCAGCAAGCCGCCGCCGAGCATCACCCAGGCCGTCGTCGCGAACGCGTCGGCCGGCATCGGGAGCCGCTTCGACGCGACCGTGCCCACCGACCACATGAGCGCCGAGCAGACGCAGAGGAGGATGCCGGTCACGGTCGCGCCGTGGCCGGGGTGCGCGATCACCCCCACGCCGGCGAAGCCGATGGTCACGCCGGCGAGGAGCGGCACCGGAAGCCGCTCGCCGACCCCGAGCCGGAGCACGACCACCCAGAGCGGGATCGAGGCGATGATCAGCGACGCGATCCCGATCTGCGTCGTCTGCTCCGCATAGAAGAGCACCGCGTTGGCCCCCGGGAGCAGCGCCCCGATCAGGACGCACGAGCCGAGCTCGGGCAGCGTGACGCGCATCGTGCCGCCGCGCTTGACGACGACGAGCGCCAGGATCGCGCCCGCGGCGACGAACCTCGTCGACACGCCGAGCAGCGGCGGGATCGACTCGACGACGATCGCGATCGCGAGGTACGTCGACCCCCACAGGATGTAGACGGCCCAGAGAGCCGTCCACACCTTCGCCCCGCGACTCACCTCGTGAGCGTCAGTCCTGCGCCTGCGGCGAGCAGCGCGAGCCCGACGACGCGCTGCCAGGTGAGCGGGATCGCGGCGACGCCGAAGAGGCCGAAGCGGTCGATCAGCGCGCCCATCACGAGCTGCCCCGCGATCAGGATCCCGATCGTCGTCGTGGCGCCGATCCGCGGCTGCGCGAAGGTGATCGCATATACCACGATCAGGCCCATCAGGCCGCCTGCCCACATCCACGGCGGCACCCGGAAGGCCGTGCCGATGCCGCCCGTGTTCCGGGTCACGAGGAGGAGCACCGTCGCGAGCAGCAGCTGCACGCCGGTCGCGAACGCGAGCGCTGCGACGACGCCGACGCGATCGCCGAAGCGGCCCATGACCGCGACCTGCACCGACCCGGCGAGGCCGGCGACGACTGCGAGCAGAGCGGCAACCGCGGTCACGGCGCCCCACTGTAGTGGACCCATGCCGATCCGTCAGCAGCGCGCTCTACGTTGTCTCCACCATGTCGACACCCGCCACTCACCCGATCGACCTCGCCGTCACCGACGACCTCCGGCGCTCCCGGCTCACCGTCTTCTTCCGCGTGCTCCTCGCGATCCCGCACCTCGTCTGGCTCGCGCTGTGGGGGATCGCCGCAGAGGTCGTGGTCGTGATCGCGTGGTTCGCGGCGCTCTTCACGGGCCGCGTGCCCGACGGCCTCCACCGCTTCCTCGCCGGCTACCTCGCCTACATGACGCGCGTGAGCGCGTACCTGCTCCTGCTCGCGAACCCCTTCCCGCCGTTCTCGAGCGCCGGCTCGTATCCCGTCGATGCCACGATCGCGGCTCCGGAGCGCCAGAGCCGCCTCACCGTCTTCTTCCGGCTGCTGCTCGCGATCCCGGCGATCCTGCTCTCGTACGTCTTCCGTCTCGTGAACAACATGGTCGCCTTCCTCGGCTGGTTCTACTGCCTCGCCACCGGCCGCATGAACGAGGGGATGCGGAACGTCAGCGTGTGGCTCCTCCGCTTCGAGATCCAGACCTACGGCTACATCGGGCTCCTCACAGGCAGCTACCCGAGCCTCTCCGGGAGCCCGACCGTGTGATGTGCGAAAAAGCACAAGAGAATTAGTGACAAATAGGACGATGTGGTTTTACCACACGTTTTGCTACATTTAGGGGCGCAAACGGCGCGGACAAGCCTGCGCCCCGATCCTCTGGAGGACACACCCGATGAGCGCAGTCGCCGATGCCGCGACCCTGACCACCCCCGCCCCTTCGATCCAGGTCGTCGAGAAGGCGGCCCTGTCGGTGCAGGAGATGCACGACGCGGAGCAGAAGCGGTGGATACTCTGGTTCGGCGTCCCGGCGCTCGTCGCGTCCGTGTTCGTCGGCATCACCTTCGCCACGGGTGACGCGTGGTGGCTGAGCCTCGCGATCGCGGCGATCCTCGTCGACATCTTCGTGCTCGTCTGGCTCGCGATGACGTCCGACACGAACGGGCTCGTCCACGACGGCCCGAGCGCCGGCCACTAGCCCCGGCCCCGTCTCCATACGATTCGCCGCGTGCGGCGAATCGTGCTGATCGTCAACCCGTTTTCAACCGGTGTAACGCGGCAGCGCGTCGCGGAGGTGACGGCTGTGCTCGCGCGGCGGGCCGAGGTGGTCGTCTTCCAGACCGAGCGCAGGGGCCATGCGGTCGAGCTGGCGGATCAGGCAGCCGGCAGCGCCGACGCCGTCGTCGTCTTCTCGGGCGACGGAACGTACAACGAGGCGATCAACGGCGCCGCCGGCAGGATCGCGTTCGGCTTCCTGCCGGGCGGCGGCGCGAGCGTCTTCCCGCGCGCGCTTGGCCTACCGCGCGATCCGGTCGAGGCGGCCGCGCGCGTCGGGGAGGCACTCGACGCACAGCGGACGACCTCGATCGGCCTCGGCCGCGTGAACGGCCGCCGCTTCTGCTTCTCCGCCGGCATCGGCCTCGACGCGGAGGCCGTCCGGCGAGTGGAGGAGCACGGCCGCGACCGGGACGGCCGCCGCGCCTCCAACGCCTTCTTCGCCGCGACCGTCGTCGGCGTCTTCGTGCGCAGGCACCTGCGGATCCCGGAGCAGCTCGAGGTCGACGGCTTCGGCCGGGCCTCGATGCTCTTCGTCGCGAACGGCCGGCCGTATACCTACGCGGGCCCGTTCCCGGTCATGATCGCCGGCGAGGCAGACTTCGGCGCGGGCCTCGACTTCGTCGCACCCGGCGAGGTGTCGCCGCGCTCGCTGCCCGGGCTGGCCGTTCGTGGCATCCGTGGCACGCTCGGCGGCGACCCGCGCGTCCACGCGGCGCACGACATCGACGAGCTCCACGTCCGCTGCGACCGCCCCCTGCCGCTCCAGGCCGACGGCGAAGATCTCGGCGACGTCGTCGAGGCCCACTTCGAGGCCGAGCGCAACGCGCTCGACGTCCTTCTGTAACAGCGCTTGGTCGGGCGGTCAGGTCGTTCTGGCTGTGTTGGACGTCTTACCAGAGTGCTTGGACGGCCGTCCCGTTGTGCAGTGTCGCTACCGTGCCCCTGGCACCCCACGCCACCGCGGCCGACAGGTCCGGCCAGTTGTCTGCCGCGTCCTGCCAGTGCCTGGCGATGCCGGCCGGTGACTCGTAGTACTCATCGAGCACGAAGACCGTCTTGCCGGTCGGCTCCGAGCCCGGGTCCATCGGGTTCGACAGCTCCGGGCCCTTGGAGACGGTGTAGTCCAGCAGCCCGACATCGCCCTCGCGGGGATGTCCCTTCATCCACTCGGCGTGGCTCGCGAAGATGCGATCTCCTTCGGCCACGTCATCGGGCCCGACCGTCCACATGATGACGAGGTGCGATTTTCCCATGTGCGACATGCTGACTCCCTTTCACTAAGAACCCGGGTCAGGACGACCGTGCGGGCCGGGCTGCTGTCAGGCGGCGTATCCCCTCACGGTCTGGTCCGCGATCATCTCACGCCGAGTGGGCCCCTGGCGATCGTGCCACGACGTCAGCCGTGTCACGCGACCCAGATCCACAACACCCATCTCGCGAGGTTGATGCCGAGGAGGAGCGTGAAGCAGGCGAGCAGCCCCGTGTTCCACCTGGGCCGCGCGCCGAGGAGCCCGAGCGCGATGAAGATCGGGAAGACGCCGAGCGCGAAGCGCGGCATCGAGAGGAGCGGCGTGCTCGGCACCGGGTCGGAGAGCGGCAGCACGAGGCTGCCGAGGACGAACACGCCGTAGGCCGCCCCGAGGACGCGCCAGGCGTAGACGCCGAGCGCGATCAGCAGCACCGCGTAGGCGAGCTGCTCGAGGTTGAGGCCGGCGCCGTACATCGGCCCGTGGTCGGGGCTCGGGAAGTGGTTGCCGCCGGCGACGAGCTGCTCGACGCCGTGCCAGCCGGCGACGAGCGCGTCCCACGCACCGCCGAACGGCCCCGCGCTCGAGAGGTGGCGGTCCCAGCCGGCGCGCTGCGCCGACAGGAACACGAAGGGCCGGTGGTACTTCAGGCCCAGGTAGAGCGGCCAGAGCGCCATCACCGGCAGCGAGAGCGCGAGCCGGGCGAGCGCGCCGCGCCGGTTCGGCGAGCGCCAGGCGAGGATCGCGAGCGCCGGCAGGAGGACGACCCCCGAGACTCGAGTCAGCGCAGCGAGCCCGGTTACCGCCCCGGCCCACGTCCAGCGGCCGCGGAGCGCGAGCAGGAACGCTCCCGCGGAGAGCGCGAGGTAGAGCGACTCGCTGTAGACCGCGATCAGGAAGAGACTCGTGGGGAAGAGCGCCAGGTAGAGCACGGTGCGGTCGGCCGACTGCCGCCCGGTGAGGGCCAGCGCGAGCTGCCACAGCACGACGAAAGCGGCGACCGACGCGAGCGCGGAGACGACCACACCGCCGAGGAGGTAGTGCCCGAGGAAGATCCCGCCGAAGGTCCGCACGAGCAGGGGGTAGAGCGGGAAGAACGCGCTCGAGTGCCCGGGATCGGCGTAGCCGTGGTGGGCGATCTGCAGGAACCAGCCGCTGTCCCACCGCCCCCAGACGTCGATCGCCCAGCCGACGTCGTGCTCGACGACGTCCTCGGCGCCGCCCGTGTGGAGAGGCTGCGCGTACTGCGCCTCGAACACGAGGTAGGCGAGGAGCGTCCCGCCCCAGATGAGCGCGCGCGTCCACGCGAACGTCTCGAGGGGAGCGCGCGGGATGCGGCGGAGGAGCGGGCGCACGGGCGGGATCATGCCGACCCCGGGGGCTACACTCGTCGACAGTGCACACCGTGTACTGGATCGGCGTGCTCGCCGGCATCGGCGTGGCCCTCGGCATCTTCGGCGCCGGCCTCCTGCTGCGCTTCGTGCTCGCGGCTGTCGCGGGCGCGGTCGCCGGCGCCGCCATCGGGATCGCCGTCTTCGCCTGGCCGGAGGCGGTCGCGGGAGCGGTGGGAGGCGTCCTCGGCGCGTTCGGTGCCGTGCCGGTCGTCGCCGGCGCCCTGCGCCGCGGCGGCACCCGCGGCGGCGTGGCGCTGCTCGTGAGCGGAGGTGCGCTCGCCGCGGCCGCGATCGCCTTCATCCCGGTCCTGGGGTTCCTCGAGGCGGCCGGGATGCCCGGCGTCGCGGCACGCATCCGGCGCCGCACGCCCGAGCGGCACGCCGGGCTGCGCACCCTGGCGCGCGACTGACCCAGTGGCGGCACGGCCGGTCGTCCTGATCATCATCGACGGGCTGACGCCCTCGATGCTCGAGGCGACGGACGCGCCCGCGCTTCGTTTCCTGCTCGACCACGGCAGCTACCGCCGTGCCGTCTCGACGTTTCCCTCGCTGACCCCGGTCTGCCTGGCCTCGATCGCGACCGGCGGTCACGGCGAGACTCACGGCATCCCGCACCTCGTCTGGTGGAACCGCGACGAGCAGCGCCTGGTCGAGTACGGCTCCTCGTTCGCTGCGCTCCGTGCGGCGACCGGGGTCGTGCAGGGCCTGCGCGACACCGTCGTCAACCTGAACGAGCGGCACCTGCTCCGCAGCGCCGAGACGATCTACGAGGCGCTCGAAGACGGCGGGCTGACGACGGCGGCGATCAACATCACGACCTACCGCGGGCGGCACCGCCACCTGTCTCCGATCCCGGGCTTCCCGCCCGTGCACGGGCCGCGGCGGTTCTTCTTCTACAGCGTCTACGAGTCCGACCGGACAGGCGCGCCGATCGCCTTTCTGAACCGGTCGCTCGGGTCGATCGACGCCTACGCGGCGACGGTGGGGCGCTGGCTCGTGACGCGCAACGGCTTCGACCTGCTCGTGCACTACCTGCCCGACTACGACTACGCCTCGCACGCGCTCGGCCCCGGCGCGGCGTACGAGGCGCTCGCCCGCGCCGACGCGGCCATCTCGGCGCTCTTCGACGCCGCCGGCGGCCCTGACGCCTTCCTCGAGCGCTACGGCGTCGTCCTCTGCTCCGACCACGGCCAGGTGCAGGTCGAGCACGCGGCGCCGCTGCACGTCCCCGGCGCGCTCGTCACCGCGTCGAACCGCGCGGCGATGCTCTACGGGGACGATCCGCGCGCGCTGGCGGAGGCGCTCGACGGCGAGCCCGCCGTCGACGTCGCCCTGTTCCTCGAGGACGGCGAGGTCGTCGCGCGCCGCGACGGGGTCGAGGATGCTTCGCTCCTCGACGACTACCCCGACGGCCACGCGCGCGCCGCGGGAGCGCTCCGCAACCCGCACTCGGGCGAGGTGCTCGTCTCGGCCGCGCCCGGCTGGGAGTTCCACGACCTCGCCGGCCGCCACCACGTCGGCGGCGGCAGCCACGGTGCCCTCGCCGCCGAGGACTCGGTCGTGCCGATGCTCACGGTCGGCGTCGGCGAGCCGCCGGCCTCGATCATCGGGATCAAGGGGCTGCTGCTGGCCCACTTCGGGCTCGTGAGGGCGGAGGTCGCCGCGTAACCGCGACGTGGATCGAGCGGCAGCTCCTCGAGCGCGGCATCCACGACGAGCGCGTGCTGGCCGCGATGGCGAGGGTGCCGCGGGAGCTCTTCGCCCCGCCGGACGAGCGGCCCGCGGCATACGACGACTCCCCGATCCCGCTCCCCTGCGGTCAGACGATCTCGCAGCCCTACATGGTCGCGCTCACCTGCGAGTCGCTGGGGCTGCAGGGCGACGAGCGCGTCCTCGACGTCGGCACCGGCTCCGGCTACGCGGCCGCGGTGCTCGCCGAGCTCGCCGGTGAGGTGCACACGATCGAGCGCATCCCGGCGCTCGTCGAGTACGCGCGCGCTGCGCTCGCCGCCGCGGGGTACGAGCGCGTCCAGGTGCACGAGGGGGACGGCTCCCGCGGCCTGCCGGAGTGGGCGCCGTACGACGCGATCGCGGTTGCGGCGGCGGCGCCGCAGGTGCCGAAGGCGCTCTGGGAGGAGCTTCGCGTCGGCGGCCGGATCGCGCTGCCGCTCGCCGCGAGCCGCCGCCGCCAGTACCTCTGCGTGTTCGAGCGCGAGGAGGACGGCCCCCGGCTCGTCGCTTCCGTGCCGGCGAGGTTCGTTCCGTTGATTCAGGAGCCATAACATCGTCGCCATACGCCCCTGCTAGCGTCATTCGAGGTGGCCATGCTCGAGAACCGGGCGGTCGCGGCGCTCCGCCGGCCCGCCAACTGGATCCAGCTCGCGCAGTTCGGCGTCGTCGGCGCGAGCGGCTACGCCGTCAACCTCGCGGTGTACACGCTGCTCCTCAAGGGCTTCGGCATCCACTACATCGCGGCCGCGACCGTGTCGTTCCTGGTCGCGGCGAGCTGGAACTACTGGTGGAACCGCCACTGGACGTTCCGTGAGCAGCGCGGCCACTTCGCCTACCAGGGGATGCGCTTCTTCGCCGTCTCGGCCGTTGTCTACTGCGCGAACCTCGGCGTCCTCACGCTTTTGGTTTCCCTCGGAGTGGGGAAGATCATTGCCCAGGCCGTGGCGATCATCCTGGTGACGCCGTTGAACTTCCTGGGGAACAAGCTCTGGTCCTTCAGACGCTGAGAAGCGTCGCGATCGCGCTCGTCGTAGCGGCCGCTCTCGCGCCGGCGGCGCTCGGCGCGGGCCCGGCTTCCACCGGCTCCGGCCTCACCACCACCTCGCCGTTCACGCAGGCGGCGAACGTGAAGGCGCGCCTGACCGGCACGAAGGCGGAGCAGATCTTCCTCGCGGCCCCGAAGGTCCACCAGTGGCTCGAGCGCTACCCGAAGAACCCGGCGCTGGACGCGTCCTACTCGAAGGGGACGTGGACGGTCGACGTCTTCTCGGGCAAGGCCGGCGAGATCGCCACGGGCTCGGTCGACGACGTGACCGGCACCGTGCTCGAGGCGTGGACCGGGCCCCAGGTCGCCTGGAAGATGGCCCGGGGCGGCCCCGGAGCGTTCGGCGGCAAGAAGATCAACTCCTACTCGGTCTGGCTCGGCTTCTGCGCCGTCTTCCTGCTCGGCCTCGTCGACTGGCGGCGCATCGTCTCGGTGCGGACGCTCGACCTGCTGATGCTGCTCTCGTTCTCGGTCTCGCTGTGGTTCTTCAACCGCGGGCACATCTTCGCCGCGATGGCGCTCGTCTACCCCGGCTTCGCGTGGCTCCTCGTGCGCTGCCTCTGGATCGGCGGCAAGGATCGCGCGCCGCGCGGGACGACCGTCTGGCCGGTGTGGCTCCTGATCGGCGCGACGGTCTTCCTCGCGGGCTTCCGGATCGGGCTGAACGTCCGCGACTCGAACGTGATCGACGTCGGCTACTCCGGCGTGATCGGCGCGCAGCGGATCGCGACCGGCCAGAGCCCGTACGGCAACTTCCCGATCGAGGGGAACCGCCCCGCATGCGGCCCGGCGGACGCCTCCGGCGAGATCCGCGAGCGCATCCAGACGAACGGCCGCTGCGAGTCCGCCGATGCCCAGGGCGACACCTACGGCCCCGTCTCCTACGAGGCCTACCTGCCCGGGTACCTGGCGTTCGGCTGGAGCGGCAAGTGGGACACCCTGCCGGCCGCGCACGCGACCTCGATCCTCTGGGACCTGCTGTGCCTCGTGGGGATGTGGCTCGTCGGGCTCCGCTTCGGCGGTCCCCGTCTCGCGGCGACGCTCGGCTTCGCCTGGGTCGCCTGGCCCTTCTCGCAGTACGCCTCCAGCTCGAACACGAACGACATGATCCAGCCGGCGCTGCTCGTCTTCGGCTTCTACTTCCTGACCTCGCCCTGGCTGCGCGGCGCCTTCGGGATGCTCGGCTCGCTCGTCAAGTTCTCGCCGTTCGTCGTCTTGCCGCTCTGGTCGGGGTACCCGGACAGCCGCGACCGCGGCTCGCGCCGCCGGTTCGTCCTCGGCGCGCTGATCGCGGCGGCGGCGGCGTTCTCGATCCTCCTCCTCGACCCGCGCCCGTGGCACGCCGCGACTGTCTTCGTCCACCGCACCTTCGGCTACCAGTTCGGCCGCTCCTCGCCCTTCTCGCTGTGGGACTGGCGGCAGTACTACGCGAAGGGGCTCCCGAACCTGCACGTGGTGCAGAACGTGCTCCAGGCTGCGCTCGTGGTCGGCGCGCTCGCGCTCTACCGGTGGCCGCGCCGTCGCTCGCCGCTGCAGATGGCCGCGTTCACGGGCGCGCTGCTCGTCGGCTTCGAGCTCGTGCTGACGCACTGGTTCTACCTCTACCTGCCGTGGTTCTTCCCGTTCGTCGCCTTTGCCCTCCTGGCGCCGCGAAGGGTGAAGGAGTCAGTCGACCTGGACGCGCACGAGCTCGCAGCTCGTGGCCCGGCCGTCGGCGCCGCAGTCGACGAGCACGCCTTCGATCCGTACGTCTCCCGTCGCCACCTCGAGCCGAACGGGAAAGCCGGTCGTGAAGCGGCGGATCGGCCCGTCGGGGACGCTGCCGATGACGGAGTCGTGCGGCCCGGTCATCCCGGCGTCGGTGACCGCGGCGGTGCCGCCGGCTAGCACCCTCGCGTCGTTCGTCTGCACGTGAGTGTGCGTGCCGAGGACTGCAGTCGCGCGGCCGTCCAGGTGATAGGCCATCGCGACCTTCTCGCTCGTCGCCTCGGCGTGGAAGTCGACGATCACGACCGGCGTCTCGCCGAGCGCCTCCTGGACGAGCCGGTCGGCGGCCAGGAACGGGCTCTCGAACGGGTTCAGGGTCATCTGCCCGAGCAGGTTCACGACCGCCACGCCGTCGTGCACCGCGAGGCCGCGGCCGGGGGTCAGCGGGGAGAGGTTGGCCGGCCTCAGCACGCGGTCGGAGCCGTTCAGGTAGGGCGCGAAGCCCTGCTGGCCCCACACCCAGTTCCCGAGCGTGACGACGTCGGCGCCGGAGGCGAGCAGACGCGTCGCGATCTTCGCCGTGATCCCGCGGCCGTCCGCGGCGTTCTCGCCGTTGACGATGCAGAAGTCCGCACCGAGCTCGTCGCGCAGCGACGGCAGGCGCGACTCGACCGCTCGGCGCCCGGGCGCGCCGAAGACGTCACCAACGAAGAGGATCCGCAACGCGCGCTTCTACCGCACCGCGAGGGACGCCGCAGCGCGGACCTCCACGAGGACGTGGTTGCCCGCGTCGTTCGTGTACCGCGAGAGCGTCTGATGCTCGACCTTCGCCAGGTCGAGGAGCGTGCCGAGCTTCGTGCTGCCCGCCGTGACGGCGGCGCCGACCGTGAGCGACGGGTCGGCCGCGAGGTCCGCGACGCCGAGGACGAGAGACGGCGCCGCGGTCGGCTGGATGTCGATGCGCTCGCCCTGCACCCTGCCGTTGATGATCACCTTCTCGATCCCGACGATCGTGCCGTCCGCGGGCGAGTAGACGTCCGTGCCCGGCGCGGCGCCCACGTCGAGCGCTGAGAGGGACGGCCCCGAGCCGCCGGGCAGCTGGTACCAGTGCGGCCCGCCGGAGCCGCCGCCGAAGATCGCACGGACGACGCGGCGGAGCAGCCCCTGGTTGGCCTGCGTGCCGATCGGGTCGAGGGACAGCGCGCCGTCGGAGGACGCGTAGTAGCCGATCGCGGTGACGCGGCTCTGGTTGACGGGCAGATCGACCGTGAGCGCTCCGAGCCGCGCGATCGCCTGGAGGGTCGGCGGGCCGGCCGGGAGCAGCCGGGCGGCGCTCGCGGGGGGCGGCAGGTGCGCGCTCGGGCTCCCGCCGCCGCCGAAGGCGGTGACGAGGCCGGTGACGAGCGCGACGAGCGAGAGCGCGAGCAGCAGGCCGAGCCTGCGTCTCCTGACGTCGGTGCGGTGACGGCGGGAACGCGCTGCCCGCCCTGGGGTCGGCGGCGGCGGCATTCGCAGGACCGTACCGGACCCCCTGTGCCCGGGCAACCGATGAGTACGATCGGACACGTGAGCGCGCCCCCCGGACCGCCGCCGCGGATCCTGATCCCGCGGTGGATTCAGCTCGTCGGGCTGCCGGTCGCGATCTTCTTCGGCTGGGTGTTCGGCCACGCCGCGGGTCACACGCTGTTCCTCTTCCTGATTGCGCTCATGGTCGCGCTGCTCCTCGATCCGATCGTCCGCGGCCTCGGCATCCTCAGGATCCGGCGGGGGCTGTCCGTGGCGCTCGTGTACCTGACGTTCGCAGCGGTGATCCTCGTGATCCTCGTCGCGCTGGGGACGGTCGTCGTCAGCCAGACGAAGACCGCCGCCAACCGCTTCAACGACTATTTCACCGTCCAGAACGGACAGAGCCCGGCCGACCGCGACGTCAACCGGCTCCAGCACTGGCTCGACACGCACCACCTCCGCGGCATCAAGATCGAGAAGAGCGGCCACCGGATCGTCAAGCGGATCCGCCAGCGTGACGTCGGCCGCTACACGCATCGCATCGTCAACTTCGTCGAGGGCGCCGCGATCTCGATCGGCAAGGCGCTCTTCGACTTCGTGCTGATCGTCGTCGCCTCGATCTACATGCTCCTCGACATGCAGCGGCTCTCGCGAGCCGTGGACCGCCGCTTCCCGCCGCACGGAGGGCGGCCGCTCGTCTTCAGGCTGGAGCACGCCCTCGTCTCCTACCTCCGCGGGCAGATCACCTTGAGTCTGATCATCGGCACGACCGCCGGCGTCGGCCTCTGGATCTTCGGCGCGACCGGGCTCGTCCCGGGAGCGGACAGCTATGCCCTGCTCTTCGGCGGCTGGGTCGCCTTCACCGAGGTGCTGCCGTACCTCGGGCCGTGGCTCGGCGCGATCCCGCCGGCGATCTACGCGGCGGTCGTGCACCCGCTCTCCGTTCTCTGGGTGGTGCTGCTGTTCCTCGGCATCCACCAGATCGAGGGACATGTCGTCGTCCCGAAGGTCTACGGGAGCGTGCTGCGGCTGCACCCGCTGCTCGTGATCTTCGGCCTCCTCGCGGGCTCGAACATCGGCGGATTGATCGGCGCGCTGCTCGCGCTGCCGCTGCTCGCGATGGGGAGGGCCGCGTGGGAGTTCTTCGCCGAGCGGATCACGTTCGAGTCCTGGCAGGGCGGCGGCACCGTTCCGGTCGAGGTCGAGCCGCTGCCCGAGTCGCCCGAGCCCGAGGGCGTCTCCCGTACGCTGTCTGCATGACAGCGTTTCCCGTGACGAGGCTGCGCCGGCTGCGCCGGACGGGTGCGCTGCGCGACCTCGTCCGCGAGACGACGCTCTCGCTCGACGATCTGGTGATGCCCCTGTTCGTGGCGCCCGAGGCGCTGCCGAACGAGGCGCTGCCGGGGATGTCGCGGCACACCGTCGACGGGCTCCTCCGCGAGTGCGAGGAGCTCCTGCGGCTGGGTGTGAAGGCGGTGATCCTCTTCGGGATCCCGGAGGAGAAGGACGACGAGGGGTCGGGCGCCTGGATCGCGGACGGCATCGTCCAGCAGGCGCTCCGGGCGCTGCGGCCGCGGTTCCCCGAGCTCCTGCTCTTCACCGACGTGTGCCTCTGCGAGTACACGGCGCACGGGCACTGCGGGATCCTGCGCGGGAACGAGGTCGACAACGACGCCTCGCTCGAGCTGCTGGCGCGCGCGGCGGTCTCGCACGTGGAGGCCGGCGCCGACGTCGTCTGCCCGAGCGACATGATGGACGGCCGCGTCGCCGCGATTCGCGCCGAGCTGCCCGAGACCCCGATCGTCTCCTACGCGGCCAAGTACGCCTCCGCCTTCTACGGCCCGTTCCGGGAGGCCGCCGGGTCGGCGCCCGCGTTCGGCGACCGCCGCGGCTACCAGATGGATCCCGGGAACGTGCGCGAGGCGCTCCGGGAGTGCGAGCTCGACGTCGCCGAGGGCGCCGACGCGCTGCTCGTGAAGCCGGCGCTTCCCTACCTCGACGTCGTGCGCGCGGTTCGCGAGCGGTTCGACCTCCCGGTCGGCGCCTACAACGTCTCGGGCGAGTACGCGATGATCAAGGCCGCCGCTGCGGCGGGCCATCTCGACGAGCGCACCGCCGCGCTCGAGTCGCTCACCGCGATCCGGCGCGCCGGCGCGGAGTTCGTCTTCTCGTACTGGGCCAGGGAGCTCGCCGGTTGGCTTTGAGCCTGACGCGCTCGGAGCTCTGGTACCGCGCGCAGAAGCTGATCCCGGGGGGCGTCAACTCGCCGGTGCGCGCGATGCGGTCGGTGGGCGTCGACGAGCCGTTCTTCGTCCGCCGCGGGGAGGGCGCCTACGTCGAGACCGCCGACGGCCGCCGCCTCGCCGACTGGGTGCAGTCGTGGGGGCCGCTGCTCTTCGGCCACGCGGATCCCGAGACGGTCGAGGCGGTGCAGCACGCGGCCGCCGAGGGCACGAGCTTCGGGGCGCCGACCGAGCGCGAGGTCGAGCTCGCGGCCGAGATCGCCGACGCGGTTCCCTCGGTCGAGCAGGTGCGGCTCGTCTCCTCCGGCACCGAGGCCGCGATGTCGGCGCTCCGGCTCGCACGCGCCTCCACGCACCGCAACCGCGTGCTCAAGTTCGCGGGGGGCTACCACGGCCACGCCGACTCGTTCCTCGCCGAGGCCGGCTCCGGCCTGGCCACGCTCGGCATCCCGGCCTCGCCGGGCGTGCCCTCCGCGGTCGTGGCCGAGACGGTCGTCGTCGACTACAACGACGTCGACCTCGCTGCCGCCGCGGTCGAGCGGCACTCGGAGGACCTCGCGGCGGTCTTCGTCGAGCCGGTCGCCGGGAACATGGGCTGCATCCCGCCGGCGCCGGGCTTCCTCCAGGCGCTGCGGGCGCTCTGCGACGTGTCGGGGGCGCTGCTCGTCTTCGACGAGGTGATCACGGGCTTCCGCGTCGGCCGCGGCGGCGCGCAGGAGCGCTACGGCGTGCTGCCCGACCTGACCATCCTCGGCAAGATCGTCGGCGGCGGGCTGCCGCTTGCGGCCTTCGGCGGCCGCGCCGAGATCATGGCGCGCCTCGCGCCGGGCGGCGACGTCTACCAGGCGGGGACGCTGTCGGGGAACCCGCTCGCTACCGCCGCCGGCCTGGCGGTGCTCCGCCGGCTCCGCGACCCGGCCGTGTACGAGGAGCTCGAGCGGCGGGGCGCCCGGCTCGAGGCGGGGCTGTCCGAGTTCGGCCGGGTGCAGCGCGTCGGCGCGATGCTCACGTTCTTCGCTCCCGGCGACCACGTCACCGGCCCCGTCACGCGGATGCAGCCGCTCGAGACCGAGCGCTACGCAGAGCTCTTCCGCCACCTCCTCGAGCGCGGGATCTACATCGCGCCGAGCCAGTACGAGTGCCTCTTCCCCTCGCTCGCCCACGGCGACGCCGAGATCGACGCGCTCGTCGCGGCCGTCGCCGCCTTCTTCGCCTAGCGCCCGAAGAACTGCTTGTGGTGCAAGTCACAAGCGGTTCGGATTGTGACTTGCACCACAAGCGAGTTTCGAGGCGTGGGGCGCGGGCCCGCGCGATTAGAGCAGACTGCCGCCGTGGACGTGTTCGACGAGATCGCCGCCGGCGCCGAGGCGGAGAGCCCGCTGTGGGCGGCGGCGCTGCGCCCGGAGGACGAGCGGGACCGGACGCCCGTCTTCTCGCCCCTCGCGCCGACCCGGTTCGCGCTGGGGCTCGAGACCGTCTACGAGGCCTACCTCGTCCACTACGGCCACCCCCGCCTCTTCACCCCGGGCGCCGAGAGCGAGCGGGTGCTGCTCGGCGACTACCTCTACGCGCACGGGCTGGTCCGGATCTCGACCGTCGGCGGGGTCGAGGCGGTGGCGGCGATGGCAGAGCTGATCTCCCGCTGCGCCTCGCTCCGCGCAGCCGGCGAGGCGGGCGACGGCGAGGCCTGGGTCACGGCGACCCGCGCGCTCGGAGGCAGCGCACGCGAGGACGAGGTCGCAGCGGCAATGGAGGCCCACGGCGATAGGATCGGGCCGTGATCTTCGACGCCGCCAGCGACGGCACGCACATCATCCTCGGGATGCTGGTCGTCGGGCTGGTCTTCCTGGGCGTCATCGCGCTCGGGCAGCTCGTGAAGGCCGCCGGGCACCGGCGCAAGGCACGCCGCCCCGGCTCGTATTAGATGACCGGTGCCAGACTGAAGTCCGGCGCCGGGCCGTAGGTCTGTTGGCCGCCCCTGCAGACCTGCGCGAGTGGATCGCGCTGCTCGAGCGCCGGGGCGAGCTCGCCCGGGTCCCGGTCGAGGTCGATCCGAGGCTCGAGGTGACCGAGATCGTCGACCGGACCGTGAAGGCGGGCGGGCCGGCGCTCCTCTTCGAGCACGTCGCGGGCAGCGACCATCCGCTGCTCGTGAACCAGTTCGGGACGGAGCGGCGCATGTGCCTCGCTCTCGGCGTCGATTCCCTCGACGCTGCCGGCGCGAAGCTGGCCGACGTGCTCGAGATGCAGCCGCCCGAGGGGCTGGCGGACAAGCTGCGCGGCCTCCGGCAGCTGAAGTCGATCGCGGACTCGCGCCCGAGCCAGGTGCGGAAGGGCGCCTGCCAGGAGATCGTCCTGCGCGGAGACGAGATCGACCTCGGCCGGCTCCCGGTTCAGACCTGCTGGCCCCTCGACGCCGGGCCCTTCATCACGCTCCCGGCGGTGTTCACCCGCGACCCCGCGACGGGCGGCCGCAACGTCGGGATGTACCGGATGCAGGTGCTCGGGCCGCGCTCGACGGCCATGCACTGGCAGCTCCACA
>Ga0335085_10003991_pt1 | contig 24889 bp, 18 predicted proteins | sample Lox_Sample_45_FD_206712 | JGI IMG/M metagenome (GOLD analysis project Ga0335085, IMG submission 206712) | Soil microbial communities from Loxahatchee National Wildlife Refuge, Florida, United States - Lox_Sample_4.5 | ecosystem: Environmental > Terrestrial > Soil > Wetlands | place: USA...
GTGGCGATTATAAGAATATCATAAGGAAGAACTTTTCCGTTCATCAATTCCACTTTGTTGTCTTCACCCAAAATGTCTTTTACTTCTTCCAGAATAAAGTTCACTCCGCGCGGAATGAACTCTCTCTTCTTTTTCACCACTTCATGAGGCTCATATATGCCAAACGGAATGAAAAGAAATCCCGGTTGATAGTAATGGTTCTCATCTTTATCAATGAGTGTGATTTTCCACTCATGTTTATCAAGAGCATGAACGAGTTTATTGGCCATCATCGTTCCTGCTGTGCCGGCACCGAGTATCAGAAGATCTTTCATGATTCAATATTTTAGAATCAGTGGCTAACCTATTTCACGACTTGTGAGTCAGTCATGACATCGCTCAAGGCCGGAGATGATGTTTGTCAACTATGTCAGCAATTGTTCTAAATCATGCCTCATGATGATGTAAATCACAAGTTTCCTTTCGGTGTGCATGCAACTTTGTTCGTGAAATTTTCAATCACGGATCATTAAAATATTTTCCGATGAAAAAGCTGCTCTCAACATGCATCCTGTTATTGATCACAGTAACTGTGACTCTTGCTCAGTGGAGCATTGATTCGATGAGTACACCGAGATTTAATATGCTCGAGGTAAAATTTACAACGGAAGCGCTATTTGTTACCGGCACATGGGATAAGTACAACATTTCTTCGCAAGCATGGACGAATGGCTCGCTGTCTGAAATCAGAAATGCAATGCATGTGGCAAAAGTGGGCACCAAAGCCTATTTCGCAGGCGGATGGAAAGGTCCGTTCACGGATCCGGTTTATGTGAACACGATCGATATTTATAATTCACAGACCAGTACATGGTCAACGGCAAAACTATCAGTTGCTCGTGAGGTAGGTGCAGCGGCTGCATTGAAAAACAAAGTTTATTTCGCAGGCGGCCGTGATGCGCTTACGATGAAGAAGAGGGTGGACATTATCAATACCAGCACAGGTTTAAAGACGAGTGCCAATCTTTCCAAAGCGCGCACAAACATTGCTGTGGGTGTGAACGGAAATAAAATTGTTTTTGCAGGAGGATGGTATTTTGATTTCTATTGCAATCATGTTCTTTCAAATGCCGTTGACATCTGTGATGCCGCAACAGGACATTGGAGTAAAGCAACGCTTTCGCAGAAGCGGGAAGAAATCAGTGTGGCGGTAGTCGGAAATAAAATTCTTTTCGCAGGTGGCTTTACTGACAGCGGCAGTGGGATTTCAAAGAACGTTGACATCTATGATGTTTCCTCAAATACATGGACGACTGCTTTCTTATCCGTACCGCGTTATGAAATAACAGTGAATGTTGTCGGCAGCAAAGCGTATTTCGCAGGCAGTGGTAACGGCGTCGGAAGTATTGATGTGTACGATGCATCGAACGGAAGCTGGAGTGTGATCAGCATGCCGGTGACACTTGTGAGCATGGCGGGCACTGTGATTAACGACGAAATTTTTTATGCCGGTGGTTATGATCCTTCCACCTACGCTGTTTCAAATCTCATTCAGGTTTATAACATCACTTCAGGAACATGGACCACCCAAAATTTATCACAAGCGAGAGCCGGAATTGCCGTAGTTACTTTGAATGATGAAACACTTTTCGCCGGTGGCGCAACAAAAGTTACTTATCCCGGTACGGGAAGCAAAAGAGTTGATATTTATACGACACCCGTGCGGGCAAGTATGAACGCCCCGACTGAAGCTGCGTTCGAAATGAAAGTGTACCCCAACCCGGCTTCTGATCAATTGCATATCGTTTTACCGCAAGCGGTGCAGTTCCCGCTCGAATTATCGGTGTATGATGGAAGTGGAAAAATGATCATCTCATTCAATGCAAACGACTACGATGTTATTCTGCCTGTAAAATTTCTTGCTGCCGGCAACTATGTAATCGAGGGAAATGATGCAGGTAACAACCGATATTCTTCTATGGTAATAAAACAATAGAAGAATATGGGTTTGGTAGAAAAGGCCATTTACCGTCTCTGGCAAGTGGCTTTTTCATTTTAAAGGGAAAATTACTCGACGATCATTTTTCCGGACATTGATTTTTCAGCGCTTCTCATTTCATAAAAATACATGCCGGATGCAAGCTGATTTCTATTTAATATAATGACGTGATCTCCCGCGGAAGTGAGAAAATTTTCAATTTGCTTCACAACTTTTCCATTCACATCAGAAATCGTGATCGTTATTTTTTCCGGTCGGGAAGTCGTGAACGAAATTGCTGTTTGATCAGAAAATGGATTTGGAAATATGGAAGCATTGCGCGAATCTGGCTCTGCAGATTGCACACCCGTAAATCCGGTGAACTGAACACCATCGAGCCAAAGATCATAGCCCACGCCATAAGAATCCGTGTAAACTTCAACATAATTGATGTCGCTGAGTGAAACCGTGCCGAAAGTTTGTTTCGTCCATCCGTTGCCGCCGCCAAGAGGCACTGAATAATTTTTCCACGTATTCAACGATTGATTCAGTGCCGATCCGGTTGAATTGTATTTGAAATATCCGCCCGATGAATTTCCGATGCGAACATGAAAATATTGAAACGCACCAAGGTTCGTGTCAATGGAATATATCCAGAAACTCAAATGCGTATAGCCCGCGAGGTTCCACGACGAAATGCTGTCGCCCTCAGGAAAATAATGCAAGCCGTTATACCAGCCCGTGCCCGTGCTCAGGTGTACAGAAGCAACTCCATCATGCTTGAATGAAGAATCGAACGTGACAGTGATTGGTTTCACGATGCCGAGCCACCAGCATTCTTCGGGATAAGAATACCAAACCGAAGGCGGCTCACTCAACTCTTCAGGAATTTCAGTTTGATACGAAGGAGTGACATTGCAATTGTATGGATCGATTGAAACTTGGCCATAGCCTGCATTGTCATTCTCATCCAGAATTTTTTTCTGAATGAAAGATGAATCGCAGAAACGAAATGTGTTGTCATTTGCAGCAATGTCATCAGAAGAAGTGTTTTGAATATCGTAGGTCGCTCCGGGATCAAAATAATTTTGCGCGATAATTTCATTTGTAGAACTATTGCTGAACTCAATGCCGGAATAATTTTTTATGAATGAATTGCTGTCGATGGTCATGTTCTCTGTTGCAATGGCGCTGATTGCAATCGTGTTTCCGTCGAAAGTGTTGGAATCAATGGTGTAATCGTGCGACGTTTGATTCTCATAGCCGGAAATAACGCTTCCTTCCCACAACTCAATTCCATTCGGATTTACTACAAAAGAATTGTGAGTGATTTTGTTGTTGAATCCACGATCGATAGCGATTCCTGAATACTGATTGTAGTTTACTTCATTGCTGTCAACACTACTGTTGAACGAATAGCCGAGCCAGAAACCGTATTCACTCATGTTGCATTTGTTGTGCCTGTAAATATTACCGTCAGCGAAGGTTGCCTCGATTGCATTATGCGGCGAGCCGGAACATTCGTTGTAAGCGAAGTAATTGTTGTTCGGAATATTTGAGTATTGATATTGTCCGAGGAAAATGCCATCGCCCGAATAGGAGAAATCATTGTGCTCCACATCATTTTCATTCGACACAATTAACAAAATGGCGCCGCAATCACTCGGATCCGTGAGCGGACGATTGATGTGATTCGAAAGATTATCGTGAATGGAACAGCTATCCGTGAAGAACATCCTGATGCCATAAGAAGTGTTCCATTCAAAATCGCAATTATAAACAGCAGCATGAGCGCAATGGTAAAGTGCGACGCCATCATTTTGCAATCGCATCGTGTCATCATGAACAGAAATTGTATCGCAGTTGTAAAACATCGCACCGCCGCCGAGGGCAGAAGCATAGTCGCTCCACACATCAATCCAGCCTGATGAATCCACTTTGTTGAATGAGAAATTGCAATTGCTGATGGTGATGTTGTGCGAGTTTGTGCAATACACGGCGTAGTAAAAATGTTTGGCTGAATTGAAATTGATGATGGTGACATTGGATGAATTATCAATCCTGAAGAGATACCCTGAATAATTTCCTCCGTCAACATTCACGCTGTCGCCGTCGATGATGATGTTTTGCGCATTGCTTATTTCAATGAGCCCATCACCGCCGTTGTCTGTGATACTGTAGTTTCCCCCGAGAATCTTAACGTTCGAGTTACTGCTTACGATCATGTTATCTGCAAGCGGTAAATAAGTTTGGGCCATTGGCCGGATGAATGAAAGAAGAAAGAAGCACATGAAGCATGTAAAGGTTTTCATGAGGAGCTATGTTTAGTGAGGAAGCACCCGATCAAAAATAGAAATCGGTTTTAAGATAATTTATGAAATGTTCATAGCCAATTCGTTTCAATCCTTAGCGAGATGGATTAGTTTTGAGAATGAAAATCATTCATTCACTTAATCCTCCTGAAATATGAAAAACCTGGTTGTTTATCTCACCTTTCCCGGCAACTGCGAAGAGGCATTGAATTTTTACAAGAAGGCGCTCGGCGGTGAAATCATTATGAAACAAACTTTCGGAGAATCACCGATGCCTTCTGAAGAGAGCGCGAAAAACAGAATCATGCATTCTCAGTTCAAAGCTGATGAAATTTTCTTCATGGCATCGGACAGCATGCCGGGTCAGACAATTCATCCCGGTGAAAACGTTTCGCTCAGCATCAATTTCACTGATGAAAACGAGCTGGCAAGAATTTTCAATGCGCTGGCCGAAGGTGGTAACGTGACGATGCCGCTGCAGGATACATATTGGAATGCCCGCTTCGGAATGCTCAGAGATAAGTATGGCATTGCCTGGATGCTGAATTACGATAAGCCGCAGCCAAAGACCGCGTAAGCTGATTTTTTTGCGGAGTAAAATTTCTCCGTCTCATTTTATCTTTCCTGAAAAATAAAATGAGAGCAAGCCATGCTATTGTCAGGGATGTTGCTGAAAGTTATGATCAGTGCGTGACCACACAACAAGAATCAATTGATGTGCCGCTGGCAAAAACGCAGCATCAGCACTATTGCAATGCGCTGAAGAAAGCCGGTGTTGAATTAATTCATATCGATGCTGACAATCGCCTGCCTGATTGTTGTTTTGTAGAAGACACAGCAATTATCGTTGATGACGTGGCCATCATCACCAATCCCGGTGCCCGGTCCCGCAGGGAAGAAGTGGCAGCTATGGAAAAAGCAATTTCGAAATACAGGACTGTTCACCGCATTTCTCCTCCTGCTACCATTGACGGAGGTGACGTTTTGAAAGTCGGAAAGAAAATTTTCGTAGGACTTTCTCAAAGAACAACTCAGGATTCGATTGATCAGGTCGCGCAAATGGTGAAGAGCAGCAATTACGAAGTGATTCCCGTTCCGATTCATAAAACGCTTCATCTAAAATCAGCGGTAACTGCTTTGAGTGATTCGTACATCATCATGGCGCAGGGATTCTTTGATGCGAGAATTTTTACCGGTTATGAAAAAATTGAAGTTCCGCCGGGCGAAGAATACGCAGCCAATTGTCTTTCCGTGAATGAAAATATTTTCATTCCCCGGGGATTTCCGCAAACGAAATCATTGATCGTACGCGCCGGATTTTCAATCGTAGAATTGGAGAATTCAGAATTCAGGAAAGGCGATGGCGCATTGACGTGCTTGTCAGTTCTGTTCTAAAAAAGAATGAGGCGTCTCAAGCGAGACAACCTCATTCATAATCCACACACCTATTTCGATAAAACCATTTTCAACACTTTCACTTCATCGTTCACTTGCAGTTTCGCGAAGTAAATTCCGGAAGCAAGATGACTACCGTTGAAATCTATTGAATGTGATCCGGAAGGCACCAAGGTCATCTTCCGTGTAAAAAGAATTTTTCCGGTTACATCAGAAATCTGCAATGAAACATTTTCAGTTTGAGGAACGGTGAAAATAATGGACGTAATGGTGGTGAAAGGATTCGGAGAGTTTTTCAAAGAGATTTCAGTCTTCTGAGGTTGATTTGGAATTTGCGTGGCTACACCAATTCCGAAATCGCTTAAAGGTCTTTTCCAGACGGCATCATGAAAAAGCCCGGCGAATAAATATTCATCATTGGCTGTGAGCCCCTGCACAGCGTTGTTTGGATAAGTATCGAGACCTTCATTCGCATCAGAAAAACTCGCGCCATAATCTGATGACCAGAACACCCCGTAATCATCACCAACAAATACATTGTTATCGATGGCTTTGATTGTATAGCCGCCGTGACCGAAAGGAATTCCGTTGGTCATGCCATCCCATGAATTGCCATTGTCGGCCGAGCTCACGTTACTATAAAATGATCCGGCATAGAAGTGACTGTTGTCATCAGAAGCCACGCAAATAAAATCGTCAGATGATGTTGAATAGACACTCGACCAGGTTTGTCCTCCGTTGCTGCTTATGTAAATTTTATTTGAGCCGCTTGTACTGTTCACGGCAGCGCAGGCGATCGTGTCATTCACGGCTATACCTACGGCTTCCTTGCTCGAGCCTGTGACGTTTGAAGCATTCCAGGTAACACCTTCATCGTTTGAATAATAGAGACCGTGATCGGTAGCAATCATAACATTCGATGAAGTATTTGCCAATCCTTTCACGCACAAATATCCCGTGCCTCCCTGTGAAGGCAATCCTGCCGTGATGTGAGTCCACGAAAGTCCATTATCATCGGAACGATATAATCCATAGCCGCACGTTCCGGCGAGAATGACATCAGGAGCCGGGCTGCATAGTGAAAAAATGATTCCGTTTGAAAGTGAATCCAGATCATTCGTGGTTCCGATTTTCGTCCAGTTTATTCCATTGTCTTCTGTTCTGAAAATGCCGTTAGTATGTGTGCCCGTCCAGATGGTTCCGCCAACATTGATCATGCAATTATCAATCGTTGATGCCGGTGTGATTCCCTTTATGGCCTGAATCCATGTTGCGCCCACATCCGATGAAGAATAAATTCCAAGTTCATCCATACCAACCAGGTATCGGGAACCGCTTCTGATAAAGCAATGACTGAAGCGATTTCCAAAGCGCAATCCTGTTTGCGGAATCTGCGTCCACGTTTGCGCATGATCGGAAGAGAAATACATCCCGTCAGCGAAGCCAATGAACAAGGTGTCATTGCTTTTCGCGAAGCCGAGAATGTTATGATTGAACACCGAGCTGATGGAAATGAAATCGCTCCAGGTTGAACCGCCATCGTACGAATAAAATACGCCTCCGTAGGCAGAGGCATACACCGTATCATTCGTTACGAAGAAATTACTGATGGGATAAAACTGAGCGCCCTGATCGAGATTCCAGCTTGTGCCGTTGTCAAGTGAATAATAGATATAGTTGTCACCCTCGGCAATTAGCCGGTTACCGACGTAGCACATTGAAATGATGTAAGAAAAATCGAGCGTGCCGCCATTCGCAGCTTCCCACGTCATTCCTTGGTCAGAAGAGCGATAAACTCCCGTGCCGATCGTTCCCGCAAATACATATCCGCCACCTGTAGCCATTGAGCTTACGGCAAGCTGATCGATGCCGCTGTTTACCGCCGTCCATGTAGAACCGATGTCAGCCGAGCGATAAACACCGGCACCCAAAGTGCCTGCGTATAAATAATATTCATCTTCGGTGAAGGAGAGCACATCACTGTTTTCAATTCCTGAATTTGCCGCTTGCCAGTTCACTCCGTGATCAAATGAACGATAAACGCCCTTGGCATCAGAGCCGGCAAAGGCGGCATTGCCGCTGTCGTAAAATGAATTGATGGTAATTCCGACCGGGCCGTTTGTCTGCATCCATTGCGCGTGTGATTGAAATTGGATTAGGAAAAGAAACATAGATACGAGGAGAATTTTTCTCCTCAAAAAGAAATTGAAATCCGATTTACCGATTTTCATGGCAACAAATTTTATTTGGTGAAAAGAAACTAGCGCGGGAGAAAGACAAAAGTAGACAGCCGATCACAGGCTCACAAAATATTTTCGACATCTTCCGTGAATTAAAAGGTGAATAGACATTGATGACAATGCCCTGACAAATTCATGAATGGCCCAACTCAGGATATCATTCGTATAAGAATGTCGAAAAAAGATTTGAATTTTTTTGAAATTTATTCTTAGTATTGTTATCACAAAATCTCACACTTATGAAAGTCAAAACTCTACTCACCATTTTCACTTTTCTCATTGCCGCGCAATTTGTGAATGCACAGGTAGCTACTGTTTGGGGTAGTACTACTTATGGCGGCGCCTACGACGAAGGCACAATTTTCAAGATGAGCACTGATGGATCCGATTACACGATTATGCACAGTTTCAATTGGCCCGAAGGCTTCGTACCCATGGGCAATCTGTATCAGGCCAGTGATGGCAATCTCTATGGGGCCTGTGAAGAAGGCGGCGATTCCGGCAGCTGCACGATCTTTCAATACAAACCGGCTACCGGTGAATACACTGATGTATACAACTTTGGTTCGCTGTGGGGCGATTTTCCAACGAGTGGAGTAGTGGAGAAAGATGGAATTCTCTATGGCAATTCATCAAGTGGTGGAACATTTTACGGCGGTGTGGTTTACAGTTACAACATCAGCACCGGTGTTTACACAGACTTATATAATCTTCCTATGGGATCAGATCCAATCAATGCACCCACTTTTGCAAGCAATGGTGTTTTATACGGAACAACGGTTTGGGGCGGCACTGGAAGCGGATCAGTTTACAGTTATGATCCTGCCACCGGCATCTTCACCGATGTTCATGATTTCAGCGGCGCGACCGGCTTCAATCCTTACCCATCGCTATATAGTGCAATTGATGGAAAATTATATGGCATGACCACTTACGGCGGGACGTATGGCAAAGGAATTATTTTCAGCATTGACCCGGCTGATAACACTTATACAAAACTCTACGACTTCGACGGCACAAACGGATCACGGCCAAAAGGTGCATTAACGCAAGGCTTTGACGGGTGGCTCTACGGAATGACCACTATGGGTGGCTTGAACAATGAAGGTGTCATTTTCAAATTTGATCCTGAAGCAACTGTAATCAGCAAGCTTTATGATCTCAGCACATCGGATGGTATTACTCCACTTGGCAACCTGATGGCTACTCCTAATGTAATTTACGGTACTACTTCTGCAGGTGGCTCGTATGGTTTTGGAACAGCATTCAGTTATGATTTGCAGGCAGGCACCTTTACCAAGATTATTGACTTTGATGGAACCAATGGTTCTACGCCAAACGGAGGACTCATCAATGTAACCGATGAGGTCGCAACGGGCGTTCAATCTTCAAGTGACAATCATTTCTCTGTTTATCCGAATCCTGTGGCTGACTATGCCATCTGCACGATTTCATCAGCTGGAAATAATTCTGTTGTTGTGAAAGTAAATGATGTGAGCGGAAAAGAAATCCTCAATGAAAAACTGACGGCGAATAATTCACAGTTAAAAATTGATCTTAGTGAATTAAGTGCCGGCACTTATTTTATTGAAGTGCTGTCAGGAGATAAAAAGCAAACAGCTAAAATTCAGAAAGACTAATTGTTATTTGGTTTGAAAAGAATCATCCGGCGGACAAAATTCGCCGGATGATTCTTTTTGCGCTCATTCCATTGCGTTTTTTGAGCCGCCATATTAAATAGCCTGAAATCAATTGTTAAACTAAGATTAATTATAATCTGGAAATATAGGTCTGCTTTCAGCAGGACTATCCCGTCAGAAATCACTAGTAGTAGTGATGTTGATCATCTTTAAATGATCACGATCCGATTGATATTTATTTTCTGCTTCTCAAATGAATTGCAGATTGTTCACTGCAGGCAAGAATTTTGCGAAGCATATGTAACGTTCTTTAAAATACTAAAACTAATTGTCATGACTTTCCATGCAAGAATACAATATTTAATTCCCTTCTTCATTCTCACTGCCTCTCTCTTTCTTCAATCAAACAATTCGAAAGCGCAAACATGGTCACCAGTAGATAGTGGCTGCTACCTGGGTTCATTCTGGGCAGGTTATGCTGACTCTATAAACGACTTGCTCTATGTGGGTGGATCATTTGACAGTTGCGGAACTAACTTCTTGCCTTCTGCCGGCTTTGCAGATTGGAACGGAACTTCCTGGACTGATTTAACCGGCGGTACCCATGTATTCGGAGGTGATTGGACTTATTGCATCACTAAATACAATGGAGATATCTATCATGGTGAGCTTTTCGGCAGTGTGTTTAATGGAGCACCACAAAGCGCCGCAACACGGGTCGTAAAAATGAACAGCGACGTTTATTGCATGGCTGTTTTTAATCATGATCTTTACATAGGAGGAAGTTTTACAAATATTCTCATCGGCGGAAATGTTAAAACAAAATACTTGGGAATAGCTTATTGGGATGGCAGCAAATGGAATCAGTTGGATGAGGGATTAAGAGCTGTTAGCGGGAACGCTATAGTTAAAGCACTTTATGTATGGAATAATAAACTATATGTGGGAGGAAGATTTGATTCTGCAGGAAAAATAGCTTGTCACAACCTTGCGGCATGGGATGGCAGTTCATGGCAAAGCATTGACAATGGAGTTACTTATTCTAATAATAAGTCCGCTATGATAACTGCACTTGGAGGCTACAACGGATCGTTAGTAGTGGGCGGTAAGTTTGACAAAGCCGGTAGTGTGAGTGCAAACAATTTTGTTTCTTATAGCGGAACTTCATGGAATAATATGGGGCTTACGCTAAATAATGAAGCGGACGCATTTCAAACTTATAATGGTGACTTATACGTTGGTGGTCAATTTAAATATGGATCAAATTTTTCAGAAGTAGTTCGATATAACAATAATCAATGGATCACTATGGGAAAAGATCAATGGCATGGCGATCGGGTTTCTGCATTAGTTGATTGGCGAGGCTCACTCTATGTTTTAGGGAGATTTTCCAAGGTGAACGGCATTAGTGTGGATAATATTGCCGCATGGACAATTGCTCCGCCTCCACAAGAGGAACAAGTGCGAATGAAGAGCTGTTGGGTTAATCTGTCAGAACAGAAAGTTTATGTTTCTCTCAACGCTGCGCTCAGCGATGGCCGTTATTTAATTCTCAATTCGCTGGGACAAGAGGAGTTTAGCGGGAATGTAACAGCGATCAGCGACGGAAATACCATAACTGCAGATATTTCAAAATTAACATCAGGGCTATATGAAATTGAAGTTTTTGACGGGAAGACCACCGAGGTTCATTCTTTTGTAAAATAGCTATAAATCGCTTCTATAATTAAAGTTACTATGTTCTACTGAGTTTTCATTTCAGATATAATTTAATATTTGATTTAAGAGTAAATAGTTTATTCCGGGTTACGTTGAATTGCGAATTCTTCATTTTACAGAGAAATATTATTTCGAACTATTTCCAGGATCTCACCGCACCAATTTTTTCCTTGCTGGTTTTTTCTGTATTTTTTTTCGGATTGGTTATACTTAAATCAATTCCCCAATTTCTATCGTAGCGAGTTGCTTCGCCTAAACTTTTTCCGCGTGTGGCTAAAAGTGCTTCTTTTATATTATTGTTTTGAGTGAATTTCCCATAATTAGATTCATAAGCAAACTGTCTGCATTGTTTTTGCCAATTCACTTTTTTGAAACCACTAACCTTTCTTTCCGGGAACTGATGCCTGCCAGGGCTAGATGATCTTAGAATTTTACGCGCTGTTTCCGGATCATTAAACAACATTGCTTTTTTGAACATGAGATATTGCTCCATTAAGCCATAGTTCCTTTTTCAATTACAAAATTGCAAAAATGCCAATGAGAGAAACCTAGGTTAGGACCGAAGTAAAACATAAACCGTTCTCCCATGATCAGTATTACCTGCATTAAAATTAAACTTTTCATCTGCTTCAGCTATGATGTGAAGAAATCAGTTAAATCGTTGCATTTTCGCGCTTCGAACTAATTAACATGAAGAAAATTATAACACTGCCCGCTGTTGCGATAATAATGATATGCACCTGTACCCTTGTGAGTGCGTGGGGAATTTGGGGGCACCAGCATATTAATCGTGCAGCAGTATTTGCCCTTCCTGACAGTATGCGCGTTTTCTTTTTCAATCACATAGATTATGTCACTTATGAGGCGGCAGTGCCCGACATCAGGAAGTACACGATTGGCGATAAAGCTGAGCCCGATCGTCATTTTATCGATCTTGAATCGTATGGATCATCTCCGCTCGATTCATTACCAGTTTCCTGGACGGTAGCGGAAAAAAAATATGGCGATTCCATGTTGCACAAAAACGGTATTCTTCCCTGGTACATTCAACAAATGGTGCAGAAACTTACAGATGCATTTAAAAGTGGGCGAGCTGATCAGATTTTATTTATAGCTGCTGACCTTGCGCACTACGCGGGAGATGCTACAATGCCTTTGCACACATCACTTAATCATGATGGACAACTAACCGGTCAGCCCGGCGTTCATGCGTTATGGGAATCGCAACTGCCGGAGCAATTTGGTGACTCTTATAATTTTAATGCCGGAAATGCAAGGTACATCCACGATGTTGGCGCTGAAGTTTGGAATGTTTTACGCGAAAGCCATCCACTGGCAGATTCGTTGCTTAGAGTGGAAAAAAGATTGCACAATCAATTTCCTTCAGAAAAGATTTATAAAACTGACAGCACGGGTAAAGTGATGAAAGCCATGTATGGCCAACCCGAGCATTCTAAGGAATATGCAAAAGCATTTCATGATAGTTTGCATGGAATGGTGGAGCAGCAAATGCGTCTTGCGATCCGGTTTACGGCTGATTTATGGTACACGGCCTGGGTAAATGCAGGCAAGCCTGATCTCACATCCCTTGATTCACCTCAATTAACTGTTGCGAATAAAGAAGAGCTTAAGTTGCAATATCAGCAATGGCTTAATGGCAAACTTTGGGGATTAAAGTCGACAAATGAATTTTAAAAGTTTCCCTAATTATAGTTATTGTTGCTGACCCATCTTACCAAAAACTTCTTTATGAATAATGCGCATCTGCATTTACTTCTGAACCACTTTCCCATTGTAGGAAATGTGTTGAGCATTCTCCTCCTCATTTGGGCCCTTATCCGCAATAAGAAGGAGCTGATGCAACTAGCTCTTGCGTTCTCGGTAGTCGTAGGATTCTTTGGTTATTTAGCCGATTTTACAGGGGACGGCGCTAAAGAGCAAGTGTGGAATATGGAAGGTTTCAGCAAAATGGCCATTCACGATCATATTCAGGCGGCTGACGCATCGCTCAATTTTCTGTATGCCACATCAGTTGCAGCAATAATTGCCTATTATCTTATTTGGAAAAATAAAAAAGCAGCAAAACTCTTCATCTACCTGACTTTAATTCTTTCGTTAGTAAGCGCCTTCTTTCTGTATCGAACAGGATATCTTGGTGGATTAATTCGCCATCCTGAAATTGAAAAAGTGAGTGATACTTAATTATAGTTCTTTGCTTAAATGATTATTGCGTTGTTAAAGTATATAGCTTATTAGCAGCGCCAAGAATCATTAGAGCGACGAAGCAAATTATTCAGCGAATTGAATTGAATAGACCATCGGCAGATAATTGTTGATTACCTGCCAGCTTTCTCCTCTGTCATTCGAGAAAAATAAGTTTCCCGTGGTAGTACCGAATGCTAGCGCATCGCCGGAGAGGGCAAGTGAATGACGATAAACAATATCGAAGCAGTTTTCTTGCGGCAATCCTTTGCGCAAATCTTTCCACGTTTTTCCTCCATCGTCTGTACGGCAAATGCAAAGCGCACCTTTGATTGCGGTTCGGGTAAGATCACTATTTGCCGGCGCCACCCATGCCTGATCGGGATTATCATCGGCGACAGCTATGGCAAATCCAAATTTTGCAGGTCCTTCTTTTTCTCCTACATCCACCCAAGTTCTTGCACCATCGACGGAGCGAAAAATTCCGCAATGATTTTGTTGCCACAAAACGTCAGGATTTGACGGAGCGGCGACGAGAATGTGTGGATCGTGTCCGATTTCGGAATAAGGATCTGGCAGGAAATCAGCACGCAAACCTTTATTGCATGCCTGCCATGATCTTCCGCCGTCTGTTGTTTCAAAAACACCGGCTACACTGATGCCGACATGAATATGATTTTCATTGCGCGGATCAACCACTACAGAATGAATTCCCGGCATATCACGCCCACCACCCATCCATTTTTCCTTGCGACTCGGATGCTGCCACAATGATTCAACTAACTGAAAACTTTTGCCTTCATCCTGGCTCATGAACAAGCCGCCAGGATCCGTACCGAGCCACAATTTTGAAGGAAATTTTTTTCCTCCCTGCGAAAATGCCCATATGTACCTGGTGACTGCCGGCACACCGTCTTTCACTTCTTCACCCGTAGGATATGCAGGAGCGGAAACTTCACTCCAGCTTTTTCCTCGGTCATGGGAGCAATGAAGTTTGACACCCCAATGGCCGTGATCAAGACACGCCCACCACGTACCGTTACGCGGATCAGCGTATGCGATGGAAACGGGTATACCTTCAAAAGAAAGGTTTTCAAATTGCCACTTACTATTGATTAAGCGATAAGCGATAAATCCTTTGCGCGTACCGAGAAGCAGTGTTGGTTTCACGTCCTTGAGTTTTGGATTTTGAAGTTTAAAAATCGTATCAACCTCCTGATAAGGCCTGCATGATACAGACTTCACTTTTTTCAGATAGGGAATGATTTAAGGAACTACGGTCTGAAATAATGTTGCCGTCAATAAAAATGTTTACATGCCTGCGCAAACTTCCCTGCTCATCGAGAATGTAGGCCGAGATGCCAGGGTAGTCGTTTTCAATTTCGCGTAGAACTTCAGTGAGGTCTACCCCATTCGCCGGAGTGTCTTTTAGCTCGGGGAAAAATCTTTTTAAGGCGTAAGTAAACTTCACAGTAGGCATGAAATGATTCTTTATCTGCTTCTCCCAAAGTTGTTTTTACAAATTTGCAACAAAAATCAATTATTGGCCTTACCCGAAAAAGAATTTAATTGAAATATGAATTCAAGAAGTGTGAAGTTTGATTATTTCACAATCATTAATTTTTTTATCTCCCGTTTATCATCACTCGTTATTTCAACAAAATAGTTGCCATTGGAAAGATCGGAAACGGAAAGATTAATCAACTGCAGGTTGTCCGTAGAGCTAAATGATAGACTTTTCATTTCCTGCCCGAGAAGATTGATTATGCGCACCTGTGAAATATGGCAATCACAGTCAATAGTCAATTCACCGCTGACCGGATTAGGGAAGACTGAGAGGAAATAATCGTTCGAAGGATTATTTCCACCGGTAGAAAAAGTTTTGGCATCACTGAAAGCCGAAACTATTCCGGCAACCGTATCGCACCATGAGCGAACTTTCCAATCATAAATAGTAGCCGGCGAGAGATTACTTATGATTACGTTACACAAGCCATCAGTGGTTTTTTTATCAACCCACAAAGAATCACTTTGCTTTTTGTACAGCACTTCATACTGCTGAGATGGATTGGCTACGGCTGCCCAGTAAAGAATCACTGAGTGATCATTGATTTGATTTGACTTCAGCGAATCGGCTGAAGGCCGCGCACACGGATTCCACAAATATTTGTGTGCACGATAATCAATAAGGTTGTCATCAGTAGCCAAAGTAAGTTCCCATACAATGTTGCCGTTCGAATCAACTTCGGTCATGCTCGGCAAAACCGTTCGTGTCCTCAACCCCCAGCAAATAAATGTGTTTCCGTTTGTAAGACGTTGCACGCTTCCCATAGCAGAATAATAAGGAATAACTCCGTTGACATCTGGATGCGTGTAACTCCAAACTAATCTAGCAGTTTTGTTTACCTCATCAAGGTAGTATTCCTTAGCATACGATCGCGGAGGAAAATGATAGTTGCCGTCATCATACATCGTGATGTCACCGTTAGCAATCCTCCGACAGTCATGCTGGAAAGTGAATCTAGCCGTGTCATTGGTAAAAGTGAATTCATTTTTCACTCCGCCTAATCGCCAGATAAACTCCCCTGTATTCACATCTATTTTGTTGATTTGATCCAGATGGCGATGAGACACAATAATATTTCCGTCATTGTCGATGTCTATAGAATTGGTGTGAACATAATCGAAGATGACTGCCTGAGGATCGAGATGTTCTGCCTCACTCGGATCGATGTGATCAAAACTTCGCCATTCGAAAATCACATTGTGGTCAGGATCGAGTTCCTGGATCACCGAGCCTTCGATCACTGCGTCAGATGTGTCATTCACCGGCTGATCTTCCAGTGCTGTTAGAAATGCGTTGCCATTAGTCAGCATCGTTAGTTCGTGCGCATCACCCTGAAATCCGTTCTTCACTGAGAAATAATTAATGAAATTGAAGTTGGAATCCATCACATCAAATCTCGAAAAATCGCTTCTATACGTATCGAAGTATCCATTCCTTCCCAGTTGAAAATCGTACGGCGTGGATCCATAAATCCGCTGGAAAACGGAATCGCCGTTATTGTCAATTACATTTAGAGAATTATGAGCGATCACTGATAATCCCTGAGGCCGGCTGTCAAAGAAAATATCGCCGGGAGCAGGATGTGTGTTTGTTAGAATGGAAAATAGCCCAGAAATGGTGCGTGTGTTGGCTTGGAAATGATCACTTGCCACCAAGCCGCCCGAACCGGATTGAATGCTGTCGCCGGCTACTGTTCCTGATGATCCGCTTGAAAGCTGGTGGCACGTGGTGAAGTTGAATGTGTAGGCGGGAATGATTTCATTATTCGTTGTCAACAGACCGCTTGCTATTGAAACCGTAATTGTTTCGTTGTAATCGAAAGGAATTTCCGGATTGAGATTGATCGTTTTGCCATCGTCACAGAGAACGAGATGAAACGGATGGATGCCGCTCTTCGAACCTTTGATGATGAATAGTGAAGTGTCCAGTGAAGACGGATCGAGAAGATTTCCCTGTCTGATAATGATATTGTGTTGAACCGGAAGTTTTGTCGAGCCTGGTTTAGGTGAGACGAACTGAAACTGGGCGCATGCGATTTTTGCTGCGATGATTAAGGAAAGAAGTGTAAAAATATTTTTCATCTGCAGTAAAATTCGAAACTACATTTTAATTCTTCACAGCCAAAAAGATCAGTTTATTTATCAGCATTTTGAATATCAATACGTGTAAAATTTCGTCACGTCAATAATAAGTAATTTGCGGCATCGAGTCAGAGATGAAGTTTATACTCTTCTTTTTCGGAATCCTATGCTTGCTTCAGAGCGAATCTCTGTTCTCGCAGCAATTGTTTTCCCCCGCGGCCCTCGATTCGATCATTCAAAGTGAAGAACAAGTTGCTTCGCAGAAATTTTCCAAAACAGAAACACCTCACACTGATGAATACAACATCGTGTACATGCGCGCGCAATGGCGCGTTGATCCACGTGTATACTACATCAGTGGCAGCATCACCTATTTCATCAAACCTGTTTCTGAGAGTTTAAGCGAAGTGCATTTTGATCTCTCTGATTCCATGCAGTTCAATTCATTTTCATTTCATGGAAACATCAGCACCAATTTTTCGAGGGACAGCAACCAGGTGATTCTTCATTTGCCGTCCGCAATTCCAACAGGAAATGTTGATTCAGTCACCCTCAATTACGAGGGAAAACCTGTGAGCACCGCATTCGGCAGCTTCGTGCAATCATCCCACAACGGCGACAGCATTCTCTGGACACTCAGCGAACCGTACGGTGCCAGCGATTGGTTTCCGTGCAAGAATTCACTCACTGATAAGATCGATTCCATCGACATCTATGTTCAGATTCCGAATGGAGATCGGTGCGGTACTGCAGGAATTTTGGTAAATCAATATTCGCAGAATGATTCAGAAAAAATTGTTCACTGGAAAAGTCATTTTCCGATTGCCACTTATCTCATCGGGATTTCGGTGACGAATTATGCGGAGATTGATGAAGTGGCTCCGCTCAGCAGTGGTGACACGGTGAAAGTGATTGAATACATCTATCCTGAAGATTCTGCCGGATACGTGAGTGCCATTGTTCCGATGATTCAATTGTATTCAAATCTCTTCGGCGATTATCCGTTCAAAAAAGAAAAATATGGACAGGCACAATGGAATTGGGGTGGCGGTGAAGAGCATCAGACAATGAGCTTCGTTTATCATCCGGGAATTTTTGAACTGATTGCGCATGAGCTCGGTCATCAATGGTTCGGAGATAAAATCACTTGCGCTTCGTGGCAGGATATCTGGCTCAATGAAGGATTTGCAACTTATCTCTCTGGTTTATGCTATGAAAATTTAGCACCGGAATATTGGATGCCTTACAAGATCACTTACCTGCACAATGCACTCCGCGATTCAACCGGTTCGGTTTTTTGTGACGACACTGCTGATGTCTCGAGAATTTTCAGCAGTGCACTCAGCTATGCGAAAGGAGCATATTTGTTACACATGCTCCGGTGGAAGTTGGGTGATGAAATTTTTTTCAGCGCCATTGACAGCTATATCAACGATCCGAATTTGGTTTATGGTTTCGCGCACACTTCTGATCTGAAAAAACACCTCGAAGATGCAAGTGGCCAAAATCTCGATGAGTTTTTCAATGATTGGTTTTATGGAAAAGGATATCCATCTTATCACGTCAAATGGGCGAACAATGATGATGGCACTGTTTCCATTGTAGTGAATCAAACACAAAACAATCCGGCTGTTTCATTTTTCGAAATGCCATTGCCAATTGAATTGAAAAATGCGGACAACGACACAATCATCAGAGTTGAAAATGATTTCAATAACCAGTCATTCGTAGTCGGTCCGTTTAATTTCTCGCCTGACAGCTTAAAGTTTGATCCGGAGTTGTGGATTGCGTCCACCCATAATACAGTTGAATACGATACAGCGCTTGCTGATCCGTTCATTATTTATCCCAATCCCGCCCGCGATCAAATTGAAATTTCATTTCACAGCAATGATCTCTCCAATGAGATCAATGTGTTTGATGAGAGTGGAAGAAAAATGATTTCAATCAACAGCTCACCCGCATCGCCATTGCATCAGGTTTCACTCGATATTTCAAGCTGGAGTGCCGGCTGTTATTTGGTAGAATTAAAATCTTCCTTGTCGAGGAGAATTGGAAAATTCGTGAAGGGTTAGCGCTCATTTTTTCTTTTATTTCATTCGTCATAATTTCAAACCGCAAAACTATTTGATCATGAAAAACCAGATATTCCTGTCGTTGTTCAGTCTTCTTGTTGTAAAAACAAGTGCGCAATGCGATCATTCATGCTGTAACATGCCGTCGTGCGATATGTCGTCCTCATCAGCACCATCTTCCACTGCAGCATTTGCTTCTTTGGGATCTGATATCAACTTTCAAAATGCACATGAATCACCATTGCCGCTGTATTATGTAGCCATGGGAAGGATGATCACTTTTCCAACTCCCGACGGAAAAACCGGAAGCGCTTATTTCGTTCCAGCGAAAAAGCAAACGAAAAATTATCTCTTCGTTTTTCATGAGTACTGGGGATTGAATGACTGGATCAGAAAGGAAGCCGATATGTTTGCCGATTCCATTCCGAATGTGAATGTGATTGCACTTGATTTGTATGACGGCAAATCAGCAACGGCTTCTGATGAAGCAGTGAAACTGATGCAAGGTATGGATCAAACGCGCGCACAAAATATTATCAAAGGCGCAGTGAGTTTTGTCGGGAAAGATGCGAAGATTGCAACTATTGGTTGGTGCTTCGGTGGTGGATGGTCCATGCAGGCAGCATTGATCGCAGGCAACGAGCTGAATGGTTGTGTGATGTTCTACGGAATGCCGGAATCGGATGTAAACAAACTGAAAACACTGAACAGTGATGTGCTTTTCATCTGGGCTAACAAAGATCAATGGATCAATCAAAAAGTGAAAGACGATTTTGTAGCAAACATGAAGACGGCGGATAAAAAACTTACAGTAAAAGAGTATCCGGCTGATCATGCTTTTGCGAATCCATCGAATCCGCATTATGATAAAACATCCGGCGATGATGCAACGAAGAATGCGCTTGCATACCTCCGGAATCATTTTGCATCATAGCTTAAGTTATCGCTTCTGATTTCACTTGCCAACGACCAGGACTGCAAATGTTCCGGGCACAACTTTTTTGTCGGGAGTGAAATCAGCAGATGACAAGTATGCGAGGTGCGTCGTCTGATTCAACGCCATCGTTTTCGATCGTGGTTTTGTGGTTAATGTTTGCACCGCAGAGTAGGTATCGGGAGAATCTTCATGGAAAATATTTAGAGTGCCGTCTCCGTTTGAAACGAAAATAAGTTTATGCTGCACATCAAAACAAACTGCATCTACTATTGCGCCAATCGGCAACGTGGTAATTATTTTTCCCGATGTTGCATCGAGTACTGTCAATCCTTTATTACCGCGACAGCCGGTGAACAAACGATGATTAACCGCATCCAGAGCTAAGCCTGTTGGACCTTCACACGGCGCAAGTGGCCATCTCGATTCAATCGCGAACGTTTTAGAGTCGATTACAAGCAGTTGACTTTCTTTTTCCAGGTTCAGAAAAATTTTTCCTGCATTGTCAGTTACTGCAAATTCAGGACTGCCATCGAGATCAATTGTTTTAATTACCTCCCCCGTGTTAGCATTGATCACAGTGGAATTGCGGCTGTCACCATTAAAAGTAAAAATCTGTTGTGTGGGTTGGTCATAGAGAATTGCATCCGGATCTTTTCCGGTGATGTCTATGGTTTTGATCACCTGAAAAGTTTTCAAACTAAACATGGTAACTGAATTCGCATCTCCGTTACTCGTGAATCCGCGATCAAGATCATAGGCGAATGCAATGCCGTGCACACCGGGTGTATTTGGAATTTCGCCGATGAGTGAATCATTTTTCAGATCTAAAATCTGAACGCGTGTTTCATGGGAAATAAAGAGATGCTGATATTTTTCATCAACAGCTAAAAAATCCCACTTGTCATCGCCCGGAACTTTAATTGTTTTTATAATCCGGAATTCGTTCGTCTTTGTTTGAGTAAACCCTTGACGATACACAATGATCAGAATGAAGAACAGAATAATTTTTTTCACGAGATAATTTTTTGAATTATTTACCGCGCTTCGCAGAATACAAAACGTTTCCCTGATAATCCACAAAACTCAATTGAATCGAATCATCATCGACGGAAAAAAATGCAAAGCCCGATGTGCTAATTCCAAATTGTGTCATGCTGCTGTGTCCCGTCGGCCGTGTCTCTGATCCTGCGCCGGAAACAACATATTCGGTGGGGTCGCCGGGCGCTTTCAAATGCTGCATGTCATGCGCATGACCGCAGAGATAAAATTGAACATGATGCTTTTGCAAAATGGGATCGAGCACATCAACCAATTCATTCGTGTTGCCATGTTCAAAATCGGCAGAGTAAATCGGATGATGGCCGACCACGATGTTCCATTGCGCGCGTGAACTCGTGAGAACTTTGTCAATCCATTGCAGCTGCTTCGTGGTGTCCTGCCGCTGAATTTCATTTTGATCAACATTCAAATCATAACCCTGAACGCCGGCGTGATATTTTACCAGAAAAGGTGAAGTATCAATGAACAGAAATCGTATCGAATCTCTGTCATCAATTTTTTTCATGACTGTGTAATATCTCGACGGCAAATTCCAGCGCCGACTGATCTTGGTATAGTCAATTTCTGCCTGAGGATTTCCATGATAATCGTGATTGCCGAGCACTACATACCAGTCTTTCTGCAGTGAACTCCAGTGATAAACATTTTCAAAACAAGTTTGCCACAGTGGATCATTTACACTGCGTACTCCGTTCGTGTAAAAATTATCTCCCGTGGAAATAATGAATCGCGCATCATATTTACTCGAGTATTGACTCATGGCATCTGCTACATCCTGCTGGTGATATTCGCCCTGTCTCCCCCAATCCCCAATCACCATAAAATTTAGTGCGCCCTTCTTTAGGTTTAAATTATTGTTAGTTGAAGGAGCAGTTTGGTTAGGTTTAAAAGAACTGCAAACGACAACAAGAATCAGCAATGATCTCGATATTAATTTTTGCATTGTAGATTTCATTTTTAAGAAAAAGCAGGAGAGCTTCATGCCATCCTGCTTTTTCATTCTAATTTCCAAATGAAAAACCGATTTTTTTAATGTTTATTCCCTGTGCCATCTGTTGGAAATGCTCCGAGATCTTTATTATAAGTCGTATTGCCGCTGCCAATAGCCGGTGAACCCGTTTGCAGATGGGGATCATTGAGATCCGTGGTGTTGTTCACGTTGGTGTCGAGAAATTTAAATTTCGGATCCTCAACTCCAAGTCCGGTAGAAATTAAATCAGTTGGCTGTGGTTTGCCCCAGCTCCCCGCCGGATAATAAAACTGTCTAATGGAATCCACTGTTGAATAGAACAAGTTATTTCCATAGTGAACATTGACGGTATCAACGAGCGGAGTGATCTCTAATCCCCAATAAGTATTTACAAGAATATTGTTATAGATATTTCCCTTAGCAAACAAATCCATAAGGATTGCGCGACCCGGTTCGCCTGCACCGCGACGAAAACCACTGTTAACAACGGTATTGTTATAGATGTTTACACTCGTTTGTGGAAAGAAAACGGCATCGCTGGTTTCAACTTTAATTCCGCTGCCGGCAATACTCCATATATAGTTATAAGCAATGTCTCCAACACATCCATCTTTAATGTTAATGGCTTCTCCATCCGTTGTTCCTATGGCTTGAATGGTATTTCTAAGAATAGATATTTGTGCCCCCTGCAAACGAAGCCCGTCATCTTCTCCGCCATAGATCCATGAATCTTGCATAATGAAAGGACTGTTCTTTGCAAGCTTGATTGTTTTTCTTGGACTGCCGGTTTCATCGGGACCTCCTGTAGCAATGATGTGAGTCCAAACAAAGCTTACATAGTTCGCGGTGTCACACTGAAATCCGCCCCACGATCCGGCAGGAGAATCGTCGCTCGGCCCGCTGAAGGTAATCGGCGATGCCTCGGTTCCTTCGGACATAATTACTCCTGAAATAAAAAATGTTGCATTGTTGAGCACCCTCACCGTAACGCCGCTCTGAATAATCAGCGTGTCGGTTGAAAGAACGGTAACATCACAATTGACATAGTAAGTTTTACCGGCCAACATCGTGCCCTTCACGTTGCCGCAGATCGTGTCAGATTTTATTGGGTTTGAAACGGTATCACCACCGTTATTTACCGTTGTGCTTTCTTTTTTGCAAGAAAAGAGAACAGTGAGTGATGAAACAGCGAGAACGATGAGGCTTAATTTCTTCATAATGTAATTTTAGGGTTTATGTGAATATTTGAAGCTGCAAAACGATACTCTTTAGATGGTGCTTTGTTGAACTTAAGCTTACCAAATGATTAATGCTATAATCATTTGGTTGCAATTACTTAAAGTTTATATGACAGCCCGAGCAAATAATTTATTCCGAAAGAATCCTTCTCAACTAAAAGTCCATTATTGATTTGGACTTCATAAGGTGAGTTAAGAAGGTTATTAATCTTGGCGAATAATTGAAAGTGATTGCCTATCCTTTTTTGTGCAGAAAAATCCAGCAGTGAAAGATTTTTCTGATAATAATCTAAACCATAGAAAGGGGATAACTCAACGATTCTTCTTCCAGTTAGCTGATATGCAAGCTGCACATCAAGACCCAATGGTTGATTACTATAAATAAGCCCTACATTGGCAATGTTCTTTGATTGACCCTGAAGTGGCCGCGTTTCGTCAAGTGTGTATGTTGAACCTGTGCTTGCGTCATTTAATATTTTAGAAGAAGAAATCTTTGAGTCTGTATAAGTGTAATTTGTATTAATTCCGAAGTTTCCGAAATATTTAATTAACACAAATTCAAAACCAAAGTTATTTGCTGTTCCGAAATTGGAAGGAATTAATGCAGGGCTATAAATATTACTTAGATTAAACGCGAGTTCAATTGGATTAACTATATTCTTATAAAACACTCCGGCAAGCAATTGATCTCTTTTATTAGGATATAATTCATAACGCAAATCAAAATTGGTTGCTTGTGTATGCTTCAAATACGGATTTCCTCTCTGGTCGTAATTCTCTCCGACAATATCATAAGGAACAAGGTCAAAATAACTTGGCCTGCTTATGGATTTGAAGACGGCGAAGCGGAGGTTTTGTTTATCTGTCAGCGAATATTTTAATTGAAGGTTCGGAAGAAAATCATTATAGATTACAGTGGCAGAATTACCCGCAATGGTGTTAGGAGCATTGGTGTGATAGTTTTGATCCGTATTCTCTACTCGTAAGCCAAGAAGCACTTGAAGCAAGCCAAAATTTGTTTCGCCTTCAGCATAGTAGGCATAAACAATTTCATTGGCCTTATAATTATTATTTCCATAGATCGGTGTGCCGCCTGTGTTATAAACTGACCATTGCGCATTTTCGATTCCCGTATAAATAGGTTTAGTGTTATTGGAATCGAGCAAAGGTTTGAGTGTGTATTCATTCTGATAATTTTCTCTTGACTTTGTTCTGTAAAGTCCTCCCATCTGGAAAATAATAACTCGGTTAAAAATTTTCGGTGAATAATTTAAATCCAGTTTTCCGGAATAATCGCGATCACTGTTGTGCTGCCAGATGTGATTTACTCCATCGAAATACTGCGGTGATGCCTCGTGATTGGCATTGATGAGAAAATCAGAAGTGACTTCCGCCTGGTCGGGCATTTTATTCGTCGCGACAGAATAAAGACCTTTCCATTTAAGTGAGAAATTTTTAGTTATGTTATGCTCGCCTTCGAGTGTGGCCGTTTCAATT
>Ga0335085_10003993_pt1 | contig 24887 bp, 28 predicted proteins | sample Lox_Sample_45_FD_206712 | JGI IMG/M metagenome (GOLD analysis project Ga0335085, IMG submission 206712) | Soil microbial communities from Loxahatchee National Wildlife Refuge, Florida, United States - Lox_Sample_4.5 | ecosystem: Environmental > Terrestrial > Soil > Wetlands | place: USA...
AGTTTTTAGGCCTTTAATAGGCCCGCAGGGCCGACAGAATGTGGCCCACGGCGAAAGCCGTGGGATAAGGGCCGTGGCGCCATCCGAGCCCCGGTAGGGGCGGCAGACCTGCGACGACATGGGAAATTTTCTGTCGCCACTGCCGTGGCTCAAGCGCTTTTCCATTGACGGGTTCCCACGGCTGGCTCGCCGTGGGCCACATTATGACGCCGCTGCCGCGGCTCGGAATGGCGCCGACGAGCTTAGGTTAACGCTTATGGGCCGATGGCCTGGGCTTTGTTAGGGCGCCCCTTTGGGGCTGAGTGCAAATTCTTCGAGGAATTAACCATGACTGATCTTGAGTGGGCAAGAGCATTTGTAGGCTGCAAGATCGCCGGTACCGGGTTCCGGTTCAATGAAACCGTGGACGTTCTGGTGAAGAAATTGGCCCAGGTACGGCGGGAAGCCGCGGACAAAACTCCAAGGCAGGAAAACCGCGATGAGTACGCAATTTGTTGGGAACCGCTGCCTAAGCCGGCGGCATGACTTTGGGAGTTGCATTGTGCATCGACGGCTACAACAAGATGATCCGAGTATGCCCGAGGGCCCAACCCCCGATGCTGCCGTTCGTTTGCAATCTGACGACAAAATCGAGATGGTGCGGCCGATGAGCGTGCGTGAAAAAACGTTTTTGTGCGCCGAGGGCGGTTTGGAGTGCGGTAGCAGCAGCTACCGCTTTCCCTGCTCACCCTGTATCGCCTAGGGCTCGATGCCTTGGATGAAAGGCGGCAGTTGCTACTGCCGCACTCCAAGGCGCTACGCGCCTCGGTGCAGATCTCTGTAGCGGCGATCTCCGCTCGCCGCAGGCCGAACGGCGGTCGGAGACCGCCGCTACAGCGGACTCGCTGCGGCAGGGGCGCCCTATCGTTTGGTGGTGGATGCCTTTGGCCGGCGAGCACCAGGCCGTGGTTTTTATCACGCCTCTTCCGGGCTTGCGCATCGGCAACGGGATCACCGACCTCACCCCGGCCGATGGCCGGGACTTTGTTAGGCCGCCCCCTTGGGGCTCAGTACACACCACTGCGCGCCGATCTTTTTTCCGGACATGGCCAAGATGGCCATGCCACAGACGGCGATCGTAGATCGCCGCTCCAGCAAGGCGAGGGCGTCGCGCCCGTGACCAGACATGGCCATGTTGGAAAGTCCACAGCCGGCGTGAAAAAAATTATTTCGAGCCAAAAAGTCCAAGCCGAGCCTCGGCCAATAGTGGTTTGCGCCGGCCCAACGGCGAGCACACAGACGCAATGTCCTTCCCGTAGGGGATGGGCTGCGCGCGATGCAGATTTTTTCCTACCGGTAGGAAATTCGATAAGATTTCGCTTGACATTAGCCTATTAATATAGTATAGTCGCAAATGCAATCGGGAAGGCGCCGCCCCCCGGCGCCGGCCCCACCGGAAAGTTCGCCCGCCCCGCCACAAGGCGTGAGGCCCCCGGCTGGCGATGGACAACTGAGTTTTTGCCATAACTCCAAGTTAGCCTGCGTCTGATCAATGCAGGTGAGGGCGGCGGCGGGTGCACACGCTGCCGCTGCCCGAAGTGACGACCCGAGAGAACCCCAATCCGCAGCGCGTAGCAACCCCCAAGGTTTCATCCCTACTTCCCCGGAGCAGCCGGCGGCGCGGCAAGACGCTGCCACCCGCGGTGCGTCCGGCGGATGCCCGGGAAGCGAGCGTTAGCGGAATGGTCCAATGAACCCCCGAGGAGATGCCGTGGACGATCATTCTTTGCAAGTGCAAGCCCTGGTTACCTTCGTGATGCCGCTGCTGATTCAACTTGCCAAGCGCAGCCAGAATTCCGTCTTTGCCTGGATTGACCAGAACAAGCCGCGGATCTGCATGTTGACGAGCGGGGTGGCGGCGCTCGCGACCTCGATGGGAGTGGAGATTGCGCGCGCCCCGCATAGCGTAACGGTGAGCTGGCCCGACGGCGCCACCATGCTGCGCGGCCTGGTGACATTGGTGGTTTCGGTGGTGGTGCAATTCGCCGCCCAGCACGCGCTGTATGACGGGCTGTGGAGGCATGTAGTTCCAACGGGACGCGGGCTACGGGATACGGGTTTCGTGTCCAAGGAATCCTGAGCGGGGTACGGACATAGGAATTATGAAGGAGCCGATGTGCCCGGGAGCTATCGCCATGAAGGACTGGTCAAATCGTTATCCGGAGAGCAGCTTCCCGCGTTCCGTGGCCCGTGTCCTGAATCCCGAGGGTTGCCAATGATTTCCGCAAACGAAGTGCAAGCGTTGTTGCTCGGGTCGGGTGGCTTTTTGGGCACCTGCATGGCGGGGGTGGGGGCTTACCGGCTCTTCTCCGCCGCCACGCGCGGGGTGATGCGCGTTCCCTCCAGCCTGGAGAAGGGCGCCGACTCCCTCGAACGGGTCGTGCAAGCCGTGGAGACGCAGAACATGGTCTCCGACCAGGTCATGGAACTCAAAGGCCTGCTGATGGCGACGCGCGAGGAGATTCTGAAGCTCGGAACAGAGCGCGAGCAGATCGGCCGCGAACTGCGCCTGATGTCGCGCAAGATCGAAGCGTTTAGTTGTTATGCCCAGGAGGATTGACTCGAACCTAAAATCCAGATTGCGAGTAGAAGGCGAGAAAATGGCCAAGGAAAAAAGCAAGTCGGAGCAAGAGTTCGACCGGACGGAAATTCTGCGCTACCTGAACGAATGCGGACTCCAGCCGGTGACCCCCAAGAGCATCCTTATCTATCTGGATGACAGCTTGCGCCCGGTCAGCCTGCCCGGTGTGGAGTTTCATCTGCGCTATATGCGCGACCGCGGATGGGTGGAGTTGGGCATTGAGAAGAAGGTGGGGCTGCCGGAAGTGATTCGCTGGACGCGCATCACCGCCAACGGTGTGGACGAGTACGACCGGCGCTGCGTGGCCTTGGGAGAAGCAAGATGATCGGGTCCCAGGATTTTGGATTCAGGATTTAGGATCTCGAGCCCCAATGCTGGATTTCAGCCTTTGCCTGGCTAAATCCCAAATCCTAAGTCCCAGATCCCGGCCTCAGCCGGTCCGATGAGGAGATTTGCAATGCGACGAGGCGTTTCGAAAATGATGACGTTGGAAGGCCGGCACCCGGGGATTTGCCGGAAGGTGCATGCCATGTTTGACGAGGATTGGCCGGCGGCCGCGATCAAACGGATCATCGAGACGCACTACGGCGAGCGCATCAGCGGGAGCACGCTCCAAAGGTACAAGCGCGAACATTGGCGGCGGCTGCGGGAGCAGGTGCAACAAGCCAACGCGGCACTGCTCGGGTCCGCGTCCGCCGCCGTGATGCCGGAAGGCTTTCGCCCCAAGGTCGAAAGCCTTCTTCCCGCCGCCAAGCACCGCTGCCATCGCCCGGGCGAGTCGTCGCGCCGCCTTCTACTCGGCACCTACGGACCGGCCTTCATCTGGAGATTTGGCCCGGTGGTGAAGAGTACCCTGCGCATTCTAGAAAGCGAATAACTCAATGGCTGGAAGCTCGAAAGGGTGAAACGGGATGAGCCGAGGGCGGCGGTCGAAAATGTGGCAACTGGAAGAACGGCATCCCGGGTTGCTCCGTAAGGTGGATGCGATGCTTGACGCTTTCGTACCGATAGAAGCGATCATGGCGATGATCCGGACCGAATATGACGAGAGTATCGGCCGCAGTGGGGTTTGGAGATACAAACGAAACTTCTGGTGCCCGCAACGCAAACGAGACCAGGTGACCAAGGCGGCCATGATCGCTTGCCAAGAGTTGGCGAATGAGGGGAGTAACTAGGTGGCCAGAAATCAGGCATGCAAGCTCCAAATCTTTAGCGCCAAGCATAGTGACATCTTGCAGGTCGTGGACGCGATGTTCGATAAGTTTGCAACTCGGCTCCAAGTCCAGCGGATGATTGAGCGCAACTATCACGAATCCGTCAGCCTGACCGCCATCGGCAACTACAAGCGAAACCATTGGCAACGGTTCAAGGACATGGTCCGTGAACAGAAGGCGACCATGGTCGGCGTCTCGGAATTGGTGGGTGAGGACGGCCTGACCGCCGGCGTCAACGCCTTGCTTTGGCAAGAGCTCCAAAAGATGACGCCAGCCCAATTGATGTCCTTTAAGAAGCTCCTGTACGACGGAGAAAAGGTCGCACTGATGAAGAAACAGTTCGCCCTTTATGCGCAAGAGCACCGGCAGAGGATGAAGGAACGTATTGCGGCAACGAACGAAGAGACGGAGACCGTCAGCCCTGCCGAGGATTACGCCAAGGCGCAACGCGTCGTCCAGCAGGTCAAGGAAATCTTTGGTATTGGGATGACGGGAGCTCAGGCGCCCAAGCCGCCGCTCCTTCGCGGCGGAAAGCAGGAACCGCCGCCGGATGTTCCTACCGTCGGGCGTGAGACGACGGGTGCGTAGCGCGGACCTGCTCCGTAGGTCCGCGGCCCTTGGTGCCACCCATGGTAGCGTCGATCTCCGATCGACGACGGCGGTCGCAGACCGCCGCTACAACCATGACGGCGAAATGGATTCGATGAGAAGCACAACCCAACTCGGACGGTACCTGGTTTCCCCGCAGGGGATAAATACAGTAGCCGGGGGCAACGCCCCCGGAAGGCGTCCACCATGCATGTTGACCCTGACGGGGTCACATTGCGGTTCTATCGACACAGAGAACATTCGATCTCGTGAATCGACCCTTCCAGGGTCGGAATGCCGCTGGTTACACTTCCGGGGGCGATGCCCCCGGCTACTATCTTCCGCCCTTTCAGGGCGTGTGGAGCGTGTCGCTCGGGTCTGTTCCGCAGATCCGCGGCCCTTGGTGCCACCCATGATAGCGTCGATCTCCGATCGACGACGGCGGTCGCAGACCGCCGCTACAACCGAATGCCGAGTATGTATGTCGCTCTGTAAACATAACGAAAGGAATGGCGCAGACCTTGACACGCAGGTCTGCGCCAGCAAGCTGAAGTTGATGAAGGAATGTGTCCGGATGAGGAGCCGGAACTGCGCTAGCGCAAGCCCGGGAGGTTCCCAATGTGCGAACCGCGGGTGCGCTCAGCGAAGCGATTCCTCGAACGGACCAATTGCCGGTCGTGGGGATGAGAGGGCTAATCCCGTATGGGATGCAAGCGGCCATGATGACATGTGCCCGCATGAACTGCCCCCCTCACCCCCACAGCCAGCAAAACGGGAGGCCCCGGACGGTGGGTGAAAGTGAGTAGCGCGGACCTGATGCGTAGGTCCGCGGCTCTTGAGCGAAACGACAGGAAAGGCCGCAGACCTTGAGAAGCAGGTCTGCATCGCAAGCTCGTAGAAGCTTGTTCTTTTAGCAAGCCACGAGACCCCTCATCCGGCCTCGTCCCTCAGCCACCTTCTCCCCAGGGGACAAGGAACGGAGAACCACTCTTTCCCTCTCCCTGGGTTGAGGGTGTCGGCCATGTGCCGAAGGGGGCCCCACGCTTTGCCGGTCGTGGGGGTGAGGGGTGCTTTGGTTGCGGCTTTGCCGCGCTGTGCTACAACGCGAACCGTCGCTCTCCGGTCGACGACGGCGGTCAGAGACCGCCGCAACAACGGAATGTGAAGATGGCAAAACGTAAAGCTCCAAAAACTCGGATCAACGGATTGAAAAGTAAATCGGCCTCGCAACCCGAATCACCCTGCCAGCCGATCGAGGGCTCGCCGGATGCGGAGCTGCAACCCCCGATCCCTTCTATGCGGGAAGCGCTCATGCAATCCATCCCTGTCCTTGCGTATCAGGACCGTTGGATTCAGGACGACTCGCAACTCAAGATCGCGGTTTGGAGCCGGCAAAGCGGCAAAAGTTACGCCGCAGCCTTGCGGGCTGTCGTCAAGTGTCTGGAAAAGCGAACGCAGTACATCATCCTCTCGAGGGGGGAACGCCAGTCGCGGTTGTTCATGGAGAAGGTCAAGGACTTCTGCCTGGCCCTTAAAAGAATCAAGATGCTGCGCGACTTCAAGGAGATGCCGGAGACCGATGACAAAAGCCTGGAAGTCGTTTTCCCGCACAACGGTTCGCGCATCATCGGCCTGCCGGCCAATCCGGACACGGCGCGCGGTTACACCGGCCACATTGTTCTGGACGAATTCGCCTTCCACGGCGACGCCCACAAAATCTATGCCGCCTGTTTTCCTATTATTACCCGTGGTTATTCGATAGAAGTTATTTCCACCCCCAATGGCACGGCGGGGAAGTTTTACGAAATCGCCAAAGCGGCGGGGCTGGTGGGCGAGGTGTCAGGTGCCAGGGATCAGGTGCCAGGGGAAAACCAGGACGCCCTATCCCTGACACCTGACACCCGACACCTGGCACCTGGTTCTATCTGGAGCGGCCACCGCGTTGACATCTACGACGCCGTGGCGGCCGGCTTGCCGGCGGACGTGCCCCTTCTGCGCTCCGGGTGCGACGACGATGAAACCTGGCGGCAAGAGTACTGCTGCCAGTTCCTCTCCGACGCGCAAAACTACATTCCCGTGGAGCTGATCTCGGGCTGCGTGCATGAGGAAGCGAGCACGGAATGGAACGGGGTGTCAGGTGTCAGGTGCCAGGTGCCAGGGAAACCTGAACCTCCGAGCCTGACACCCGGCACCCGACACCTGACACCTGTTTCCCGGGAGCTTTACCTGGGTGTAGATATTGGGCGTAAGCGCGACATGACCATCGCCTGGCTGTTTGAAAAAGTGGGCGGCGTGCTTTGGTCACGTGCCCTCGTAACCCTAAAAGGCGTTTCGTTCGATGAGCAGGAAAAGACGATCTGTGGGCTGATTGAAGGCGCCGGGTATCAGGCGCCGGGCGCCAGCGGACATTTTCTGACACCTGACACCCGGCACCTGACACCTGCCGTCCGCCGGGTCTCGGTCGATCAATCGGGCCTGGGCATGATGCTGGCCGAGCACCTGGTGCAGCGGTACGGGGCGGTGGTGGAAGCCGTGCAATTTACCGCCGCGCTCAAGGAACGCCTGGCTCCGCTGGTGAAGCAGGCATTCGAAGAGCGTACCGTACGCATTCCCGACAATCGCGAGGTGCGCGCGGACATCAACTCCGTCAAGCGCTTCGTGACCCCGGCGGGCAACGTGCGCTTTGACGCTGAACACACGGACCGCGGCCACGCCGACCGCTTCTGGGCCCTGGCCATGGTGGCGAACGCCTCCAGCGCCCCGACGGCCAGCTTTGCCGAGCAGGCCTTGTTGGTGGGCAAGCCGGTGATGCACGGATTCATGAATGCGGTGCTCTGACCATCGTGAATGCTGAATAGTGAATGGTGAATGATAAATGGTGAAAACAAACAACGGACACAGTTCGGGAAATGGCCATCAGATACAGGAGTTGCTGCGCGAGGGGCGGACGGTTTCCAAAAGCCTTCAGGCAAAGATTGACCGCGCGGTTGCACTTGCAGACCGCGAGGTGGGAATTCACCATTCACAATTCACTATTCCCAATTCCCCCATGACGACTCCGGGAGGCATTCCGGTTGCGCCAACCCATTCTGTTCCACCGCCGCCGCCGCCCGAACCGATTACGGTGGCGGAATATACGGAGCGCATCCGCCAGGGTTGGGTGCCGGTCATGGGACTGCCGGGAACGCCCATCACCTCGGGATTTGTGCGCGATTTGGGCGAGTACAACCCCAAGCTGGAAGGCATCAACGGCATCTGGACCTATCAGGAAATGCGGCGTGGCGACGGCCAGGTGGCGGGCACCCTGCGTGCTTGCAAAATGCCCATCCTCTCGGCGAAGTGGGAAGTGGTGCCCGGAGACAGTGCGGGATTCGGGGCACGGGAAACGGGTAATGGGTCGCGAGGCTCGCAATCGGCAATCGACCATCGGCCATCGAAAATCTCCAGCACGGGCGCGGGGAAAGCGACGGCGAGTAAAGCCAAAGAAGTGTCGGAGTTCATCCGCGCCAACTTGTTCAACGGCCTGGAATGGCAGGACTCGCGCGGATCGTGGCACACGCAGAACTGGAAAGATGTGGTGCGCTATGCACTGCGCATGCAGGATTTTGGCGCCGCTTGCTACGAGGAAGTGATGGCCATCGACGGCGACCGCATTCGCGTGCGGCGCTTGTGCGACCGGCAGGCGCTCACCTTTTATCGCTGGCACACGGATCCCCACTCCGTCGATCCCACCGTTCCACCTTTCATCTACGACGACGGCGAAACGCTCTATGCGCTGGAACAGTGGGGTTACCGCTCCAACCGGTTTGAGTATGTGCTGCTGCCTACTGACAAAGCCTGTGTCTTTACGCACGACCAGGAAGGCGCGAACTTCTGGGGCATCCCGCTGACCCGCGCCATGTATCCGCACTGGTTCGTCAAGAAACACCTCGAACGGATTGACGCCATCGCCTGCGAACGGAACTCGCTGGGTGTGCCCATGATCATGCTGCCGCCCAACCCTTCCCGGCAGGACTTGCAGACCGCGCAGAATTGGGTGACACAGTTGGCCGCGCACGAGAAGACCGGCCTCTCTCTGCCCAACGGCGCGGAGTTCAAACTGGTGGGCATCGAGGGGCGCATCCGCGAAATCCTGCCCTCCATTCAGTACCACAAGCAGCAAATCGCCACGTCGTGCCTGGCCATGTTTATGGAGCTGGGGCAGACCCAGAGCGGTTCGCGCGCCCTGGGCGAATCGCAAACCGACTTCTTTATGCTGGCCACGCAAAATACCGCGGATTATATCGCGCACCAAATCCGCAACTCGACGGTGCGGCGGCTGGTGATTTGGAATTTCGGCCCCGATGCCCCCGTGCCGCACCTTATTGCTGCCAACGTCCAGGCGCGCTCGATTGAAACCATGGCCGGCATCATTCAACAACTCGCACAGGCCGGAGCGTGGGTATCCGACCGGGCCAGCGTCAATCGCGCCCGGCAGGAACTGGGATTTGAGGATTACGTGGACGACGAAACGACCGGGGGATCGGAAGATCGGGCGATCGGATGAGCAGACAACGCATCACCTATCACCTTGCTGCGCCATCCTCGGACTGCTCGAGCACTCAGGTCCGATGTTCAACCGATCTCCCGATCACCGGATCACCCGATCTCTTTGGATTGGAGAACCTATGCGAACCTTTCGAAATTCATTAGTACTTTGTCTGGGTATTGCCGTTGTGGCCGTCCTGGCGGCTGTATTCAGCTTGCGTCCGCCCCAGGTGAACGCGGACTCCTACAGCTCGCACCGCTTCCCGGCATTTGGTTACATCTTGGATAATCCGGTTCTGGCGATCGCCGGGGCAAGCATTTCCACAAGCCCCACCCCTACCAGTGGGGCGGCGGCCGCGCACATCACCTGGGTCTTCGGCGCCGTGTCGGGCAGCTATACGGGTTGCACGGTGCAGGCGAAGACCAGCTTCGACGGCGTGAACTTCCTGAACCTGGGAAGCGCGGCGGCGGTAACCGTCGCCACCAACGCTGTCAACGCCTGGGACATCTACCAGCAAGCGCCGGTCACCACCGGCGTCACCACCACGACGGTCAGCAACTCCGCCGCTGCGGGGTTTGGCCAGGCAAGTGAGTACACCTTTGCCTGCTCGGCCTACGGGACCAGCGCACCCGTGAGCATATCCCTTATCTATAAGTAATCACAGATGCTCGGGGATCATCGGCGGACCATTGCCGGTCCATTATAACGAATGACGCTATCGTTTGACGATATCGATGACTGAAAGTAGAGGTAAAGAGCACGGGTCAAAACGGATCGCGGGCCGGCGCCTGGCGAACTAGGCAATCGAAAGCCGGTAATCCTAAAACGCATGTCAAGGAGGAATTCGATGAAAAAGTATTCGCAGTGTTTACTACTTATCGCCTTCTGCCTACTGCCGAATATGCTGCACGGCCAAGGCACCGCCGGCCCCGTCGTAGGCGGAACGAATTACTCGGGCCTGGAAGGAAGCTTTGGCGTTCCCAGCGTCTCCTGGTCCGCCACGGGGCTTACGCTTAATTATACGGCCGGGGTCGTTTACCAAAAGGGGAGCGCCAACGCCATTACCGCCGGCAGCGCCACCCTCGCCAGCAATGAGATCTCCTGCACGCAGGCGGGCATCCTGGCGGGGTCGTGCAACATTGTTTATTGGCCCGGTTCCGGGGCGGCCCTGCTGGCCACCACCGCCTATCCCACTGCCGCCGCCAGTGGAAGCGAGATCCTCTATTTCTGCACCACCACCGCGGGCGGCAACATCAGCGGCTGCGCCATCGCCACGGAAGACTTGTTGGGAGCCATCCCGGCCACGTATAACGACGGCCTGCTCATGGTGCCGGTTTCGAACTGCGCCTTCACACCCACCACCACAGCCTTTACCACCTCGGGACTCGCACGGCTGGGGGCCAATCAAATCGCCTGGTCAGGTACGACCAACACCACGGCCGGAACCATCACCATGACCTGCGACCTGGGCCTCGAAGGCCGCACCACGGCGGGACTCGGGTTCATCATGAAGGACGTTGCAGTTCAATACGGCGCGCAAACGACGGCTCTATCTTCAATCGCGGCCCCGACGCTGAAGACTAACGCCTATCCGGCTTATGGCGGCGCCGCGGGTGACACGCTGGCGTCTGTGGGCGGGACACTGACATCCACTCCCGCTTCCTTGCAGCTTGCCACGACAACTTCGGGAAACTTTTACAACGCGGACTTCACCTTGGGCACGCCGCTGACGCTGAGCGATCAAACCAAGGTGAGCTTTGAAATGGTGTTTACCACCGCGGGTACGACCGCGACAACGCTGCAGGTCAGCGGACTGCTCGTGCATGGCAACTGGGTGCAATAAAAGGTTTCCGGTGTCAGGTGTGAGTGAACACCGAAGACCGTAAAGCAGTAGCTGAGACCTGAAAAAGGGAGTTTGTATGTTTCAAAATGATAACCAGCTCCACTTTATATCGCAACTTAGCGCGATCCCCGCGGAAGGTCTGGCGCGCATTCCCATTCTCGTGACCGGCAGTTGGGTGAAGGGTGGGCGGGAGATTTCCTTCACGCGCGACGAACTCGCTGCCGCCGTCCATAATTTTGAGAAGCTCGCCAACCGCGATCTGAACGTGGATTACGACCACGCGTGCGAGGATCTGGAGCGTGCCGCCGGCGAGCCAACACCCAGTGCCGGCCGCATCGTGGCGCTGGATGAGCCGGAGGAGTTTCGGGGAGCGGGAAAACCCCAGTCCCCGGCCCCGCATGGCCAATCGCGCTTCATACTTTATGGCCGCTACGAGCCGACGGTGCGCGCCCGTCAATTGATCAAGAGCCGCGAATATCGCTACGTCTCGGCGGCATTCGCGAAGGATTATCCCGACCGGCAAACCGGCGAATCCCAGGGGTTGACGCTCACCAGCGTGGCGCTGACCAACCAACCATTTTTGGACGAACTTCCGGAAATCTGGCTGTCCGTACATGGGGCTGGGGGCTCGGGGCTAGAGACTGGGGAGGATGCAAACCCCAGACTCCAGTCCCCAGTCCGCAGTCTCCAGTATTCATCCCGCCTCTCGGCGGAACAAGGAGGAACAATGGCAAAACTGACTCTCAAGTGCTCCGCCGAAGGCACGCATGAAGCCTACGACGGAGATCGCAAGGTCGGTGAAATCGAAAACGACCACCTCTATGACTACGCGGCAAAGCACGTGGGCAAAGAGGGAGCATCGGTGCAAGGCAACCTCAGTGCGCGGGGCGCGAGCGTTCAATCGCTCAACGCATTGGGGCAGGATTCTTACGCTTCATTTGCCCGGGATATCGGCGCCGAAGGCCGGAGCAAAGAGGAAATTCGTGGGCTGGTGACATTGGCGCTTAACCCACTGAAGGCCGAGGTTACTCTGCTGGCGGAATCGATCGGCGCCGATGGCAAGCTCGACAACAGTCGGCTGGACGCGCTGGACGATTCCGGCACCATCAGCCGCTCCGCCTGGCGCCGCGCCAAGGACGCCGAGCAGCGCGTGCAGAATGCCTTCAACCGCGGGCAAGTTACTCCCGCCATGATGGCGAGCGGCGCGCCGCTGCGCTTGGCGCTCTCCGACGGCGCAGCCTTCAAAGCGCTCATCGAAGACCGGCCGTCCCTGGTCAAAACCAACTCGGTCGTGGGTATTGGCGGCTCGGGCTCGGAAACCGGTGAGTCGCCTCGCCAGCTTTTCTCGCGCCTGGTGGAAGAGAAGAAACAACAGCTCATGCAATTTGATGCACGCCTGGGAGAGCTCGAGGCGCACCGCAAGGCCGGCGCCCTGGTGGCGAAGGAGAATCCCGACCTGCTGAAGAACTACCGCGCGGACGCGAAAAGTGCGTGAGGTAACAATGCCAACAGCTCACAGCTAACAGCTCAGAGGAAATGCAAGCTGTTGGCTGGCGGCTGTCAGCTCAACAAAAAAGGAGAACAATTATGCTGGGAAATCAAGGATTGACGGCCGCCAAGTTTGACACGAACATCCGCGTTCTTCGCGGCACGGTGATGAGCTTGCCGGTAACAAACCCCTCGACCGAATCGGACTTCTACGTTGGGCTCCCATCCGGTTTCAACACGGTGCCCACCGGAGTTCTGCTTCAAGACGTGGTGGAGCCGGGCTATCCACTGACTTCAGAAATGTGGCTTGACCCTACCACCAATAATCCCATCAACGGTTCCGCGCCGCCCGCGCCTTTTGTTTCGCAGGGCCGCGCGTGGGGCCTGATCGTCAACGCCCCCGAGGCGGAGGTCATCGCCGCCGACACCACCATTCAGGCGGAAGATGACGTGGTGATTGCGGATGCCTACGGCCGTGTCACCTCCATCCGCAACGTCACCACTGGCAATACCGCGTATGTCGTGGGTAAAGCAAAGTATGCCCCCACGGCGGTGAACCAAAGGATTCGCATTCAAGTGAATCTGCGGCAGACCAAGGTGTAAGAGCTGTCCTTGGTCCTTGGTCCGTTGTCCATTGCAGGGCTAACGGGCTGGATCAAGGTTGAATTGCCCGGTGGGGAATCCCTGTGACTACCCCGCTGCGCAAAAGTTCGTTTTCGGCGTTCGTGGCAACGGACAAGGGACAACGGACAAAGGACAAACCATGGAAGTAAGTCTTGCCCATCTCGACCAGTTTTTGACCAATTATTCGATTGTGTACCGCAACCAGGATTTTGTGGGGGGACGGTTGTTCCCCGACTTCCCGGTTTCGAAACAAAACGACCGCTACCCGATCTTCGGCTTCGAGCGGTTTAAGGCCTACAACACGGAACGCGCGCCGGGAAGTGAAGCCAACGAAATGCCGGGTTGGCGCATGTCCAACGACGAGTACTACTGCGATGGGAAAGCCCAGAAGCAGCTCATTCCTGACGAACTGCGCGCCAAATGGGATTTCTCCACGGGCCCTGAGGTATTCACCACAGAGACCCTGGCCGACATCATCGACAAACAGAGGGAAATCCAGATCTACAACCTCCTTATGAACTCCGCCTCGGTACCCAGTACCACTCTTGCCGGCACGGGCCAGTGGAGCGATTTCCAGAACTCCGATCCCGTGGCCGCGATCACCGCGCAGCGGTCCACCATCCTTCTCGCGTGCACCAAGGAGCCGAACACCCTGCTGATTGGCTACCCGGTTTGGCTTCAGCTCATCCAGCATCCCATCATCCTCGACCGGTTCAAGAACCACGCCCTGCCCCTTGGTTACCCGACCGACCAGCAATTGGCCGGCTTGTTCAACGTTGAGAACTTTATTGTTGCTAAAGCTCTGTATGACACGACGCAACAGGGCATCACGCACAACCTCAATTACATCTGGGGGAAGAACGCCATCCTGGCTTATGTGCCGCCCGGGCAAGGCCAGTTGATGATTACTCCCGGAACCACCTTCCGGTGGCTCTACGGCGTGCCACTAAACGGCGGCATGCTGGTGAAGCGCTACCGCGTGGAAGAGCGCAGCGGCGACATGATTGAGTTCCAAACCTATTACTGCGTCAAGCTCGTCGTCCCTGGCGCCATGTACGTTTTCAAGTCGGCAGTGGCGTGATTACAGCCCAGGCTGACAGCCCACAGCTAACAGCCGACAGACACAGCAAGCCCGCAGCTACCCTTTGCTGTTAGCTGTCGGCTGTGAGCTAAACGGAGGTTTAGATGCCCAAGTACCAAGTTCTCCAACCGATTGAGAAGAACAGCGTCCTGCACGTCGCCCGGGGGACAGCAGCCGCCAAGTTGTTGCCCAGCGTTTGCCACGGAAAGCTAATTCCGGTGGACGCCTCGGGGGAGATCGACCTGACGGAAGAGGAAGCCAACATCCTGATCTACGGCCAGGTGCCGTTGTTCCAAGGCAAACCCGATCCCATCGGCGGCGCGGAAGCCCGGGAAAAGAAAACTCAAGCAGAGGCGGAGGCCGCCGCCGCCAAAGCCGCCGCCGAGAAAGCTGAGTACGAGGAGTTCGTTGCCTTTCGAGCGGCGAAGGCGGCAAAGAAGAAATAGGTGTGAGGTGCCAGGTTTCAGGTGCCAGAACAGGCCTCTCCAAGGGGTTCGACACCTGGCGCTTGGTTCGCCTGACACCTGACACCTGACACCTGATACCTGGAACCTGGAGGTTCACATGGCAGCTTCAGCAACATATACCACGCTTTACACCTTTCGCCTGGACCGGCGCCAGCTTGTGCGGCGGATCCGGGTGGACGTCACGGGACTGGCTAACGGGGCCAATACCATTCCCCACGGCATCGTGGCACCCAATAATCAGGCCGCCGGCCAGACGCCCAAGGATGAGCTTGTCCTGCTCACCTCGAACGTCGCCGTACACCGAACCCAAGCCGCGGACGCCGCCAATTTGTATTACACCGTCGATTCCGGATCGGGTACGACGATCTCTGTCTACGTCACTGTATAGCTGTCAGCTATCAGCGCTCGGCAGTCAGCCCAGGCCGCGAGGCCGGGCGGCTGCTTGGGCTGATGGCGGATCGCTGAAAGCTGAGAGCCTCTTATGTCCTACACAACGGTCACCCAGGTTTGTGGCATGTTTCCCACGTTTACGCGGAATGGGCCGAAAGGGCCGTCCGACACGCTCATTCAGAATTACATCGATGACGTGGCGGGAGAGATTGATGCCATCTTGCAGCGGCGCTTCCAGGAAGCATTTGCGAGCCAGGGATTTTCCGCGTGGCAGGGTGGTTTTAGCCCTGACCAATTGAATCTGCTGGAAAAGATCAATCGTTATGGCGCCTGCGCGCAACTGGCCGAGGTGTTTGAGACCTCGGGTATCACCGCCGCGGCACGCGTGGCGAAAAGCCTCGAGGACGAATACCACGGGCTGTGCAACCGGCTCAATGCCCGCGACGCGAACGGCAAGCCCCTGGCCCAGGGTGGAGATTACGACTACCTGTTCGACCCCCTCGCCAAAGTTGAAACACCCCGCGCGCAGTTGGGGGGTGTGGCCGGAGGAGGTCAGAGTCCGAGCGAATCCTCCGGCGAGGATTCAACGACCATCTTTAAGAAGTGGGACAGAAGGGAATTCTGAAATATGAATTATGAATGATGAATTATGAAGAACGGTCGGTGCTCGATTTCATAATTCATAATTTGCAATTCACAATTAAGGCGCAGACTATGTCCTGGCAACAAGCCTACAACGCTCAATTCGCCAAGCCGTTGGTAAACCAGATCATCGCGATTATTCAGCGGGATCAGACGGCGGGGCTCGCGGTGGTCAACGCCGCCCGCGCCGTGGACGGAAATCAGCCGCTTTGCGCGATTTCGGAATTCCACAAGGGCCCCGGCGCGCGCATGGGCTGGCCCTGGCTCTACCTGGAAATAGGCCCATGCAATTTTGTGCGCGGCGATGACAAGACGACTCGGCACCACGAGGTTCGGATCAGTCTGGCGCTCGACACAGGCCACTACGATCAGGAAATGGCGCAGGAAGACGCGCAGGATTACGCCCGCCTGCTCGACCTGATCGTCACCAGCGCCGGCCCTTGGCCCTCGCTCGGTGACTGGACTTCTTCGCTGCCGATTCAGCATGAGAGCGTGCCCAGCGGAGTCACAGCACCGAACGCCGCTGGAACCGTCACAGATGTTTTCGTCGAGTCGCACGTCCCGGCAAAGGTCAGCGTCCCGGAAATCGAGGGCCCCATCATGCGCGTAACCGTGACGGTGCTTTTCGAGCTGGAAGAGATTTAGGCGTCAGCCATCAGGTGCCAGTTGCCAGTGAATAGCTGAGCTGCCGGCCCTGATACCTGACACCTGACACCTGGAGGTTTCATCATGGCTTTAGGAACAGCAACACCCACCCTGATCCACCAGGGTCCCGGCTGGATCTATCTCAATGTCTGTGCACCGGCGAGCGGAAAGCGCCACATCATCGGCGGGGACGGCACGCCTGCCCAACCCCTATGGCAGGCCGGGCAAGGGGTGACTCCCGGCCAGATGATCGTGGACTCGAACGGCAACATTCAGGAATGCACGACAGGGGGAACAACCTACGTGGGCGCGCCCAGTGTTTGGGGGAGTACGCCGGGGGCAATCACCGCCGACGGAGCCAGCGTGGTTTGGGCTTGTGCAGCCCTGGGGCCTGCCTATCTGTTCGCAGGCGCACTCGAAGGAGTGACGGACCTCGACATCGGCGCCAAAATTGAGGAAACAACTGCCGATCAAGAGACCTTGCCGATTGATGCCGTCATGACTGGGGAAGTGGACTCGATTGCCGTCACGCTGAAGGAGTCGGACTGCGCCAAGCTCCAGATTCTCATTCCCCACGGTACCTACGCCACAGGCACGGATAGCGCGCTGCCCGCCGGAGCGCAGACCTACGAAGAAATCGCTTTTGGCGGCTTGAAGCCGGTACCCAAGTACAGCGTGCTCCTGATTTCCAAACGCAAAGATCAGACTGCCAAGTTTGTCATCTCCCAGATCTACCGCGCCTATCAGAAGGAGACCGTCAAGCTGCCTTTCCAGCGCGGGAAGGAGACGACCTATAAGGTCTCCTTCCAGGCCATTGCCGACCTCAACCGGCCGGTAGGAGATCGGGGCGGAAAGGTCTACCGACAGATATAGGTCTTGGTTTTGACTCTTGACCTTTGCGCTTCGCCTTTTGACTTGCTCTTCTAAAAGGCCGAAGTCAAAACGCAAAAGTCAAAAGGGATGAGGTTGTGATGCCAGATAACGGTATTGCCAGCGCAGAAGACTTCAGGCGGGTAGTGGAACGCTCGAATGTGGAGTGGGTGGTATTGCCGGTGAGCGGCCTGCGCGTGCGCTTGTGCCGTCCGCCCGTCTTTGCGGCACTGGCCATGGGGCGGGCTGGCACGCTGCTGCAAGCCCGGGTGACCGATGTCAAGCCCGAGGAAATCAAGATGGGAGATGTCGAGGCGTTTACGTCATGGTTGACCGAGACGCTGACGCGTTTATTTGTGGAACCCCGCTTTGCCTCGGTTCCCGAAATTGGCCAAATCGGCCTGGCCGACATTCTGATTGACGATCTGAAATACATATTTCGCTGGCTAAGGGGCGAGGTGTTTAGTTCCGGTCCCAGGTGCCAGGTATCCGGTGCCTGGGAACACCCTGACACCCAACACCTGACACCTGACACCTGTTCTGAAGACCTCGGCCGATTTCCTGGAGGATAAGGAACGGCTTCTTTACCTGGCGGAGGTGGCGAAGCGCAGCCACTGCCGTCCGAGTCAGTTGCTGGAACTTACGGGCATGCCCGCTTACCTGCTGGATTGCACCGCCGCTGAAACTGTCGCTGCACGCGACCGAAGCGATGCGGCGGAGCGGGAGAACGTGATCGAGTGGTAGGAAGGAAGCCATCGGCTGTCAGACTAATCCCAGAGCCGCTGAAAGCTGATAGCTGAATGCTGACGGCTCGGAGCTAAAAATGGAACAAGGTCAGAACAACATTCTTGGTTTGCTGCTCCAACTCGGCGCGCACCCCCAGCGTGCGCAGGCAGCGTTGAACATTTTGGACGCCACCAGCGCCAGACTCGAAAGAAATACGCGGACCATGAGTCAACACACGGCGGAGGTGTTGAAGGCGACAAGGGCCCAGCAGGACGCAGTGGCAGTGTTTTCCCGATTGCACAACCAAACTCAATCGGCCGTGGCGCCGCTTCGCCAGGTGCATGAGGCCTTCCAGTCGCTGGCGCCCGAGATTTCCGCAACCACAGCTCAGACGGACCAGCATGCGGAGGCGGTTGAACGCTCCACGCTGGCCTTGCGTTCGCAGTCGGCGGTTGGCGTTGAGTTGGTGAGTAAGGGATTGGCCGGATTGGTGGCGGGCCGCAAAGCGCAAGCGGGGGTGGAGGCCGTGTGGGAGACGGCGCGGGGCATCGCGCTGCTCGCCGAAGGATCGTGGCCGCCCAACCCCGCCGCGATCATGGCCGCGGGGCTGCACTTTGAGGCGGCGGCGCAGTATGCGCTCCTGGCCGGAACGGGCAGCCATCGGCATAGCGCAAGCAGTTCGGGATACGGAGCACGAGACGCGGGATACGGGGCCGGAAGCACGAGTTCAGGATCCCGCATGCCGAATCCCGAACTGGCCCCGGGCGCGGCAGGCGCCGGGTCGCGGTTTAGCGGCTCGGGGGTAGTGATTATCCGCGGTACGCAGGACTTTGAGAACTACGTGGCGAGCGCGGTAAACGGCGCGGTGGCTCGGGGGGTAAACGTGACAGCCACCAGCGCGCAGAGAGGCTCGCCGGTCGGACACTGAAGCACTGAGCGATTGATGATTGCCGATTTCCGATTGAGTCAATCTTCAATCGCTGTCCGAGGACAGCAAACGACAGAGGTGGATTGACGGTTTCGATGGGTTCAATCGGCAATCGTCAATCGAAAATCGAAAATGGCAAATCCAGCAATCGTTTATCCCTTCGGCGGTGGCTCGGCGACAGTGATGTTCCTGCGGCCGCCCACCAAGGTTCCGGCGTACTCCGCCCTCGCCGTCCGGCATGACAACATAGCGGCAAGCGGCGTGCGCGAGTCCGTGCTCGAACGTATCGACAATTTTCTCGACCTTGATTTGGATTGGGTGGGAATCGGTTCTGACGTGCAGTCTTGGGCGCAGTTCATGAATTACGCCCTCCAAGGTGGAGCGTTTGCCTATTACCCGGATAGTTCACAAGCCACCTTTACCAATTACTGGCTAGAGGACACCAACTGGACCGCAGCATATAAAGCGGCGGGACTGTATTCGTTCCACCTGAAGTTTAGACAGGTTGTTACATAAGAACGTCCTTGGTCATGGGTCCATGGTCATTGGCCTCATTCGCCAAGCTGGAGACAAGGGACGAAGGGCAAGAAACATGATTTTTGGCAACCAAACCTGGCAATCCGGCCTGACCGCTCCGCAGAAGCAGCCCCTGTACATTCTGCAAATCCCGCAATTCGGGATTGTGCTGGCCACCTTCACACAGTCGCAGATTCAGTCTCTGACGCAGAGCGGGTATGGGGCGATGACTTGGGGAATCGGCGGGTGGGGAACGTAGGAAATTATGAATTCTAAATGCTGAATGTGAAAAAGCCTTCAGCCTTTTTTCAGAATTCGTAATTCAGAATTCATAATTTATATGCCTAACGTATCACAATACTGGCCCGGGAACTTTTGGACGGCGATGAACCAATCGCTGGCATGGCTCTACGGGCGGCAATCAAGTCCGGCCGGCAATTGGCTGGGCGACGCCCTTCTGACTTTGGGTGCGACAAGTTCAGCGGTAACCCAAGAGCCGGCGAGCGGACTGGTGGAGTGCGGCTTCAGCTCACAAACCAACTTCTTGACGGGCTTGACTGTGAGCGGCGCGCAGGAAGCCCCCTTCGCACTAACGCAAATTGAATCAATCGTGGCCGCCCTGCCTCCCGGCCTGTGGGCGGATAATCAACTGGGCCCTTCCGGCTACCCGGTGAATGAATCCGGCCAAGCGCTCCCCTGGGGCAATCTGCTGGTGAATGGGTACGAAGTCACTTCGGCAATGCAACAGTCGGTGGGCGCGCTGCTTTACAATGCTAACTCCAACCAAGTAACACCTGGCCTGCCCCAAACCCCGGGGGTGATCGCCAAGTGGACGTCAAACGCCAACTATCCCTTCGGTTCGTTGATTGTAGATTCGAATAACAACGTGCAGATGGCGCTTTATAATGGCGCCACCGCCAACTCGAGCACTCCTCCCAACTGGCCTGTGCAATTAGGGGCTCTGACCGGCGACAACACGCAAGTCTGGAAGCTGATCGCGCTTGGATACCAAAACGCCTACTGGGTGGCGACGGGTTACGTATTTAATCTGCTCAACGCGCCAGGGGCATACCGGGTCGATGTGTTTCTGCACACCGACGTTTGGTACTACCAGGGCAGCTCGACCTTGCAGACCACGGTTCCTGCCGGAAGTGGCGCTTACGCGGGAGGCTATACGTGGAGTCTGGGGGGCGTGCGCTCCGGCCTGCTGCTTGCGGCGCTTTATCCCACCAGTGTGGCGCCACCCGCGGGCGATTGGTGCGGCCCCGCCATTCCTTCCGGCTGGGTAGCGCACACCAATACGGGCGTTTGCCAGATTCCGCAGGCGGGTACCACTCTGGGAGGCAGGCTCGCGAACTACAAAGCCCAGATTTACCTCAAGACCGACCTCGAATATCTGTTGGAAGACAACGTTCCCATCATTGTGCAAAGCGATGGGTTCCACGCGCGCGCCGGCTCTTCGGCGCTGGTGAACCCCAACTCCGGAACTCCAACCGTACACATTCTGTGTAACGACCCCGTGGTGGGTTGGACAGAAATCTTCGATTCATTGGGGTCGGAGCTCAAATACTCGGACCTGCCGCGCTCCTTCGATATTCCAACCAGCGATCCGCTCTACATTCCTAATCCCGGAGCCACGGATATTCCCGCAATGCAGAACCGCGGGTACATCTATGACTCCGCGCTGGCCATTCTCGCTTTTATGTCGGCCGGGAATTTTACTGCGGCGGAGAAGGTCATCAATCAACTGAACAGCTTCCTTGCCAATCCGGAGTATCTGGCTTCCACAATTTTGGAGAACGCCGAAGATGGCTCGACAGCGCGATGGTCGGCGAGCGGCAGTGGCGCGACCATTACCAATGTAGCAGCCAGCTCCGTGTCGCCGCAGGAGCCGCCTTATGGAACCGGCAATATTCTGGATCTTCACGCCGGGTCCGCGAATGACGTGTTCACCTACGCCGGCAGCGGCTTACCCGATAGCACGGCCAATCAATTGAGCTTCGAGCACCTCGAAGGTCCAGCGGTAGGCTTCATTTTCGACATCAGCGTGGTGACAGCAAACGGTCTGGTGACGGATTTCCAGATCGTCTCTGGCACGGCAGGCCCGGCGACGCTGGCGGGTACGATCATAAGTGTCCCAATCGGTCCGGGGGCCGGGACCTGGCGCACGACAGTTTTGAATCTCCAATCTCAGGTATCCAGTTTAGCCGCCGACACCCTGGTCAAAATTGCCGGCTTCAAACTTACCCTCGCGACGGCGGGCACAGACCTATATCTTGACAATCTCAGCGTGGGAACAATACAGCCGGCGAATACCCTGAGCTTCAGCTATGACACCTATAACGGTCAGGTGGACCAAGCTTACATCCGGGCCGGGGCGATGGCATGGGTGGTTTATGCCTACTGTGTCTACATGCGCATTTCGCAGGATTTCAGTCCAGCGCTCTCTCTCGAAGGCATGGTCAACTTTCTGCTGAGCTTGCAGAGCACCGCGCCCGACCTCACCCATGGCCTTTTCTATGAGGGATACGGAAGCTACCAGAATCCAGGCTACCAATTTGTGCCGGGATTGGTTACCACCGTTTCCACTGAGCATCAAATCGATCTCTGGTTCGCCTTTCAACGCGCTGCCAACGCGCTGCCGGCAGCGGCGATAGCTTTAAGCAAAACGCAGCAAATTACGTCCGCACAAGCGACTTCGCTGAATGCCACGGCGGCCGCCGCCAACGCAGCCGCTGCCAGCATCGACTCCAACCTGATCGTGAATCTGTACATTGACCCGGCCGGTTCCGTGCCTGGACACTTCGCGCAGGGCGTTACGGGATCCACGTTGGACACCAGCCAGGCGCTCGATGCGTCCGGACATTGGGCCGCACTATGGGCCCATGCTACCGGGCGAGACGACATCGCTCTGCAATGCTCGGAATTCGCCTACCAGAATTTCCTTTTGAACAATCAGACTATCGCGCTCTCGAGTGCACCCAATTCCTACAACGAGACATATCAGGTCACCACGCCCTTCAGCGGCATGAAGCCCTACAGTGACTCACCGGGAGGCTATTCCGGCTCACCGTCTTCTGTCTGGCAAGAAGGTACCTGGGGCATGATCCTGATGCTCCTCAACCTCTACTCCATTCCCGGCCTGTCGACTTTTTTCGCCGGACTTGGAACAACAACGGACGCAGTGCTCACCTCCTTGGTCAGCGGCCAAGCTACGATTTTGCAAGCGACCGGGAACGGCTCGCTGGTGGCCTATTCACTCGCGGCGCGCGGGCTTCCTTATGAATTTGAAGTTTGGCCCGCCCTCGCCCCAACGGCATGGATGTGGCTGGTGGCGACCAATCCCAGCCTGCTCCTCACCGTCGCCGGCCTGCCCCAGTTGCTGCCCTACATGTATATTCCGGCCGGCGCGGAGCAATCCATCGACGACCGAAACGGCTCCAGCTCGGTGGGACAAATGGAGGTCCGCTGCATCGATCCCGGCGGGGTACTCCACACCCTGGCGGCACAGGAAGAATTGATCGGCCAGGTCGTAACATTCAGCCTGGGTTTTCCGGGCTGCTCGCTTGGTGATTTTGTTCCGCTTCACGTGATGCAGATTTCCGAAATCGGATTCGACGCGGATGGGCGCGTCGTCCTCAAGGCGGAAGACCTGAAGCGTTTTGCGCAGGGCGCCTTCCTGTGGGCCAACGGCGGGCCTGAAGAGTACTTGCCGGGCCAAAAGAATACCTGGCAACCCAGCGGCGCGCAGTGGCTGGCCAATAGCTTTCCGGTCTCGAATGACAATCCCCGATGGATCGGCGGCAACCCTCTCGATATCTTTCTTGCCGCATTGCAGAACGAACTGGGAGTAGGGCAGGACCAGGCGCTCAGCGGGGTGGTGGAAACGGGCGGCACGGGCGAGTTGGTGGCGGCCGTAAATCCCTTTTGGGCTCAATACCTTCCCGCTTGGGGCGCAATGAATCCCGGCACTGGAATACCTGCGGTGTCCGGTGATCCGGCGACGTTGATCAATCCCAACCCCTACCTTGACGTGGCGGGCATTACGACGCTGCGCGACACAATGTTCTCAGGCGATTGGTTTGAATTCAAGATTACCTCGCCACAACAGGCGCGCAGTTGGCTTGAGGATCAGATCTTGAAGCCTCTTGGGCTCGTCATGGTGGTCACTGCTTCCGGCCAGATCAGCCTTAAAGCGATGAAGAATCCGGCCAAGCAGGCTCCCGTGCTGGGCTTCAACCAGAACAACATTCCCGAAGTCAGGCTGGCGCCCGTGATTAATGCTTTGGCATATCGCCTGGATGCGGACGATTCCACCACCAACACCAGTGCACGTACCTACAACACCACGGTCACGATGCTTCAGCAGGCAAGCTACAATCTCTTCCGCTACCTCTACAACCACCAGGTGGAAGCATCCGGCCTGCGCACCGGGCGCGGGGGCTCCCTGCGCGCTTTCCTCTTAGGCGACCAACTGTTCCGGCGCTATGGGTTTGCCACACCGATTTATCAAATGGTGACGCAACTAGGGGCACTTCAGCCCGAACTCAAGGACTGGGTTTCACTCACTCATCCCCTCGTGCCGGACTATATCGGCGGCGGTCGCGGTGTTACCAACATTCCGTGCGAAATCATCGGCCGCTCGCCTGATTATGCCAATGGACAAGTCCGCTTCACTCTTCTCGACATGCGCCGCGCCAGCACGACCTCGCCCTACGAGATCGTGCCGTCGGGAACGATAGTGGTTCCGCCATATTCGCAAGCCACAGCAAACGAGAAGGAGACGTACTTCTTCATTACACCCTCCACGAACGGTGTGTACACGGAGGCGTACAGCACAATCTTCTAGTGGTTTGTCCTTGGTCAATTGCCAGGCCCAGCCTGGGTCGGCCACGGGCGAAGGAACACTAACCAAGGATAGTCAATCATGAGCCAAATGCTAATGAGTTCGATCCCCGGATTTTTTGATTTAGCCGACTCGACGATAGCCGGTGGGCAAGCGTTGACGGACTATGCGCTGGCGAAGATTTCGCATAACGCCAAGTTTGGCGCAGTTCGCTGCGAGATTGTCTTCATGGGCTATTACGGGCCAGGCGACACCATATCGCCGCCGGTTTCTCCCGTGGACGGCTACAGTTACAGCTACGCGGAATGCCTCTTTATCCCCACCCTGTATTCTTCCCGCTCTCCCGCAGCGGGCTATGTCCCAGGACAGGCTACTCCCCCGGCGCTGGCCAATAGCGACCCCGGACAGGGAAACCTGACGGTGTGTCCTTATCAACTTGATGTGAACGACGCCAACGGCAAAGTCGTGGCCCAAACCTATTGGACAACGAGCGGAGCGGAAAATCAGGGGACCGTTAAGGTCATGGCGATGTGCCAGCGACTGAGCGTGAATCTGCCCGCCGGGGTCAGCGGCGACTAGAGCCGCAAACAGTGGCGAGTTGCTAGTGACTAGCCGCTGACTACTCAACACTAGTCACTGAGGTTTCTATGGCTATCGTTCGAACAGTACTTCCACGCAAGGGCCTTGTTCAGCCGCAGCACGGGATCACGCAATACGAATCGGACATCGACAGCAACATGTCCATGCTCGATGCCAACGTGGCATTCATGAGCGATCTGGCGTCGATCGTGGACACCCTGGTGGGCGACCTGGGATTAAATGGGCTGGTCACTGGCTTTCAGTTGTCCACTTCCAATTCACTCTATCCGCG
>Ga0335085_10003996_pt1 | contig 24876 bp, 28 predicted proteins | sample Lox_Sample_45_FD_206712 | JGI IMG/M metagenome (GOLD analysis project Ga0335085, IMG submission 206712) | Soil microbial communities from Loxahatchee National Wildlife Refuge, Florida, United States - Lox_Sample_4.5 | ecosystem: Environmental > Terrestrial > Soil > Wetlands | place: USA...
GCCGGAACCACTCGTGTCGGCGAAGACGATCTTTGCGGAGGCGGCGCTGAGGGTGAGGCCAGTGCCGGAACCGACGTTGAATGGTGTGCCGCTTCGCAGCGTGAGCGTCCAGGTGCCGGTACCCATGCTCAGGGCGCGCGTGACACTGGAGATCGAGAGGTTTACGCTGAGGCAGTTGACGTTCGGGTTGTTCGTCGCCGCGTCGAGGCTACCGTTGTTGACGGTTATTGAGTTGTTGCCCGACTGCCACGTACCGACTATCGTCATCGTCCCGCCCGGGGCAGCGAGCGTAAACGAGACGTTGAAGTTAATTCCGTTCTGAGTGATCGTGTACGCGCCACGACCCGCCGCAGTCCAGCTTTTCCCCGTCCCCCCTGTAAAGGTCATGCCAGCGCCGAGCGTGATGTTCCCGTAGCTCGTAAGGCCGACGCCGGGAGTAAAGGTACGAGTGAAGCCAGTGAAGTCGATCGAGCGGCCGAGTCGCGGCATGTCGGCCGTCAGTGTCCCAGCCGTCGTCGTGTTCACGGTCACGTCGTCCTGCGGCAGCGGTACCCGCGACGTCCAGGCGGCGGCCGTCGACCAGTTGTTCGTGCCGCCCGCGTACGTCTGGGGAGCGGAAATAGCAAACGTGATGCCGGAGTTACCGCCGCAGTCTCCAATGAGCGTCCCGGCGAGCGTCCCGGCCGTCCCGGCGAGCGTGATGTCCTCAAAGTGAACGTAGGCGTGGGTGCCGTGCGTGCCGTTGATCGTCAGGATGCGAGGCGTCCCGACGGTGTTCGACTGGATCAGGATCGGAGTCGTCTGGTCGTTCCCCTGGAACGAGTAGGTTCCGGCGCTCCAGGTTGGGTTGCCGGACAGGGAGAAGATGACAGTCTTCGAGTTGATGCCGCCGACCGTGCAGCCGCCACAGGCGGCAGCCGCCGTGATCGTGACGGTTCCGCCGCCTCCGAGGCCGCTGTTCGCGGTGAAGTTCGCGGTATCGCTGCTAGTCGGCGCGGAGGCGCCGGAACTGCCTCCGTCGGTTGTCGACCAGTGAGAGGTCGAGGAGCCATCCCAGGTTCCGGTTCCGCCAACCCAGTAGCGAGCCGCCATCTAGATCTCCTGGAACGTGAGTACAAGGTCGCGCATCAGCCGACTGTCTCCGTGACCTCGAGATAGCCGACCCACTGGATCGTCTTGCCGGACTCGCCGGTCACGTTGACGTGCAGGCTCGTGCCGCCGGTCGAGATCGTGACCGTCCAGGACGAGCTGCCGAGCTGGACGACGGTGCCCGCGACGATCGCCGACGGCGCCCCCGAGCCGGTGCGGCGGTAGATGCCCTGCCAGGTGAAGCCGTCGTCGGCGGCCGCGTCGGTGCGGCGCGCGACCACGGTCAGCTTGAACAGACACGTCGAGTTCGCGGCGATCACCGGGTTGTTGCCGGTCTGGTCCGCGAGCGTTGTGGAGGTCGCGTTCGTCGTCTTCGCGCGCAGCACGAGCTTGCGCTGCTGCGCATCGCCCTGTGTCGCGAAGTACCCGTCGGCGTGCGCGAGCTCGCCGTCGTTGCGCGGCATCGCCCGGTAGCCGATCCCGTACGCGTATTGCGGCGTGATGATGTGGCCGGAGCCGACGGCGGTGCTGCCCAGGCCGGTGACCTGGTGGTTCGCGCCGATCGCGGTCGCGTCGTTCGCGTTGACGTAGTTTCCTTCGCCGAGCGCGGAGGCGGCGCGGCCGGAGACGGCGTTGTTCTGGCCGCTCGCACGGGCCGCGGTCCCGCCGAAGATCATGTTCTGGGTGCCACCGTGGATGGCGTTGTAGGACGCCTGCGCCGGCACGATGATCGCCGTGACCGTCCCGGTTGTGCCCGTCCACGCGTTGGAGGTCGTGAAGCCGACGCCGGCGTTGACGGCCGTGATCGTCGTTCCGGCCGGCCAGCCGGTGCCGAAGACGAGCGAGCCGTTGTCGCCCGACACGACCGCCGCATCCGTGACCGTCGTCGAGTTGTTGATCACGCCCACGCTGCGCTGGCGCACGATCCCGATCGGGGCGTTCCCGGAGACGCCGAGCCAGTTGGTGGAGGCGGTGAACGAGACGCCGGGTGTGACAGCCGTGATGTAGGTGCCCTGGACGAGGTTGCCCGGCGAGGTGATGCGGGCACCAAGGTCGGCGGCGGTGATCGAGGTGTCGGTGATCGTGGCGGAGCCGTTCGTGACGCCGCAGAAGTCGAGGCGACCGGCCGCGATGATGTTCTTCGTGCCGCCGACGATGTGGGCGTGGGGTGCGCCGACGCCGCTCCAGCAGTGGAACCCGAGCAGGATGGAGGCGATGTCGCCGGCGACGAGGTCGTAGCCGCCCATCACGGGGAGGACGGCGTTCGTGCCGAGCATCGCCGCGTTCGCACCCTTCGCCTTCGCGGCCGCCGTGACGGCTTCGACTGTCGCCCAGCCGTCACCGCCCGCGATCAGGTTGTAGGTCGCGAGGCCGGCAGACAGGATCGAGGCAGAGGGGGAAGCGAGGTCGGATGCGATCGGCCAGGGAGCGTTCGGGTTCCAGACGACGACGCTGAGCCCGGTTCCGGTGCTGTCAGTGAAGAGGGGCAGCCAGACGGAGAGGAAGTCCGTGGCGTCCTGAATGCGAGTGATCGCCCCGACGTCGGCCGCGTCGAGTACCACGACCCCGGTCTGCCCGTTCACCGACTGGACTGGTGAGTCGCCCGCGATCGTGTGCCGCGACCCGTCCGGCAGCACCAGGTACACCTGCTCGTCGTCGCCGAGGACGAGTCCGGGGTCGTCGGTAACCGGCAGCCCCTTCCAGTTCGTCAGGAACCGCTGCTCGCCCATCGGGGCGACCCTCAGCTTCCCGCGGAGAGCAGCTTCCCCAGACGGCGGCCCGCGCTCATCAGGTGGTGTTCCCGTCGAGCTCGGGCGTGTACGTCGACTTCACCGCCGCCTGCCCGGCCGGCAGCGTCAGGTCGAGCCACTGGCCGATCGCGGCCCCGGACGCGAGATTGCCGCCGCCCGGCACCGACACCGGGGTGCCCGCGAACGAGATCCCGGCCGGGGCCGTCTTCCGGTTCGTCGTCGACCCGGAGTCGCCGACCGTCGCCGCCAGCCCGAACGTGATCAGCCCGGACGGGTCGGAGTTCTCCTTCACGACCGCCGACGTGAGCGCGAGCGACCCGTTCGTGTTCTTCCAGAAGACCTTCATGTAGAAGTCCTCCTGCAGCGACGGGTCGGAGGAGTCCTGCTGGAAGACCGCCTGGAAGCCGCGCTCGCCGGCCGGGATGACCCGGATCGTCGTCGGGCCGGTCGAGCGGGCGACCGTCACGTTGCCGGTGCAGGTCGCGGACAGCTCCGCCTGCAGCAGCCGCTCGTACGTGTTCGACGACGTGACCGGCGACGTGCCGTTCAGGCTCAGGGTCTCGGACGCGAGCGTCCCGTCGGCGAGCCGGCCGGTGATCGTGACCGTCTGGGTGGTGTCGCCGCCGTTCGAGGAGACGACCCGGACGGTGTCCGACGACGCCATCTGGGTGAAGTCCGGGCGGCGGGCCGTGTCGATCGCGCCGCCGGACGTGCCCGAGTCGACCACCGGCATGTTCGCCGAGTTGTAGATGACGAGGTCGGAGGAGACGATGCTCATCCCGCGAGCCTCGCCTGGATGTCCGCGTCGACGGCCACGAGGTTCTCCTCCGCCGCCTCGACCGCGTCCGGGTCGCCGTCGGCGCGGGCGGCCTGGAGCCGCCGCTGCGCCGTCTCGAGGTCGTGCTGGGCCAGGTTCCCGACCCCCCACGGGCCGTCCCAGTAGCCCGGGACGGCCGTCCCGTCGTCCGCCCACGTCCGCTCTACCCAGGAACCCCTGGCGGCCTCCTGCGCCTTCTCCGCGTCTTCCTGCGACTGGACGTGCGAGAGGTCGAGGCCGTCGGTGACGTCGATCACGCCCGCGTGATGGGCGTGCGCGGCGAACCGCACGAGGTTCTTCGACGGCTTCTCGACCGTCGTCTCCTCGGCGAAGACGCCTTCGTCTCCTGCCGTCCAGGGGCCGCGGAGAGGGATGAACGAGAGCGGCGCCATTCCGGGTTACGTGATCGCCTGGGTCTGGTAGAGGCAGGACGCGGTCGGCGGGGCGACGTCGGTGTCGAAGCCGCCGCCGAGGTCGCCTGCGGCCTCCGGCAGGTCGCCGTAGATCCCCTCGCCCCAGTTCGGGTTCGCCCGGGTGAACGCCGTCATCTTCAGCGGCGTGAAGTCGTTCTGCATTGTGTGCGCCTCGATCTTCCAGAACGACGACGGGTAGATCCAGTGGACGTACGGGGTGTCCGGGTCGGGATGGTCGATGTCGTAGGCGTCCTGCCAGCCCTCGAAGCAGACGTTCGGCTGCGCGGGGACGGCGCAGTCGTATGCGTTCGTCGGCCACCAGATCCCCTTCGCGGCCGTCGCGGAGTCGGCGATCGCGGTGCCGCCGGTCATCATCTCCATCAGGCCCCACTCGGCCTTGTTGATGTCGAGGTCGAGCGTGAAGTTCGTCAGCTTGTCGAACCCCTGGTAGAAGCCGGTGATGCAGTCGCAGCCGCCGACCTGGACGATCCGCTTCCCGGCCTCGTACTGCGGCGTCACGACCAGCTGCGCCTCGGTGTTCGACACCCACACGTTGTCGGGGCCCGCCAGGGGGTTCCCCAGCGCGTCGAGGCGGGTGACGCGGATCACGCAGAGGTGGATCAGGTTCGGGCAGTCGGTTGCCATCGGGTCTACCCCCTTTCAGGAAGTCGGTTGAGGTGGTCAGGATTCGTAGGCACAGGTGGTGAGGCAGCGGTCGACGAGGACGGACGCCTGCACTTCCAGGTCCCAGACGACGAGGAAGTACTGCTCGGCGAAGTACGCGATCGAGTTCGGCCGGCCGGTCGAGGCGCCGCCGCTGCCGCGCTCGAGCGCCTCCGCGACGGTCTCGGGGAGCACGAACACCTCCGAGTTGCGGATGTCGATCGGGCCGGTCGCGTACGCCCACTCTTCGGTCGGGCCGGCGGCCGGATGGGCGCCGTTCGCGACGGTCGTGGCGGGGGTGGCGCCGTTGACGTAGCCGAAGTCCGCGACGACGACGATCCCGTTGATCGTCCGGATCACCCCGGTCTTGTCGGTCAGCGCGAACCCCTGCCCGAGCAGCGTCGTCGCGAGCATCGGCGAGCAGTGGATGATCCCCTGCTTGCCGGACTTCGCGATCTCCTGCTCGAGCAGCGTCAGCCCGTGCGTCGCCGACGTGGGGGTATTGCCGTTCGGGAAGCTGCCGTTCCCGTCCGCCAGGTACGGCTGCCCGTCCCCCGAGAGCGCCTCACCGGTCAGGAACTCGCGCGCGACCGCCGCGCTCTTGACCGCCTCGAACGCCGTCACGGCCCGCTGCCGGAACCCCTGCTGATCCCAGACCCGGTAGGAGGTGCAGATCTCCTCCAGGTAGACGGTGATCGGCTCGAACTCCGGGATCACCGGGTCGTAGTCGGTGTCCTTCACCTCGAGGTCGGAGCCGGAGCCGCAGCCCCGCCACGTCTGCGCCTCCCCGAGCGAGTACGGATACATCGCGACACCGTTCAGCCACCGCTCCCGCCCCTGCTCATCGACGTCCGTGACGACCGTCACTCCGGCGGCCGGGGCCGAGGCGGCCGCGAGCAGCCCGTGCTCCTGCGCGAGCGGGAGGGGGCCGTCGATGCGGCTGAGCGGTCCGAAGCCGACCACGCCCATCGCTTAGCCCCCTCCCCTCTCTCTCGTTTCCTTCAGGTTCCCTGTCCCGTCCCGATCAATACGAAATCGGGCAATCGGGGGCGGATGCGGGTGCTGTGACCGCACCGGTGTCGCAGATCTCGGTCTCGAGCGCGTAGGACGTGACGCCGACGTAGGCGACGCCCTCGAACGACTCGCCGAAGATCTGGAAGTCGTTCGTGCGGTTCAGGACGGAGTCGCGGACGAGGCCGAGTTCGAGGATCCCGCCGTCGAGGAAGATGAACGACCCCTCCGGGAAGAGGTACGTCCAGGCCGACGCCGGGAACGACTCGAGCGCGAGCCCGTCGCCCTGCGCGGTGAAGACCTGGTCGCGGCCGGTCGCGGAGTCCTTGTAGAACGACGGCTCGATGTTGTTCTGGCGGAGCAGGGTGACGAACTCGACCTTCGACATCTCGAACCGCTGGAACTGCGTGCGGTACATGTCGGAGACGAGCAGGTCGAGCACCCAGACCGGGATCAGGGCGCGGAGGATCGCGTCGTCGTCCATGCGGTTGACCGACCGGATCGCTGCGCCGGCGGTGATCAGCTGCGACGGGAACGACGCGGAGGCGCCGAGGCCGAGGTTCGATGCGCCGACGTGGGTCGAGAACCCGTCGATCGCCGTCAGCAGCTCTCCCTCGGCGAGGCGGGCATGGGCGGCGAGGACGAGGTTGTTCCACTGCGCGACCCGCTCCGGGAACGTGCGGGCGCCGAGGTTCCCGAACTGGAGGCAGTGGTAGATGATCTCGACGTCGGTCTCGATGAAGTCGGGGCAGGAGACGACCTGGCACGACTTCTCGGCCTCGGTGCCGCCCGCCGCGTCCTCGGCGGAGGTGCGGACGCCGACGGCGTCGGTGATGTCGGCAAGCGACGCCGGGCGGGCGTAGCGCATCCCGCCGCGGTCGGCGTTGAACGCCGCGAGCGCCGCCCGGACGGGCCGGTCGGCGACCGAGATCATCTGCAGGTTGTAGTACGGCGTGACGGGGGCGCAGATGCCTCCGGACGCGGTCAGGCCCAGCGGGACGCGCCGCTTCAGCTCGGCACGCATCGCGTCGGGGTCGTAGGCGGCCGCGACGAGCTCGTAGTTGCGGGACTCGCTCATCCCGAGGGTGCGCTCGTCGCCGTACTGGTCGCGCCAGTCCCAGCGGGCGATCGGGTTCTTCTCGCCCTTGACGTTGATCGAGGAGCCGAACTGGCCGCGGCGGCGGGTCATCATCTCGGCGATGTCCATCGCTGAGTCGAGCGCGTCGCCGATGTCGTGGCCGAGGTTCGGGGCGGCCGCGGTGACCGCGACGCTCCTGCGGGTGCGGGCGGCCGTGAGGGCCTGGTTGCGGCGAGCGGGCCGCGGGAGCGGCCGGCGGGCGTGGCCGGCGGCGGACGCGACGACCGGCTCGACCGGGGTGCTGTCGGCGGTCGCGCGGGCGGCGAGGTCGGCGAAGCGGTCCGTCTCGGACGCGGCCTCCGTCTCGGCCTCCGGCTCGTCCTCGGCCTCCGTCTCGGCCTCGGTCTCGCCCTCGGTCTCGGCGGCTGCCTCCTCCTCGGCGGACGCCTCGGCGCGAGCGTGCTGCTCCGCACGGGCGGCCTCGAGCGCCTCGACCGCGGCGTTCGCGGCCTCGAAGACGTCGTCGCTCGTCCGGTCGTCGGTGACGAACTCGTCCGGGGCGGACGTGACGGCCTCGACGGCGTCGGCCGTCTCGGCGATGAACGCTGCGAGATCCTCGTCCGAGAGATCGGCGAAGTTCTCCGGGATCTGCGGGAAGAGCGGTTCCATCGGTGACGTGCCTCCTAGTCGAACGCAGGGCGAGTGACGGTTCTCTCTCTTGCGCTCGGCGGGCTACGTCAGCCGGGCTGGACGGGCGCGACTAGGTCGTTCCCTGTCTGGACGGGAAGTGTAGGGGCGTTCCCCGCGCAATCCATCACGCGGGCGTGACAAACAGCCGCCCCGTCGGTTATCCTGCTAGCTAATGGAACGGGAATCGCCAAGCGCGGTGCATTTCGGAGCGTGCTTGTGATCCACTATCACGGCACGCCGATCACGCCACGTGAACGGCTGTACGAGCTTGCCGGGCGGAGCTTCTGCGTCTCGTTCGCTGACCCGCGCGACGTGCGCGTGTGCCATGAGATCGGGCAGACCTGGGCTGTGATCCCGGACGTGATCGACGGTGACGAGGACGCGAACAACGCGCTGCTCGTCTCCTGGTCGCTCCGAGGCTTGCCGAAGGGCGCCCCGGTCTGGCATCTCCACGAGTCGCTCGACCGGCTACAGCGGCTCGCAGCGGGCTACGAGCGCGTCTGCTTCGGCTCGTCCGGCTCCTACGCCCAGATCGGCACCCCGGGAGGGACACCGAATGAACAGCGAATAGCCAAGCGCGGCCCTAAACGACGAAGCGCCCCGGAGGGCGCTCGTCGGTGCGGCTAGAGGCAGAGACTTGTCACGGTTCCTGCATGGCCGCAACCCTCTGTGCCTCTCGGGCGTCATCCTCCGAGGCGCACCAGCGAAGCACGATCATCTCCTGCGCGTCGATGACGAACCAGCCATCGCGGGAGTACGCAACTGCGTACCGTCCCTGGGATTCGTCTTCGCCGTACTCGTTGATAGAGCGCGGCATCGCGTAAGGCGCGAGCATCGCCGTGCCGTTCTCGCTGTAGCGGATGCTGCCGTCCCAGTGAGCTTCCATCTCTTGCCTCCTTGCAATAGGAACCGTGACGCTTCGCATCTTACACCTGCGTTAGTCGGAGGTGCAAGCGTGACCGCCAATCCAGGGCCGCGCTCCACGCTTCCCGGCCTGAGCGTCTAAGCCCAGTCGATCTCGCGCGCGTCGTCTTCGGAGTGGATGTAGCAGGCGGCGACCCGGCCCAGGTCAGCGCCTGCGCGCGCGCGGCCGTGGCGGAATACGGATGGCTCGACGTCCCAGTGCTCGACGAGTGACGGCACCGTCGCGGCCGCCCGAATACCGGCGTGGCGGAGGAAGCGGCCGATGATCTCGTCGTCGGCGCGAAACGACGGCGGCCAGTTCTGCGCGTCGACGAACTCGAGGAACGGGCCGATCAGGTCGGTCGGCCAGGCGAGCGCGATCGCGGGGCACCAGCGGTCGTTGCGGAGGTCCGCCCAGTGGCTTCCGGCCCGGCAGGCGGCGAAGATGGCGGCGGCGTGCTCGGGCGGCCGCCCGGCGACAAAGAACGCAATGACCCGGTCGGGGCGCGCGGCGATCGCGGCCGCGGCGGCGGCGGCGAAGTGGGGGCAGACCTCGACGTCGTCCTGTGCAATCAGCCGGTGGCTCGCGTCGGGCGGGGTAGTTTCGAGGACGAGCCGGTAGGTGCGCCAGGCGGAGCGGGGCCCGTCCGGGTCGGGGTCGTAGACGACGGAGCCGCCGGGAAGACCGGAGGCGAGAGCCTCGGCGGCTTCCCGGCGGCTCGGATGGGCCTGGACGGCGAACGAGAGCCGCGGGGGTCGCGTCACTTCCCGACCGTCGCCCTGGTCCTCTCCGCCAGCTCTGCGTAGCGTCCGCGTGCCCTGTCGCCGAGTGCGGCGAACTGCTCGCGGACGGCGGCGGAGAGACGGTCGTCGCCGTCGCCATCGCCGTCCGTGATCCCGGCGGCGGTCAGCGACAGCACCTGCGGTGTCCCGTCGTCGGCGGACGCGATCATCGCCTTCACGCGCGGCACCGGGAACCCGGGCACGTTCACCGCGAGCAGCGCGACGAGCTCGAGGTTGTCGTTCACGTTCCGCCAGTCGCCCGAGAGGACGGCGCCGCGGATCTTCCGGTACGTCTCCTCGCTCGTCCCGGGCCGCATCGCGCCGGCGACCCAGATCCCGTACTCGTCCTCGCCGACGACGACGTCAGCGGCCGCGGTGCCGGTGTGGTCGTAGTGGCGGGTCGCCTCCGCCCGCGAGAGCCGTCCGCCGGCGTGGCCGGTGTCGAACGTGATCGTGCCGCAGGAGATCCGCTCGCCATCCCGGCAGACGACCTCCTTCAGGTGGAAGTAGGCGTAGCCGGTGCGGGAGTGCGGCGCGATGACGCAGACGTCGGGGAAGCCGGTGTGGCAGACATCCCAGGCGGCGGCGTGTCCGGACACCCGGCCGTCGTCGTCGACCGTGAGCGCGGTCAGCTCGGCGAACTCGGGGTCGGCGAACCAGTCGGCGGGCGGCAGGTCGGCCTCGGCCGTCTCCTCAATCGGTTCGCTGTCGGCGACCGCGGACGCGGACGCCTCGAGCGACGCGGGCGCGGCCGGATCGTGCTTGACGACGGTGTAGCCGGCCTGGCCGGTGTACGTCCAGAGGAACGGGTTCGGGGACGGGTTCGGGGTGCCGTCCGCGGCGAGAGAGTCGGTGAGGCTGATCGTCGCGCCCGCGAACGCCTGGAACGGGCAGACGGTCGCCATCCCGATCGTCGCGTGCCAGACGACGAGCATCACGTCCTCGTCGCCGCCGAGGAAGACCGGGACGCCGTCCCCGTCCGCGACGGGGCCGCTGCCGCCGATCCAGTTCCCGTCGGCGTCGAGGACGTCGGAGCGGTAGGCGATCTCCATCTCGGAGATCGCGAGGTCGACGGAGACGCCGCGGAGGGTGCCGTCGCCGACCATGCGGGCGATCTCGACGCCGTAGTCGCCCGGGTCGAACTCGCCGGACGCACGGATCAGGTTGCCTTCCCGCCAGATCCGGTCGATGCGGCCGGCGACGAGCGCGCCGTCGTGGCCGCCCTCCGCCGACGTGTTCGTCATCGCCATCAGCGTCAGCGGCAGGTCGCGCCAGTCGATCGCGTCCGGGGCGAAGATCCGGCCGTCGTCGGTCGGCGATCCCTCCGGGCAGAGGGTGGCGGTCCACTCGAGCCCCGACGACGGGGCCGCGGCGGTCGCGGGCGCGTCCGGGGTGCGCGGGGTCGGGCGGCGGCGCGGGATCTTCTCGGCGGGCTGGTGCTCGTCCGGGAGCGGGGGCGCGGTCGCGCCGTCCGCGGCGAGAGCAGGCAGCCGGTCGAAGACCATCCGAACCTCACGACCGACGGCCTCCGCGACTTCCTTGGCGAAGTCACTGCCAAAGGCCGGGCCACGAACGATGATCGGGACAACCGCGGACGCCTCCTCGGGTGCCTCGTAGCTGGTGCAGTCGCAGTCGTCGACCGTGCAGGGGCCGTCGGTGCCGAGATGGTCGGTGTAGGCGTCGTCGCAGCTCGCGCACGCCGGGCGGGCCGCGAATCCGGCCGCGCGCGCCGACGCCTCCTGCTGGTGGCGTTCCCAACCCGTGACGGACGCCTCCTCCGCGACCCACTGCGACTCGACCGGCGTCCACTCCGACGCGGGCGGCAGCACCGGCTCCTTCTCGTCGTCGTAGCTGATCGGGACGAGCCAGTACTCGCCCTTCTCCCAGTCGCACAAGATCGCGGAGCCGCCGCCGATAGCGACGTCGACGACGCCCCAGCCCCAGGAGTCGCCCGGGTTCAGGAGCGCCGAGATGTCGCTCATCACGTCCATCAGGCCCTCTTCGGAGTCCCAGGGGAGGTCGGCTGCGGCGGCGAGCGACGCGCGGGCGCGGAGTGCGGCGAACCGATCGCCCTCGGCGGCGCCCTCGCCCTTCTCGTCCCAGGGGGCCGTGATCGACTTGTCGTTGTACTGCTTGCGGGCGACGGCGTACCAGGCGGAGATCGTCTTCTTCACCGCGTCCTTGTCGGCGGCCGGGATCCCCTTCGTCGCGTCGATCCCGTGCCCGCCCGCGGCGGCGGTGATCGCACCCCAGACGGCGGTCGGGGTGCCGCCGATGACGTCGACGTACGGGAGCTTGCCGCCGCCGACCTGCTCCTGGTTGTCCGGGTCGAACCAGAGGTAGCCGCTGCGGAACTTCGCCCAGTCCTCGTTGTCGCCGCCGATGCCGCACTCCTTCTGCCAGCGCTGGTTCGCCTCGCCGGCGTCCCAGGCGGTGTCGCGGTCGGAGAGCGGGAAGTCCTTCTTCGCGGTCGCGCCAGCGGCGACGAGCACCTCGGCCGGTTCGCGCTCCGCGGCGCGACGGGTGCGGCGACGAACCTGGGCGGGACTGGTCGAGAGCTTGCGGGCCATCCGGCTCCTCCTTCTTCAGGGGGTCGCCCCTCCCCGGGACGATCCCTTATCCAGGGAATCGGAGTCGATGGTATGGCCGTCACCCGCAGGTTCCATCACGCGGGCGTGATGACATCGGCCCGCGCTGTTATCCTGCTAGCTATGGAACGGGAATCGCCAAGCTCGGCCCAAGATCGCAAGCCGAAGGGCTGCTACCTGACGACGCTGGAACTGCACGAACTTGACGAGGCGTGCGCCCCGTTCCTCTCGGCGTTCGGCGAGCATCCCTACCTCGTCGGTTCGGCTTCGGAGCGGCCCGACTTCCGCGACGTGGACGTTCGGCTAATCCTGCCCGACGCCGAGTTCGACGCCCTGTTCGCCGAACGGAAAGGGCTTTGGGCGCTCCTCTCGCGACTCGGCTCTACCCACCTCCGCGCCAAGACCGGCCTGCCCATCGACTTCCAGATTCAGCGTCAGACTGAGGCGAACGAGAAGTACGGCGACCTCGGCAAGACGCCGCGCAACCCGCTCGGGAGCCGCAGCCTGCTCAACTTCGCGGGCGGAGGAGACGCCGCATGAATCCACCGAGATCCACGCGCTCAGACCAGACGCGCCCGTCGCCAATCCCGGCCCTTCGCGACCCGGGATTATCTACTTCACGCAGGGTCAGGGTACGATTCTGGATATGTCGCGCCGCCGCCGCCGCGTCCCTGACGAACCAATTCAGACCCCGCCGCAGGACGTACATTTCATGCGTCGGGTCGGCTCGCGTGCCGGGTTCGCCGTCGCTGCTATCGGCCTGGTATTTGCTGCATACCAGGTTCAGGGGTGGAAGATGCCACGCCTCCTAGCGGCCGTGCTTATCGCAGCGATGCTGACAGTCGCTGGCATCGCATTCCTCTCGATTATCTGGGAAGCAGTCCAAGAAGTACGCCTATTGCTGGAGCGCCGAGAGACGAGTGCGGGATGGATCATTGAAGCTGATCCAGGTCTATTCGACTTTGAGGCGGACGGGCTCCGCGCGATGGAAGAGTTCACAGAGGAACTCGAAAAGCTCAGCAAGGACACCCAGCGGATCGGAAAGAAACTTCCGCGCCATAGTCAGCTAATGGAGCGGTCCACGGCGCCTGGCGTGAACGGGAAGATGCGGCAGAACCTCGCCAACCGAGCCGCGAAGGACATACGTCACAGCGCTACCTTCATCAAGAAGCGGCTTGACCTCCTCACGGTGCTCAATACCGAGATCGGTCGTAACCTCGTTCCGTGGGTCCGTCTCATGACCATTGAAACGGACGAGGATGCTGAGGCGGCGCAATTGATGAGGGAGATGGGTGATTCGGGGGCACGGGTGACAGACGACGTGATTGCGTCACTCCGCGGCTACCGCGCGAGCGTAAAGGGCATCGAGGAACAGAACGCATCGAGAAGCCTGAGGATCGCTGCTCGTGAACTGGGTGAATCCCTCGATGGAATCGAGCGTGTCCTTCGAAAGCGCCTGGCGGACTCAAGAAGATTGAATGACGAGTTGGAGAGGAAACTTTCGCTGTGGTCGGCGTCCTAGCTCGTCAAGTCCTCGTATGTGAGCGTCTCGCCTTCAATGAGTCGCAGAATGGTGTCCCGGAACAGGTAGGGGTTCTCGCGGTTGCCTGAGCCGAACCGCTACACCATCGCGTGCGACCAGGTGGCGCGCATCATCACGCTCGGCAACTACCTCGTGGAACGCCTGGAAATGCACATCGCGATGGACAAGGCGCGGGAAGATCCCGACAAGTGGGCGCGGGAAGATCCCGACAAGTGCTGGCGCTGCAAGCAGGCAATCGAGGAATGGAAGTCGGCGCTCGCTGATGATGGGTTGCCGCTGTGAATCCAGGGCCGCGCACCACGCTTCCCGGCCCGTAGCCGCTACTCCGCGTCGACCTCTTCCTCACCGCCGCCGGGCGTGTCGTAACTCATCGAGCACCGGCTTCTCGGCAGTTGACAGTTTCGCCGGGGTCCCCTGAGGGATCTCCGGGAAACTGCAACTGCGAGTCCCCGACCTGGAAGGGTTGCTCGAGCGGGACGGTTTGCCCGTCGAGTCCGTCGTAGAGTTCGTGGCGCGGGTTCGGAGCCCCCGGGGCAGTCAGCCAGCGCTTCGAGTAGGCGTCACCGGTCGCCTTCGCGACGATCTTGACGGATTCCAGCGACGCCGAATGAACCGTCCGGCCGAGTTCGGTGCGGGCGATCATCCGGGCCCGCCACGGGGCCGCCTCCTTCATCCCGGCCCGGATCGCTTTCGCGGTGTCCGGGATCGAGAGGCCGGCGTCGTACGACTCGCCGACGATCCGCATCACGTTCAGCTGGGTCGTGTCGGCGATCTCCTTGATCTGCGAGCCGGACTGGGCGAGCAGGAGGCCGGTGAGGGGGTTCGTGATGTCCCAGGCGATCCCGACGCCTTCGATCGTCTGCTTCGTGACGGACTCGATGATGGCCTGCCGGGTCGCCTCCGTCTTCTTCTTCAGCGCCTCGACGAGGGCGGTCACGTCGAGGAGTTCGTTCGGGAACGGTGCCGTCCACGGCGGCGGCTGGTTCGGCGGCGGGGAGGCGGCCGACAGGGCGGCAAGCCTGCCGGGCTTCGGGACGAAGTCGTTGTTCTCGCGCATCTGCTGCTCCATCGCCTCCCGCTCGGCGGGCGGGGCGGTGCCGGTGCGAAGCTGCCGGTAGTACGGCCAGTTGATCTGCTGCACGTCGAGGCTCTGCGGCGTGTGGAACTGCACCTCGACCGGGTAGCCGTCGAGGCCGCGCAGCACGACGTTCAGGCCAAGGTAGGTGCCTTCCGCGTACCGTGACCCTCCCGACGTGTCTGAGAGCCAGTAGTTACGGACTCGGTCCGGGGCAAGACCGGCCGCCTCGAGACGCGCCAGCGCGTCTTCTGTGCCGTCGGAATAGCCGTCTGTGTCGAAGACGGCGGTATAGCGGAGCGCGTCTTTCATGTCGGCGGCGGCGGCCTGTAGCGTCAGCGTCTTCTCGGCCGCGACCCCCGTGATCTTCGCCGCCAATGCCGCGGGGGACTTGCGGCGATGCTCCAGCCCGGCGAGGGTGCCGCCGCAGTCGGCGACGATCCGGGCGACGGTCTCGGTGACCTTCTCGTCGGCGGCGGCGGCCCGGGCTGCGAGCGAGGCGGCGAGGCTGTCCGCGTCGTCGCCGCTGATCGGCGGCAAATCAGCCTCGGCGGTCGTCTGCCACCACGGCCGGTCGGCGAGCAGGTCGGCGGCGGACGGGAAGTCGCGGCCGTCGAACCGCCAGGCCCGGTCATCGATGTAGGCGATCGCGGTCGGCGGCTTCCGGTCGGTGATCGACATCGGGACGTCCGCGAACCCGTTCGCGTTCAGCCAGGAGACCATTGCTTGGACGCCGTCGGGGTCGGCGGCGCGCGCGGAGAAGAGCACGATCTGGAAGTCGGGGGTGAGCGAGCGGAGCCAGTCGGCGGCGCCGCGGACGGGCGGGTCCTCGACGACCTCGTTCTCCGTGAACCCGGCCTGGTGGGTGTTCAGGACGCCGTCGAAGTCGACCGCGACGACTGGCTTCACCGGGCCGACGGAAGCGAATAGCCCCCATTGAGCCACGGCATAGACGATCACCCAGCCGTCCTCTTCCGGACACGTTCCCCTCATCCCGACCTCGGCATCGTGCTCGACGCGCTCAACGCCATCGACCGCCAGGAAGTCCCCGACGGCCGCCTCGACCTCCTCATTCGTCGTCCAGTCGGCACAGTTCCAGAAGACCGTCTTCGTCTTGGCGTTCCAGGCGGTGTCGCCGTAGCCGCCGTCGGGGGCGTGCTTCTCCGCGACGCGGCGGATCTCGGAGGTGATCCCGTCTCCGCCCTCGTCGATCGAAGCGGTGAGCGGCGGGGTGCCGACGAGCGGGATCTCGACGGTCTCGGCGTCGCCGCGAACGACCAGGAGCGCGTCGAAGTGGAGCGGGCCGCCGACGGCATCGAAGATCCCGGACCGGTCGGTCGGGTCTTCCTCCGGGTCGGCGTAGTCGACGGTCGCATGGGGAAGAAATCCGTGCTGGCGGCCGTAGTCAATGTCGGCGTCGACGAGCGCCTCGGTGACGACGACGCGAAGCTCGACGAGGCCGGGCACGGACGGGAGCAGGATGATCGGGTGGCCGTTGCCGTTGTCGTCGAACGCGCCGACGCCGCCGACGACCCCAGCGAGGGGCGCGTGCGCGGCCGCGACGGGGCGGAGCGCCGCCGCGACCGGTTCGAGGTCGCCGTCGGTCTCGCCCAGATAGGCGAGCGTGACGTGGAGGTTCGCAGGGTCGGCGCCGGTCGCGTCGGCAATCGCGGCGGCCTCGTCGGGGCGCGGCTTGACCGCGACCATCGTCGACCGGGACGTGACGCCGCCCGCGGCCTCCACTGCCTCGCTGTAAGCGCGCCGGTCGAGGCGAGGGTTCGCGGGTAGGCCGGTCATCCGAAGTTCGCGGAGGAGCGTCTGGGCGCGGACGGGGCCGTGGCAGGCCGCCAGGTCGCGGTGCAGCGCAGCGGTCAGGTGGTCGGTCGCGCGGCGGGAGAACGCGCGGGCGGCGTCCCGGCCGGCCTTCTCGAGGATCGGCGTCAACTCGGCGACGAGCGTCTCCTCCTTGCCGAGTGCGTCCTCCTGGGCGGCTGTCAGGACGGCGTTGTGCGACTCGACCCGGTCGGCGTGGCTGCTGGTCGCGGCGGCGAGGCTGCGACGGCTCGTCAGACGTGGACGGCCGGTCACGTTCGCCGCCGCAGGACGAGGGTCGCGTACTCGTCGAACGTCACTGGCAGCGGACCCGGGTAGCGGTCGAAGAGCGTGTTCGCGGCGTGCGCCTCGACCTGGGCGGCGAGCAGCCGGGCGGCCTCCGGATCCTCGACGCCCCAGAGGCGGAGCGCGTCCGCGATCAGGTCGCTCGTCCCGGCGACAAGCTGGGTCGCGTCGGGTGCCTTCAGTGAGCGGACGACCTCGGGGCCGAGCACCGCCGCGACCTCGCTTGTCCGGACGCCGTCGAGCAGCGCGAGCACGTCCGGGTTGCGGCGGGCGTAGGAGCGGATCCGGTTCCCGGCCGCCTCCCGGGCGCGCATCAGCGCCAACTCGATCCCGCCCATCAGCCTCGCCTGGAACATCACCGACGCACGTGCGGCGTTCCGAAGCTCCCGCTCCGACAGCGCCCCGCCGATCAGCTCGGTGTCGGGAACGTCGTCCTCCTGCTGCGGCGGCCCTCCCGGCGGCGGACCCTTCTCGACCTCCGCGCCGCTCTTCGCCCCCTCCGGCTTCGTCGCGATGTCCCCGGCCTGGTCGGAGACGATCTCGCCCGGTGCGACCTCGACCGCCCCGCCGCGCGGGGCAGGCTCCCCGAACCAGGCCAGCGACGAGTCGCGCGTCTTGATCCCGACCCGCTCTGCCAACTCGGCCTTCGGCATCGCGTCCGCCTCGTCGAAGTTCGCCGCAGCACGAACCGCAGCCTTCGAGATGATCTCGCGGTCGTAGAGGTCCTTCGCGTCCCTCGTCCGATCCGGGTGATTGATGACCGCGGCGGCGTCGTAGGCGATCCGGAACTTCTTCCAGTCCGCCCGGCCCAACTCCTCGCGCAAGTACGGCTGGAAGTACGTCTGGTTCAGGTCGGAGCAGAGTTGCTGGGCCTTCGGCTGCCCGTGCGCCTTCCACGTACTTTCGTCAATCATCCATACGGTCCAATGTGACGCGTCACTCATCCCGAGCAACTGCTCGGGCGGCATGTCGAGGCCGATCGCGAGCCGCTTGATGCACTCCATCCGCAGCCCCGTCTCCGGGTACACCTGGGTCGGGTCAATGATCTGGATGTGCTTGATCCCGTCCTTGACCGCCTCGGTGGGGCCGCGGACGACGATCGGGACGACCGCGGACGCCGACCCCTCCTTCGAGATCGCGGTCATCATCGAGTTCACGAGGTCGTCCATGAACGGGTCCTCGGTCGCGTCCTCGTCGGGGACCGGCTCGAGCGGGACGGCGGAGAACTCGTCGGAGATCGCGAGGATTCCGGAGCCGGCGAGCCGCGAGCGGGCGCGGGCGCGGACGGCCTGGGTGAGCAGCACGAGCTCCTCGGCGATGTCGAGGACCCCGAACATCGTGCAAGTGGCGTATGCGGAAAAACGTGGGTGGCGCTGCCAGATCCGGTAGACGACGGCCTGCTCTGGGTCGAGTGGCTCGTACAGGTCGTCGGGTGGGGAGCGGTACTCCTGGACGAACAGGGTGGGTGCGCGGTAGCGCATGTAGTAGCCGCCGGAGATCGGGCGAAGCTCGTCGGTCGAGAGGAACTCCCACTGCTCCTCCCCGGTCTCCTCATCCTCGGTGACGACGAGGTACGACTCGCCGGTCAGGAACATCAGCCGCCCGTACGCCTCAAGCAGGCCGGAGCGGCCGCCGCCGCCGGGGTCCTGGATCCGGTCGAGCGCCGCGACCGCGTCGGGGTCTTCGCTGCGGACCCAGTCGCCGTCGGCGTTCTGCTCGGAGGCGTAGAGCTCAAGCTGGCCGAGCATCCGGGCGTAGAACTGGGCGGAGTAGTTGACCTCGCCGATCAGGTCGTAGTAGGCGAACGACCGGGACGACTGCGGCAGCAGGAGCCGCCGCATGAGGTCGGTATCGCGGCGGCGAACCCGGAACCCGGCGGCTGTGAGGGCGCGCCCGACGGTGCGGAGCGGACGGCGACGCGGGCGCGCCATCGTGCCGGAGCTACGCCTTGCCGAAGCGGTTCGGGATCCGCGGCTCGCGCGGAACGGTCGTCTGGACGCGGCCGGTCGGGGTCGCGCGCGGCTCGCGCGGCGTCGCGGTCTGGGATGAGCGGGTCGCGGCCCGGGAGCCGCCGCAGTTGCAAGCCACGGGTTCGTTCCTCCTGGCGGATGGTTAGACGCGAAGGGTACTCAGCGTCCCCGCAGGTTCACGACTCCGACTGTGCCGCCCCTGACTTCTTCGCCCCCACCACGATCGGCTTCGGCGGCCCCATGATCGCGCGCTTCAGCGCCGGCCACAACCCGACGGTGGACGAGATGTGGACGACGGTGCCTCCCACGAGGCCCGCGAGCGCCCCCCAGGCGTTCGCCTCACCCGACGAGACGTTCCAGCCGTAGCGGGTCGAGACGTAGCCGATCAGGAGGCCGATCAGGCCGCCGAGGGTCTGGGTGCCGGTGAGGTTCACGGAATCGCTTCCTTCCGCTCGAGGAGTTCGTTGCGGAGGATGATCCCGCATCGTGCGGACGTGATGACGGGGAAAGCATGGACGCGCCGCGAATCGAACGCGGTTCCGCCCTAGGAGCCTCTCGTTGCCGTCTACCAGCTTCCGGGGCGGGCGTGTGCCGCCTCCACCAGGGTGCCGTCTTTCCCGGCCCGAGTCAGCGAGGCTCGTCTCGCGTGGCCCCCTGCGGTGCGGGCGGGGACTCTACCCTCTCGCCTGTTTGTGCTGGCTAGGCGAGCGCCAGGACGGAGGCGGGCTGGTCGGCCGTAACCGGGTGACCCGCGAGGAACGCTTCGATCGCTGCGATGCCGCGATCCGCCTCCTCCTTCACCGTCTCGGGAACTGCGTTCTCGTTCGCACTTCTTGGGTTGCCCTCCGGGCCGGCGCTATGAGGTGGCGAACCGCTGGAGCAACGGGAGCACTCGGCTAGAACGTCGAAGCCTGTCGCGCCCGTAAGGCTCGATTCCTACCTGACCGGGCCTGTCCACCCGAGGCGGTTCTTCGCGTCGTCGGTCACCGAGCCTGCGCGGGAGGCTAGCGCGTCACGAGGATGCGCGCAACCTCATAACGCGGGCGTGATGAGAACCCGCCGCCTAGAGGCGCCCGGCTATGAACTCGGCGATCAGCGCCGGGGCGGCCGTGTCGAACCCGACGACGTCGAGCATCCCGCGGTCGTTCGGGTCGGCGATCGTGAAGCCGTTCGACACCATCCCGACCACCACCGATCGTGCCGGGATCCCCGACGCCTGCCGGTACTTGTCGAGCGCCTGCTTCGGGTGGATGCCGCCCGCCCAGGTCTCGTTGTCGGTGTAGATCACGAACGCGTCGTACTTCCGCGATCCGCCCAGAGCCCACGTCATCGGCAGGGCGCAGTCCGTGCCGCCGAACGGCAGGCCCGAGATCGCCCGCACGGCATCATCGAGCCGCTGTCGGCGCGACAGCCCGAGTGGGATCAGCCGGTCGGAGAACCCGACGATCTCGACATCCGGCTCGGCGTGGAGGGTGATCAGCGCCATCGCCGCCGACGCCTCACGCGGCGAGAGCGGAGTTCCGGCGACCTGGCCGCTAGCCATCGACCCCGAGATGTCGAGCGCGAGCAGATGCCGCTTCCCGGTCGACTCGACGTTGTCGAACGCCAGGTAGAACCCGGCGTCGAGTGCGTCCGTGACGGCCGGGATCGGCGTCCACGCGTTTCCGCCGCGGAAGCCGTGCCCCGATGCGTACGTCTTCAGCGCGAGCAGTAGCGCGAGCGGATGCACCCGCGCCTTACGGATCGCCCCGGCGTCCCCGAGATGGGCGACGACCAGTCGGCGGTAGTCGCCGGTCAGTACGCCGAGCCGGGTCATGTTCGCGAGGTTGCGGACCAGGGCGGTCATCGGCATCCCGCCCTCGAGCAGCGCCCGCCACACCTCCGGGTCGGTCAGATGGTCCGGGTTCAGCGCCTCGCGCGGCAACCCGTACTCGCGCACGAGCTCCGCCGTCCGCGCCGGCGTCTCCGCCTGCTGCGCCCGCTCGAACCCCTCGATCAGCGACGGCCCGTCCTCGGTCTTGCGGAAGTCGGTCTTCTCGCGGTGTGCGACCCAGTCGAAGATCGCCGCCTGCTCCGCCGTCGCACCGGCCGGGTGCGCGAGCCGGAGCAGGTCGCGGTGCGACCAGCCGTCCCGCTGCCGGTACTTAACCGCCTGTAGAGCAAGCGCCTCCGGGTGGCGGTCGTACCAGCCCTGCACCGCCTTCCGCATCGTCGGCCCCCAGCCGCGCATCGTCTCCGCGTACGCGACGAAGTGGTACAGGTGCGTGCCGGTGCGGGCCACCCGCGGCAGCGCCAGTCCGGCGGCGAGCTTCGTCTCCTTGTCGCCGAGCGAGATCGCGACCGCGAGCGCGTACAGCGCTGGCTCGTTCGTCGGCGCGCGACCCGACTCGGACACCTCGGTCACAAACTCGACGAGCTTCACGCCGTCGGTGCGGGCGAGTTGGCGGACGACCTCGACGTTCTCCAACGTCAGGCCGCGCTCGGAGGCGTAGTAGGAGCCGCCCTCCGACCCGAGGATCAGGAAGCGGTGCAGACGGTCGAACTCGTTGGTGGCCCAGACATATCCGCCGGCCGAGTTCGCGACCTGGTCGGCACGCATCGGCTCCGACTGTGCGGTCGCACGCGTCCCGTGCTCCAACAGATGCTCCGACACCTTTCCTCCTTCGGCAGAGAGACATGAGGCCGCGAGCGTGTGGGTGACGACGGAGTTCTCTTTGGCGGTAACCCGCCGTCTCCGGCCCTACGGCAGCCGAGACTCTAGCAGAGGGGAGCGTGTAAGTGAACGCTGGGTCACGTCTCAAAGGTAACCAGCGGTCTCCGGCCCTCCCCCTACGTGCCTCTCTGCCAGAGGGGCAGGACGAACCTTAGCGGAACCCCCGGCAGTTCCGGAAGCACCATTACCTGTACCCGGCTTCGGATGAGCGCGACGCCGACTCGACGAACCACTCGGCATGGAGGCGGTCGATGCAGTAGACCCACGTCTCTTCGCCGTTGCGCAAGACGTGAACCCGATGAGCACCGTCGGCTCCCGCCACCTCCTCAGGAGCGCCGAGGATCTTCCAGCGAGTCGGCGGCGGCCCGGATATGAGTTCGTCTCGCAACGGATCCCGGCCCGCGCGTGCGTCGTCGAAACTCTCCCAGGCCTGAATGCGGCTTGTCTCGATGCAGAACTCGGCCGCCTTCGCTAGGGCAGCGTCGGGGCTAGAAGCTTCCTCGGTGGATGAGGACGTGAGGCTACGGAGAGACGTGGTCTTCACGAACCACGTCCTTGTCGGAGGTGTAGGGACGCCCGGACACTCTGGCCCCGGCGAGTCAGTCACGGGTCGAGCCAGTGGGCGGCCATCCCGACCACGGTCGAGAGCGCGAGCGGCACCGCCCCGTAGAGCGTCCAGCGCGGCTCGAGCAGCCAGCAGGCATAAACGAACCCCGAGGTCCACAGGCCGAGACAGTAGGCGCAGGTGAGGAGTTCGTGGATGAGCGGGCGCCGGTAGCTGGTCGTCTCTTCGAGCGGGTCGGCGGACTGGCGGAGGAACGCGTTCGTCGATCCGCGCGTGACGGTCTCCGCGCCGGCGAGCCAGTCGCGGGCCGCGACGAGCGGCGGCAACGTGTCCCAGCCTGCGAGCCGGCAGGCACGGAGAACGGCGAGGGCGAGGATCAGGGCGGGCCAGGGGTGCGGGATCACGGCTCGACCATCCTACGGCTCGCGGTCGAGGACGGGGATGCCGTCCTCCAGGATCAGGGACGCCTCACCGGGGGCGAGCAGGCGGACCTCGAACGGGAGCCGCTTCGCGACCCAGCCGGCCGCGCCCGGGTGGCCGCACGTCGCGGCCTCGTCGAGGTAGCGGGCGGCGTCGAGGCGGGCGAGCTCGGCTTCGGTCATCGAGTCGCGGATCGCGTAGCAGTCGCCGTTGCGGGCGAACAGACCGTAGCGGGTCACGTCGCCCACCGTCCCGCGCCGAGAAGCCGCCTGACGCGCTGACCGTCAACGAGCGTCGCGTCGCCGATCGCGTCGGCGACCTCGGAGACGCGGATCCGAAGGGCGCCGTATTCGCTGAGGACTTCATCGACGCGCGCCTTTACGTCAGCGTGAACGGGTGCTGGCAGCTCAAGCGCGAGCGCTCGGACGGAATCGCGGAGACGCCGAACGGACTCGGGTTCGCTCATCTGGAGACCTCCATCTCGTAGACCCAGGCGGGGAAGCGGGCGCGGATCCGGGCCGCAAGCGACCCCCGCCGACGCTCGTCCGGGGCGCGCCGCTCCGCCTTCGCCGCCGCATAGACGAGGTGCTTCGCCGCCCGCCGCCGTGCCTGCTCCAAGCCGGGCAGGTTGAACCGGTCGAACTGGGCGAGCGCGAACTCTTCCGCCTCGACCTCTTCGAGCCAGCGGGCCGCGTGGCCGGTGCGGTGGAGGAGCTGGTGGCCGATCTCGTGGGCTGCGACGGCGAACGCGACGGGGCCGTTCGGCGGCGGGATCTCGATGCCCCAGTCGTCGTCGCGGTAGTAGGCGAGGCCGCTGTTCGTCTTCCGCCACACCCGTACGGTGCAGCCTGACTCGGCGAGGAGAGTGGCGAGTGCACTCCGGTAAGGGTCGCGGCCGGGGAGCGGGCTAGGCGTCATCTCGACCCTCCAGCCAGACCTCGTAGCGGTCTTCGAGCGTCGCCCACACGACCTCTTCGCCCAACTCGTGAAACCGCTCGCCGAGCCGTTCGCCTTGCAGCGGCGAGCCGTCGTAGTAGCAGTAGCCCTGCGGCAGAACGTCGCACTCGATCCTGTCATCGTCGGACTGCCAGTCACGCGGACTGGCTGCGTGAAAGCCGAGGTCCCGACCCTCGGGTGCATCGACCGCGATCCCAAGCGACCACGGAGAACGAGACTCGCCCTCAGTGAAGACGTTCCAGAGGAACTGGGTCGCGCCCTTCTCGCCCGAAAGCAGGAAGCGCACGCGCATACGGCCGCCCCCAGGCTCGAAGCGGATCGTCCGCGTCAGGTCGTCGCGCGTCACTTGACCTTCTCGATCTGGTCGGCGATCTGCCTCACGATGTCCGAGCAGACGTGCGTGATCTCGCTGCTACTGCGATCCACCCAACCGGCTGCGGTCTCGCGCAGGTACAGCACCACGTCCTCCTTGCGAACGTAGCTCGCCCCGTTGATCGTCCGCGAGCGGATGGCCGAAAACTCCCGGCCCGGAACGTTCACGTTGCCCTCCGGTAGACGCCGCGACGGACCCGCACGACCATGCCGTACCGGACGAGGCGGCTCAGGATGTTGGCGGCATGGCCGTCTGTGACTCCCATCGCGTCGCGGAGTTCCGAGCGATGTCGCTCCCGACCGTCCTGGAGGAGCATCAGAAGCCGCGCGATGGTGGGCCCGTGCCCACGTTGCCGGTCGGAGTAGAGCGACGGGTAAACGATCAGCGCGCATCCGCTGCAGAGCCGAGCGCTCTTCGGTTTCCCGCGCCCGCCCTGCCACGACGTCTGCTTGCCGCACCGCTCACAGGTTCCGCGCTGGTTCTCCTTCGCCCGCCGCGACGCGGCGAGGTCGCGCCGGTAGCTGTCGCTGTTCGCGGCGCGGGCGCGAGCGCGGGCGGCCCGCCGCTTCGCCATCTTCGCAGCGCGGCAGTCGTCGCAGCGACAGCCCCGGTCGTAGAAGTAGGCGCTCCCCGGACGACGAGGATGGATCCGAGTCCCAAGTTGGGGTGGATTCACTCGTCGCCTCCGCTCGGCCCGATCACGATGAGATCGACCTTGCCGTCGTGGATCGCCCGGACTTCGAGCATCAATTCGAACGTCACCTCACGCCGCGAGAAGAAGAATCCTTCCGCAACGACGGGCAGCTTGAGGGTCAGGACTTCTCCCGGCTCAGCGGTGAACGTCATCCGCTTCACGTCGCGCTCCGGAACCCGTCGCAGGAGCACTCGGAGCAGCGACCGTGCCCGGTCGGCCCGTGGTGCTCGTCGAGGTGGTGGTCGCACTCGCAGAACTCCTCGGGCCGCTGCTCGCGCTTCTCCTCGTCCGTGAGGCACGGCTCGAACCCGTAGGCGCGGGCGGTCTCGGTCAGAACGGCTGATGCGACTTGCCGGGTGGTCGTGTCCACCTACTCCTCCTCTATCCGATTACGCTTATCAGGATATCAGACGGGGCGGAGGGAGGGGAAGGCATCACGCGGGCGCGATGAGGCGCGGCTAGAAGTTTCCCTCGGCGACCTGCAGACAGGTCAGCCCGAGACCCCGCCACATCTCAACGACCTGCGCCCTATCGTCAAGGACGCAGACGACGTTCCAGCGATGACGGACGAGCCGGTCGAACAGCTCGCGCTTCACGACCGAGTCCTTGCGGGTGTCCCCGACCGGGCGCATCAGCAGGTCGCCGTTCGTTCGGTCGAACTG
>Ga0335085_10003997_pt1 | contig 24870 bp, 28 predicted proteins | sample Lox_Sample_45_FD_206712 | JGI IMG/M metagenome (GOLD analysis project Ga0335085, IMG submission 206712) | Soil microbial communities from Loxahatchee National Wildlife Refuge, Florida, United States - Lox_Sample_4.5 | ecosystem: Environmental > Terrestrial > Soil > Wetlands | place: USA...
CCCCTTTGCAGTCGGACTTCTCCGATCTTTCGGCCGACTTTTTTTAGAAACTGATGATCTGAGTTAGAAGGCTCAATAAAGGACCGCATAGAGACTCTCTTATAGAGTTACTTGTGATTCTAAAAAACCAATGAAGGATTAGTAATTTAATGAAAAATGTCCAAGTGACCGACACTGAATCCTTCTCGGGGGATTTGTCGGAAAGAGAAAAGACGTGACCAGTCGATAAAACATAGCTTTTTTTGGAAGAAATATAAAGAAGGTAAATTAAAAATGACTTTGGAAGAGTTTTCTTGCCAAAATAGAACGCTTTCGTTTGGAGAAGCTTGTTCGAGAAGGTTAAAGGTTTGAAGTCGTGAATGCACGCTTGGTGTCTTTTAAATTCAATTGGTTCGGCGCCGAATGGAAACAAATCAAACGCCTTTGATTCCCTCGAAAAAATTCCCACAAAAACTTTGGCCATGGGCCTGGGCCTTGGTATTGGTTGCCTTGGTTTTCATAACTTATTTCTGGGTCCGGGAAACAGGAGAAAAGAACCGGCCTGTTGGATTGGAACCGGAGGCCTTTCAGCCGCTTCCCTTGGGACATGTCAGGCCGGAGGGATGGCTCCTGGAACAGCTTCAATTGCAAGCGGGCGGGCTCTCGGGGCATTTGGACGAATTTTGGCCGGACGTGCAGCGAAGTGGATGGATTGGTGGACCGGCCGAAGGTTGGGAACGGGCACCCTATTGGCTGGACGGATTCATTCCGCTGGCTTATCTCACCGGCGATAAGCGGTTGGAGGGAAAGGCCGAGCGTTGGATGGATTACATCCTGGCTCATCCAGTGCCGGATGGATGGTTGGGCCCCGTAACCAGTCCTCCTCCGTCGGGGGCCCCACCCGGATCCCCCGCGCCGGACCCCAAGGACCCCTGGCCGCAATTCATCATCCTCAAGGCGCTCGCCCAATACGAAGAGGCCACGGGAGACCCCCGGGTCATACCGGCCATGGAAAAGGACCTTTGGTGCATCGACAACCAGCTCAACCAGCGGCCCCTTTTCGGCTGGAATTATTTCAGGTGGGGGGACCTGGTGGTTTCATTGTTTTGGCTTTATGACCGCACCCACGAACCCTGGCTTTTGGAGATGGCCGCCAAGGCGGCGCACCAGGGGTACGACTGGCCGAAGCATTTTTCCGACCTGCCCATCAAGGAAAAATCCCCCGGTTGGAACTGGACGGGCCACGGGGTGAACAACGCCATGGGCCTCAAGGTACCGGCGCTTCTCTACCGCCTGACCGGGGATGACCGATTCAAGAAACTGTCCGCCCGGGCGCTGGAGCAACTGGACCGTTACCATGGGGAAGCCAACGGTCTTTTCAGCGCGGACGAATGCTTGGCGGGTAAAAGCCCGTCCCAAGGGACGGAGCTTTGCGCCATCGTCGAGACTATGTTTTCCCTGGAAAACAACTTGTCCATCCTGGGCGATGTCCGGGACGCGGACCGCCTTGAAAAAATCGCCTTTAACGCCCTTCCGGCCGCCTGCACGGCGGATTACTGGGAACACCAATATGACGAGCAGGCCAACCAGGTGGCATGCGTTTACGTCCAGCAGCCCGTTTACACCACGAACCGGGGGGAATCCAATTTGTTTGGATTGGAACCGCAGTACGGCTGTTGCACGGCGAATTTTCACCAGGGATGGCCCAAGTTCGCCTCCCGCCTTTGGATGTCCACCCCCGATGGGGGCCTGGCGGCCGTGCTCTACGCCCCCTCGGTGGTGGAAACCGAGATTTCCGGACAACCCGTCCGGGTTGAATTGGCCACCGATTATCCTTTCAGTGAGCAACTGGCTTTCAAGGTTTCCCTTTCCAAACCCCTGTCTTTTCCCCTTTATCTGCGCGTTCCGGAATGGGCGGACCAGGCCATCCTTACTTTGCCCGACGGGACAAAAAAAACGATGGAACGGGGAAGTTTTCAAAAGGTGCTCCGCGAATGGAGGGACGGAGATTCCCTCCAGCTTTTCCTCCATATGCCTTTCAGGGTCCGGCGTGGATTTCATGATTCGGCCAGCGTTGAAATGGGGCCCCTGGTTCTTTGCCTGGGGCTGAAGGAAATATGGAAGCCCTCCCTTCCTTTTCCCTATCAACCCAAGGGCGAGCGAAAGTACGACTACGCGGTCATCCCCCAAACGCCCTGGAATTACGCCCTCTCGCTCGACACCGGGAATCCGGAAAAATCCCTGGCGTACCGGGGATTCCGGGAATTCAAAGGAAACCCCTTCACCCTGGAAAACACACCTCTCCTGGTGGCGGTGGGCGGCAGACGCCTGAATGATTGGGCCTTCACGCAGGGGGCCGCCGAGCCGCCTCCCCAAAGCCCGGTGGATAGCGTCTCGCCACTGGAAGACCTGATCTTGGTGCCCTATGGTTCCACACGTCTGCGGGTGACTGAATTCCCGCTCCTAAAATAAAACGAAACAAATCTTAACCGCGCGCGACAGGGAACGACGGGTCCGGCGCTTCGGGTTGAATATCGCGCTTTTCCCCTGGAAAGAGCAGGCCGCTTTCGGTCATAATTCACCCTCATACAAGCTTGTTCATCATTCCAGGAGGCTTCCCCATGGCAGTAAAAGTGCTCATCCCGACCCCCTTGCGAAACCTCACCAACAACCAAGCCGAAGTCAACGCCGAAGGCGCCACTGTGGCGGACCTCATCAACGACCTCGGGAAAAACTACAACGGCCTCAAGGACCGCTTGTGCGATGAAAGCGGGAAAATCCGTAGGTTCGTGAATATCTATTTGAACGAGGAAGACATCCGTTTCCTGCAAGGAGAATCCACCGCCGTGAAGGCGGGGGACCAGGTTTCCATCGTTCCCGCCATCGCTGGCGGACTTTTTTAACCGTCTTTTCCCATCCAGGAGCCGCGTTCCATGGCCACGACCAAAAAGCTCATCGAACTGGACTATCCAACCGACCTGGTGACCCAACCGGTCCTTTCCGCCATGATCAAAAAGTACGGTGTGACCGTCAACATCCGCCGCGCCTCGATCACCAAGGGTTTCGGGTATGTCCAGATGGAAATCGAAGGGGATGAGAAGGAACTGGACCGGGCCTTGAAGGACCTCGCGAGCCAGGGTATCGACGTCAACCCCATCGTTAAAGACATCGTCGAGTAGCCCCATGCCCTCCAAGGAAAACCCATCCGCGGACCGGAAACCAGGGTCCGCCTCCGAGAACCGTTTTTCCCGCCAAATGATCCTGTCCTCCGTGGGTCCGGAAGGCCAAAAGAAGTGGTTGGACGCCTCGGCCCTGCTGGTGGGGGAAGGGGTAACCCTCCAGTCCGCCGCGGTGGCCCTGGCTTCGGTGGGGGTTTCAAAGCTTTTTGTCGTGCCTTTGGGGCCTTTTGATTCCTTCTCCCTGACTTCCCAATTCCCGGGCCTGCATGTGGATGTCTTGCCGGAGGAATTCGAATCCTTGCCCGAAACCTCAGTTGCCGTCGTTTTGACCGAGAAAAAGGAAGCGCGCAGGCGTTTCAGCCGGTGGCTCCGCCACCATGCCCGGCCCGCCTTTTTCGCATGGCCCGCCGGCAGCGGGTTCGCCCTTTTGACGGCCCGCCACGAGGGGGGCCAGTGCCCCTGCCTGGAATGCTTTGAGGTCATGAATCCCAAGGCCTTCACGAAAGGCGACCCCTCCCTTCACCGCATGATGGGGGCCATGGCCGCCTCGGAAGCGCTCCAATGGATTTTGAAGGAAAAATCGCCCCTGGAAGGGAAGGTATGGCTTACTTCCCTGGAAACGGGCGCTTCATTCCATCACGAGGTCCAACCGACCTATAAATGCCCGGCCCGGATGCTGGAGGAAGGCGCTCCCGTTACTCCATGACTTTCAACCGCTATGCCCCCGCCACCAATATCACCCATTTGATCGGCAATACCCCCCTTTTGCGGCTACAGCGAATCCCGGAAAAAGGAGGGGCCCAGGTCCTCTGCAAACTGGAGTTTTACAATCCCGGCGGCAGCGTCAAGGACCGGATCGCCCTGGCCATGGTCGAAGACGCGGAAAAGCGGGGCATCTTGAAACCCGGCGGCACCTTGGTGGAACCCACCAGCGGTAACACGGGCATCGGCCTGGCCCTGGTCTGCGCCCAAAGGGGTTATAAGCTGATCCTGGTGATGCCCGAGGACATGAGCCAGGAGCGCCGGGTCCTTTTGCGGGCCTATGGGGCGCAGCTGGTTTTGACCCCCGCCAAGGGGTTCATGACCGAAGCGGTCCGAAAGGCGAAGGAAATAAAGGAACAAAATCCGGATTATTTCATGCCGGAGCAGTTCGCCAACCGCGCCAACCCCGAAGCGCACAAGAAAACTACCGCCCCGGAGATTGAAAAAGACACGGAAGGAAAGTTGGACGGCTTTGTGGCGGGCATCGGGACGGGTGGAACCATCACCGGGGTGGGGGAATACTTCAAGGCGAAGAATCCCAAGATCAAAATCGTCGGGGTGGAGCCTGCGGCCTCGGCGGTCCTTTCGGGCGGTGAACCGGGGCTCCACCGGATCCAGGGCATCGGCGCGGGTTTCGTGCCGCCGGTTTTAAACCGGTCGGTGGTGGATGAGATCGTCACCGTCGAGGACAAGGAAGCCTATCTCATGACCAAGCGCCTGGCGCGGGAAGAGGGCCTTCTCCTAGGCATCTCCTCCGGCGCCAACGTGGCCGCCGCCGTCAAGATCGCCAGGACGATGGGCCCGAATGCCCGCATCGCCACGATTTGCTGCGACATGGGCGAGAGGTATTTCAGCCTGGAAGAAGAATTCGAGAAAGAAGGCCACTAAAGCTTTCAAAGATTGGCCTTGCTCATTTTTCGGATTCAGGAAGCCATTTCAGCCAGATCTCTCGCTCCTTGGGCCCGTCGAATTCGCAGAAATAGATACCTTGCCACCGGCCCAGGCGGATTTCCCCTTTTTCCAGGATTAAGACAAGTGAAAAGCCCGTTAACACGGATTTGATGTGGGCATCCGCGTTGTCCTCAAAATGCTTGAACTCGGTGGATTGTGGGATGGTTTTCTTGAGGTGATAAAGAATGTCCCGCTTCACGTCCGGATCGGCGTTTTCGTTGATCGAAACGGCGGCGGTGGTGTGGGGACAGAAAACGGCCAAGAGTCCAGATTGCAGGCCGCTTTTTTCCACGGCCTGCCGGACTTGCCGGGTGATATCCACAATTTGTTCGCGTTGATCCGTTTGAATTTTTATTGTTTTCATTCCAACATCATAAAACAGGAATTTTTGAAAGTCTGGGGAAGAAAGGGCTTTCCGCGCTTTTGCCGGGTGGGACAACTAGGAGTAGTAGTGGTCAACGTCGGGAATCTTTGGACAGATCGAACCTTATAAGAATGAAAGGTTTTTTGGGAAAACGCCGGAGGAAGCCAATGTCTATATTTCTTAATTTTTAGGAACTAAAGAGCTACATGAGGTAGGAGCAAAGGATACGGCGGAGGCCTTCCACAGATGCTTCCGGGTAAAGGCCCGCCCATCGAAAGGGTGGTTTATGTAGGCAAAAAAGAGTTCCACGAAGCACAAACGGGATTTCAAACCCGGTAAATTCAAGGCTTTGGCGGGGTTATATCCCCTCAAACAACTTATGGACAGGGTAATTCAACCCCTTGGCGATTTTAACCGCATTTTTGAGGGTGATGTTCCTCTCGCCACGTTCAACAAAGCCGATGAAGTTCGGAGTCAAGCCGGCGTGTTGGGCCAGTTGTTCCTGGGTCCAACGCCTTTTGAAGCGCAACTTTCGAACGTTGCCTCCGAATTGTTTGATGATTGCTTCTTTGTTCATATTTTTAACTTAGGGGTTATCCGGCGTTTTTACCACTCACTACTCGTAGTTTTTGGCGCGAAAAATAGTACTTAAACTATGTGTTGTGAAGTTTGTTTTAAGAATAGCCTTCTAAATCCGCCGGTTATTTGAAGCAGGGGGATTGATTTAGTCTCGGAGACTTGTTCTAACCGGCTTCTGTCCTTATTTTTATCCTAAGACTTTCAAAGGAATCTAAATGCAGCGCTTGAAAATTGACGTGTATTCGGACGTCATTTGCCCCTGGTGCTATCTGGGAAAGAAGCGGCTGGAGGCGGCTTTGACTTCGCTTGGAGAAAATGTACAGCCGGAAGTACGTTTTTTGCCTTACGAACTCAACCCCTCCACTCCCGAGGAGGGGTTGGACCATAAGGCCCATTTGGCGGCCAAGTTCGGCGGGGTCCATGCCCTGGATGCGGCCCATGCTCGCCTGGCTGCCCTCGGCAAAGAGGCCGGCATTGATTACCAATTTGATTCCATTCGAAAGACGCCCAATACCTTCAATGCCCACCGTGTCCTTTGGCTGGCGGAAAAGGAAGGGAAGGGGAACGAGGCGCATAATGCTTTTTTCAAGGCTTATTTCACCGATGGAAAGGACCTCGGCGACAAGAAGGTTTTAGCCGATCTGGCCGTCTCCATCGGTCTGGATAAGCCGGAAGTAGAAAAGCTTTTAGCGGGTCATGAAGGCGAAGAGGAAGTACGCGCGGCGGAGGAAAAAGCCTACGACCTGGGTGTCAGCGGCGTGCCCTTTTTCGTTTTCAACGACAAGTTCGCGGTTTCAGGAGCCCAGAGCGTGGAGACCTTCGGCAAAGCCCTGGTAAAGGCATTGGAACACGGTTTGGATCAGGCCGCTCCACTGTGAATCCTGGGGCCGGGCGGTTGGTCCTGGATAATCCGGGCCTCTTCCTCCAGCAATTGGTTCCACCGGGTTTCGACTTCCCGGACCGGGAGGGTCCTTTTGGCCATGTCAACGAAAAGCCGGTAATGCCCATTCTCCGATTTGATCAAACCCGCGTAGAATCTTGATAATTCGGCATCTTCACAGACTTCCGCCAGCTTTTCGAATCTTTCGCAGGATCGGGCTTCGATGAGGGCTGAAACCAGAAGGCGGTCCACCAAATCCTGGTTTCCCTTGCCGCGCCGGATCAAGCGATGCAGATCCACCGCATAGGGGTTTTTGTGCGACCGCTGCAATGTACCGCCCTTTTTCCCCAATAGCTTCAATACCAATTTCAGATGGGCGGTCTCGTCGCCGGCAATGGTGCTTACGGAGGAAAGCCAATGGGCCGGGGCCTGGGCGCTGGGCCAAAGGTTCAGGAACTCCAAGGCGTTGTTGGCGGCTTTTTTCTCCAGGTAAGCCTGGTCTGAAAGAAGGGCCAGGGGTTCCTGGAGGACCCGCGCGGCCCATTCGGGCGGGGTTTGATATTTGAGGGGAGAAACTTTCCGGTTACCCAAATTTAATCCTTCCGAGGAAATTCCGTAAATCCGACTGCCACCGGCGATCCTTTCGAATAGAATGGCATCATTCTATCTTTCATGAAGGGATGTTTTGTCCACCTATTTTCATGGCCAACACCGGCTTCAAAAGCGGCCCCGGCCTTCCTTTTGGCTGTGGGAGGACTTGAAGGCCATCGTTTGGGCCACCGGAAAAGTCCTGAACAACGGCAACCAGCCCCGCCGGGGGCAAAAACGCCTTTACGCCAGCTCACTGGCTTTCAAGACAAGCTTGGCCCTCGTTCCGGCGCTGGCCATCCTGATGGCGGTGCTTTCCAGCGACGCCTTCGCCCAAAAAAGGGAACAGCTCCTCGACCAGATCGTGGACGCCATTTACCCCGTCCAAACCCAGGCCAGCAATTCCATCCTCGACCCTTCCGAACCGCAGAACCTCCAGCAGCTCAACCAGCTGGGTAAACAGCAAATCCGGATTTCCGTGAGGAAGTTCGCGTTTTTTTCCCAAAAAGTAGGCTTTATCGGTTTTTTAGGGTTCGTGGTGATCGTTTTTCTTTTGCTCCGGGACGTGGAACATTCCTTCAACTATCTATGGGAGGTGGAAAAGCCCCGGCCCCTCCTGGCGCAGATGATACGCCATGCCACTTTTTTTATTGGGGTGCCCTTGGTGAGCATCGTGCTACTGACGCTCAAGGGCTGGGCGGGTGCCCTTAACCTTTTCAACCCATCCTTCCATCATTGGCTCTTCACGACCATCTTTCCCTTCGGCCTCTTGTGGGCCGCCTGTGCCTGGATGTACGCCTGGATCCCCAACACCCGGGTGGACTCGAAGGCGGCGGCCTCGACCGGTCTGGTGGCCGCGATCCTGCTTCAGACCGCCCGGTGGGGAATGAACTGGTACACCTTGAAAGTCTTCGAGCGAAGCCACGCCTACGGGGCCCTGTGGACGATCCCTGTCATCCTCGTCTGGTTTTACCTTTCCTGGATCATTCTTTTGTTCGGGGCCGAGGTGACCTTTTTCGTCCAACACCACCGGAATCAAAGGGCGTAGGTGCCGCCTTCGACATTGAAGGCAGAGGAAAGCTTCACCGAACTTGAACCGACCTATATCATGACGCCATGAAATATCCCCGCCGCGGCTTTCTTGAAAAGATGGTTTTGGGATTTATCCTCCTGCTGCCGGGATTCTTAACGCCGGTTTGGGGCCAGGATGACCGCCCCTACCTCACCCAAGCCACCTTCTACTTTTCCTTCGATGGTTGGGCGGATATTTGGGTGAACGGTATTCCCATCATCGAAAACCAGCGCACAACCACAGACGACAAGGGTTGCCAGGTCACCACCGATATTCCCGAGCACTTGTGTTATTTTCAGGAAGAGAACACATTGGCGATCGAGAATGCCAATTCCTATAACAGCCCAAGCCCCCTGAACCACCAAATCGGAATTGCCTACGTCCTTAAATTGAAATTTTCGGATGGTTCGGAAGCAACCTTCTCCAGCAACGATTTGGCGGACCAGAGGTCTTTTTATAATCCGAACAGGGAAGTGGGCGAACCCCGCGGCTGGCAGGAACCCTCTTTCAACGACCGGAACTGGCCCACGCCTTATGCCATTGGCCCTTCGATTCCGGGCGTGGCACCCCTATTGGATCCGGAAACGCACCAGGAAATCCAATTCGTTTCGGCGGCGGGGGCATTTTCCCAATCGAGGTTTGCCGGGGAAAAGCACCTTTACCGCCGTTATTTCCATTTGAACATCCGTCCCAATCCTCGATGTGCCCAGCAAGATTTAAATGTCTTGATTCGCCCTCCGCGGAAAGCCCTTTCCGTGAACCGCCGAATTCTTCCGCCCCAACCATTGAAGGTTTCTGGAGGCGCGTCGTTTGGGACGCCGGCTCCCCGGCCAGGTGAAGGGAGTATCGGTGGGGAGAAGCGATTCACTGAAATCCCTCCCCGGATAAAACCCACTGAATACAAACCTGTGGTTCTTCCAACTTTTACCTTTACGGTCGCCCCACTAGTTGAAAAGACGGCCATTCCGTCCTCAACGCCTGAGCCCATTTTTACGCCCACACCGATGGAAGTAACCCGCCCAACCTTTATTTGGCCGCCTTCCCCCACGCCAGATACCCAAGCGGCCTGGGTTCCGCCCGCTACCTGGAGTCCGGTTCCCATGCCCCGGCTTGTTCCCGCGCCTACTTCCATTCCGTCCCTTCATCCCACGCCAGTGTTGAGGAAACAGCCATCGCTTTCGTCTGCTCCTCTTCGAAAGGCAAGAAGGGGGAGACCGACGGTGACACCGGCGCCTGATTTTGGAGTTCCAAGCCGGGTGGAACCTTTTGAGAGCAAGGCGCCCTTGGTTCCGACGAAACTTCCGGCGCTAGTTCCAACCCCTGGCCCGAGTCCTCAACCGGCATCCGATGGAGCCCAGACCATTGTTTTCGACGACCAGCCTGCTAATATTTACATCAGTTACGCGGACGGGACGGGTGTCTACCGTTTGGAGGTGGTTGATCCTTCATCTCATCCCATAAGGGCCTTGTTCGAAAAACACGTGGTAGGCCAGCGGGACGATTGGGTGGAATGGGATGGGAAGGACGATGCGGGGCAGGAAATGCCCCCGGGCCAATACACTGTCCTGTATAGGAAAGACGGAAGGGAACTCAACAAGCTGATCCTTGTCAAAACGACGGGCCACTGAAAGGGACATCCGTGGGTGAATTTTTTACCGGACTTTGCCTGCTCCTATTGGGCTTTGGGATTTACCAATTTTCACGGCTTTTCGATTTGTATCCGGCTCAGGGACAAAAGAACATCCCGTGGCCCTACCTGGTGCTTACCGTCCTTTCCTATTCGTTGATGGTGATCGGTGCTGTTGTCATGGTCATCGGGCTGATGTGAGGAAAACCGTGCGAAAAAAGATATTAGTGGTTGGAGTCGGCGGCTTAGGCTGTCCGGCTTCCCTGGCTTTGGCCGAAGCGGGGGTAGAAACCTTGGGTTTCATGGACCCCGATAAGGTCGAGATTTCCAACCTACACCGCCAGATCCTTTACTCCGAAAACGACCTGGGCCGGCCCAAGGTTGAAGCCGCTGCGGATTACTTTAAAAAACATCATCCCAAAACCAAAACGAACCTTATTCCCGAGGCTTTTTCCCCGCAGAATGCTCAAAGCATATTCTCCCAATACGATATGGTGATCGACGGCCTGGACCGCCTCGAAAAGAAATTCATTCTGAATGACTGGTGCGTGAAGCTCGGACTGCCTTACGTTCACGCGGGTGTGGTCAAATTCGAAGGGCAGGTCTTGCCGGTCCTTCCGGGGAAGACGGCCTGCCTCCGGTGCCTGATCCCCAAAATCCCACCCCCTTTCGCCATGCCCACCTGCCAGGAAGCGGGGGTTTTAGGGTCTTTTTCCCAGGCGATTGGGTATTTCCAGGCTCATGAGGCTTTGAGGCTTGCGGAGGGGAAGGGGCCCTTCCGGCTTTGGAAATGGGATATTCAAAGGGGTGAAGCCCGGTCGATCATCCCAAGTCGCAATGCAAATTGCGAGGCTTGCGGGCAAGGTAAAGTTGAAAAAGAAATGTTAACAGCCCAATGCGAGGTTTGATAAGGCAGGAGGGAGACGTGAAAAAAAAACCAGGCTTGGGCCGACCCTTCTTTTTGGCGGCCCTTGTGGGTTTGTCTCTTATCCTCGGCAGCAAGCCGTCGGAGGCGGCCCCCCTTCAACTGCCCGCCGACCAGCCGTTTCCCAGGAACGACGCCAATTCCCGGAAGGCCCATGCGCAGCTGCTGGAAAAGGCAAAGAAGGGCGGAATCGACGTTTATTTCGAGGGCGATTCCATCGTTCGTCGATGGGGAGCGACGGATTACCCCCAAAACCTTGCCAATTGGAACGAGAACTTTTACGGCTGGAACGCAGCCGACTTCGGCTGGGGGGCCGACCGAATTGAGAACATCCTCTGGCGCCTGGAAAACGGGGAGCTGGACGGCGTCCATCCTAAGGTCATCGTGCTGCTGGGGGGGACCAATAATATCGCCCCCAATCCCTGGGTTGCAACCAGCAATCCTTCGGACCTTCTTCTCGGCTTTAAAAAAATACTAGAAACGATGGAAAGCAAGGCGCCCGAGGCTACGATCATCCTCATGGGGATTTTTCCACGGAACGACCATATGGAACTCATTCCCACCATCAATGAGGTCAACGCAGGCCTTGCCAAACTGGCCGACGGCAAGAAAGTCCGTTACCTCAACATCAACGACAAGCTGGCGGATAAGGATGGGAAACTGTTTGATGGCATGATGAATCCGGCCGATCATCTTCACCCTGCCCTCAAGGGCTATCAGGTTTGGGCGGATGCCTTGAAACCCATCTTTACCGAATTGCTGGGCCCGCCTTCCAAGACGGACCATGCGCCGCCACCCACGGGTGACCCTTCGGCCGCATGGTGAAAGGGCGTTACTTGTATTTGACGCCGCAGCCGTAGGGAACGGTTGTCTTAACCGAAATCTCCTGCCCCGAAACCGCCTCCTGAAGGGCTTGGTCCACGTAGTTGATGTAAGTTTTCCCATCCTTGGTTTTCTCCGACATTTCATCCTCCAGCGGCGCATTGTCGATCGCGCCGTCGTAGATGAGAATTCCCGTGGGGTCGATGATGAACATATGCGGAGTGGTTTTGGCCCCATAGGCATGGCCAATGACTCCGGTGGGGTCCAGGAGGGTGGCCGTGGCGGCCGTGCCGTTTCGGTCTGCGTCCAGGTTGGCCCTTTTGGCCGTTACGTAACCTTCCTTGCCCGGCGCGGAGGAAATCACCCTCAGCCAAATGACGCCCCGGCCCGTCCAAACTTGCTGGAGTTTCTGCATCTTGCCTTTGTACTGGCTCATGGTGAAGGGGCAATCGTGATTGTGCCATTCCAGGATCACGAACTTGCCCTGGTAATCGGAAAGCTTGTGGATCTTTCCGTAGGTGTCTTTGCCCGTGAAGGCCGGAGCAGGGTGGTCTACCTGGGCCGAATGGGCCGTAGAAAATAGGAACCCAAGGACAAAAATTATAAAAAAGTGACGTTTGAGTTTCATTTCTTTTCCGCGAAGATCCAATCGTGGGTTAAAAGCCCACCCGGCAGGTTAAAGGCCTTGAAACCGTTTTGCAACAATACCCGGTTGGCGTAGTAACTTCGTTGGCCCACGCGGCAATAAACCCAAATTTCCTTGTCTTTGGGGAGTTCACCCAATCTTTTGCGCAACTGGTTTAGGGGAATGTTGACCGCCCCGGGTACATGGTCCTCCTTGTATTCACTTTCGTCCCGGACGTCGAGCACGATTCGGCCCTCCTGGCCCACGGAATTCCAATCGGCCAGGGCCAAGTCGCCCCGCATGACGTTGGAGGCGATCATGCCGGCCACGTTTACGGGGTCCTTCGCGGCCCCATATTGGGGGGCGTAGCAAAGTTCTGCTTCTTCCAGGTCCATGACGGTGCCGCCCAATTGGATGGCCATGGCCACGACGTCCACCCTTTTTTCAACACCCTCTTGTCCCACGGCCTGAACTCCCAGGACCTTTCCGTTGGTTTTATCGAAGAGAAGCTTCAGGAAAATGGGTTTGGCATTGGGGTAGTAAGCTACGTGGTGGCCGGGGTGGAGATATACCTTGGCGTAATCCGTGCGTCCGGACGCTTTGAGGGACTTTTCGGTCTCGCCGGTGAGGGCGGAAGTCAGGCCGAAAACCCCACAAACGGCGGTACCCTGGACGCCCCGGAATTTCCGGGGCTTGCCCGCGATGACATCCGCGGCGATCCGGCCCTGGCGGTTGGCGGGACCGGCTAAGGGAATTAGCGCCTTTCGTTTAGCGGGATAGGTGAGGACTTCCACCGCGTCTCCAACGGCATAGATGAGGGGATCACTGGTGCGCATTTCCTCATCCACTTGGATTCCCCCCAAGGGGCCCAAGGCCAGGCCGGCTTCCTTGGCCAGCTTGGTTTCGGGCCGAACCCCGATGGCCAGCAGGGCCAAACCGGTTGAAAATTCGGCACCCGACTTTGTCTTTACTTTAAGCCCCCCATCGGGTCCGGGCTCGAAAGCAGCCAAGCCGTCGTTCAACCGTAAATCCACCCCATTGGCCCTTAAATGCGCATGCAATGGCTCGGCCATCTCCGGGTCCAATGGGGGCATCACCTGGGAGAGCATTTCCAGGATGGTCACGGAAAGGCCCAGGTGAGCGAGGTTTTCCGCCATTTCCAGGCCAATGAATCCTCCTCCCACAACGACCGCCGATTTGACGTTGTGTTCCTTAATCCATTCCCGAATATGGCGGGAATCAGGAATAGTGCGTAAGGCGAAAACACCGGGAAGATCGATGCCGGGAAGGGGCGGCTTCACCGGTCCGGCTCCCGGCGAAAGGACCAGGGCATCATAGGGCTCGTCGTAGAGTTCGCCGGTGGCCAGGTTTTTCACGGAAAGACGCTTGGATTGCCGGTCAATGGAAAGGACCTCGGTTTCAACATGGACCTGGATATTAAAGCGTTCCCGGAAGAGTTCGGGAGTGGCGACCAGGAGTTTCTTTTCCTCGGTGATAATCTCGCCGACGTAGTAGGGAAGACCACAATTGGCGAAAGAGACGTATTTGCCCCGGTCGATGAGAAAAATTTCCAAGTCCTCCCGCTGCCGCCTCAAGCGCGCCGCGCATGAAGCCCCGCCCGCTACGCCGCCGATGATGACCACTTTTTTCATTCCAACCTCCCTGGTAAAGTCCGCTTCAAGATAGGCTGAAGCCAACGGCCCCTTTATGACCTAGGTGGCATTGGGACTAATCCCCATTGACATTCATTAGAATATTAGTATTATCTAATTAATGAAACAAGCCACCGCCCTTAAAACGGTTCATATTCACAGAGCCGCCCACTGCGTGAAGGCCATCGCCCACCCCTTGCGAATGTCGATATTGTCCATGCTTGCGGAGGGGGAAAAGAACGTGCAGGAACTGACCAAGGGTGTGGGCAGCAGCCAATCCAACGTCTCCCAGCATCTTTTTCAGATGCGGGCCAGGGATCTGGTGGTCACCCGCCGGGAGGGTAATATGGTTTATTACTCCATCCAAAACCCCAAGCTCATCAAGCTCATGGAGCTGATGAAGGAGGTTTTCTGCGGGGAGTGATTTTTTTTGGGATTCTATATTAGAGTTTAATAATAAACTGATGGAGGCGGACATGCGATTGGCGATTGGAACGGTTGTCGGAGCGGTGCTGGGCTTTGGCTGGTACCGGCTGGTGGGGTGCTCCACGGGAGCCTGCCCGATTACGTCGAACCCATGGGTGAGCACCTTTTACGGGGCCATGATGGGTTTTTTGATGAGTCATTCCTAAAAGGAGGATGCCATGACCAAGACAAAAGAGTTTACGGTTGGGAATTGGGAGAAGGAAGTCCTGGGATCGGACAAGCCGGTCTTGGTGGACTTCTGGGCTCCCTGGTGCGGCCCTTGCCGGATGCAAGGCCCCTTAGTCGAGAAATTGGCCGAGGAAGTCGCCGATAACGCCGTGGTGGGGAAGCTCAATAGCGACGAGCATCCCGAGATCGCGGCCCAATACGGCATTCGAAGCATCCCCACGATTGTCGTTTTCAAGGGTGGCAAGCCGGTGAAGGGATTCGTGGGAGTCACCAATGTCTCAAACATGAAAGCCGCGCTTTTGGGCGCCTCGAGCTGATTTCAGGGAGAATACAATGAATAATGTTGGAAATTTAGATAGGACCATTCGTCTGTCGGCTTTTGCGGCGCTTATCGTGGCCGGCTTCTTTTTATCCGGAACAACCCGGGTAATCCTCTGGGTTGTTTCCTTGCTGCCGTTATTGACAGGAGTCTTCCGTTTTTGCCCCCTGTGGGTGCCGTTTCACATCAATACGTATAAAAAATAAAGGAGAAACCATGGGCGCAATCGGCGATATTTTCAAAATGCTGACGGGAGGAAGCGGATCGGATCCGTCGGCCCATTTGGATCCGGCGGAAGCCCAAAGGCGATTGCGGGAAAAGACTCCGCCGCAATTTATCGACGTCCGGACCAAAGAGGAATACCAGGAAAGCCGCATCGCCGGCTCCCGGCTTATCCCCCTGCACGAATTGGGAAGCCGGTTAAGGGAGATTGATAAGGCCCGTCCCGTCCTTCTTTATTGCCGAAGCGGCCATCGCAGCGGCATGGCTTATCAGCTCCTCAAAAGCAACGGCTATGCCAATGTGGCGCACATCCGGGGCGGGATCATGGGCTGGAGCCGCAACGGCCTTCCCGTGGAAAGCTGAAGGAAAAGACGGCTTTATGACAAAGGTCATGTTTCTTCTCCACCCCCAAGACTAGGATTCGATTCAACAACGCGGGCTTTAAGTTCCAACTTGCTCCGGCGTGTCTCTCCCACGGGAGGGCGAACAGAGAGCTAAAGCGGTCAACACCTTCGGAGAACTCGCAAACCCGAACCGCTCAAAAGCGGTCCGGGTTTTTTTGTTTTAGGCACCGGGTCGCCAACCTAAATCAAGGAGTTCTTATGTCCCAGATCGACTCGAAGTTGAAGGTGGAATCCCTGCTGCTGCACGGGGGACAAGAGGCGGACCCGGCTACGGGTTCCCGCGCGGTTCCCATCTACCAGACCACCGCCTATCAATTCAAAAGCACCGACCATGCCGCCAACCTGTTCGGCTTGAAGGAGTTCGGGAATATTTACACCCGGCTCATGAATCCCACGACGGATGTTTTGGAGAAGCGCATCGCCGCCATGGACGGAGGCGTGGGGGCCCTGGCCCTGGCCAGCGGCCAATCGGCCATCAGCTTGGCGCTTCTTAATATCGCCCAGGCCGGGGACGAGATCGTCTCCGCCGACAATCTTTACGGCGGCACCTACAACCTCTTCCATTACACCTTCGCCAAGTTCGGCATTCAGGTGAAGTTCGTGCCTTCCGAGGACCTGGAGGCCTACCAGAAGGCCATCACGCCCAAGACCAAGGCCATCTACGCCGAATCGATCGGCAACCCCAAGAACAACGTGGCCGACCTGGAAGGTATCGCCAAAATTGCCCATGCCAATGGCCTGCCTTTTATCCTCGACAACACGGTCTCGCCCTATCTCCTGAGGCCTTTTGACCACGGCGTGGATATCACCGTCTATTCGGCCACCAAGTTCATCGGTGGGCACGGAACTTCCATGGGCGGGGTCATCGTGGACTCGGGCAAGTTCGACTGGACCAACGGCAAGTTTTCCTTGATCGCGGACCCGGACCCCAGTTACCACGGCATCAATTTCGTGGAAGCCCTCAAGCCGATGGGCAATATCGCCTATATCATCAAGGCCAGGGTGACCTTGTTGCGGGACCTGGGTCCGGCCATTTCCCCCTTCAACGCCTTCCTTTTGCTCCAAGGCCTTGAAACACTGCACCTGCGCATGCCCCGGCACGCTGAAAACGCCATGGCCGTGGCCAAATACCTCAAGAAGCACCCCCAAGTGAGTTGGGTCAGCTATCCGGGCTTGGAGGACAGCCCTTACAAGGCAAAGGCTCAGAAGTACCTGCCGAAGGGTGCGGGGGCCATCCTGGGTTTTGGTATCAAGGGAGGGGCGGATGCAGGCCGCCGGTTTATCGAAAGCCTCCAACTGGTTTCCCACCTGGCCAATATCGGCGATGCCAAGACCTTGGCTATCCACCCGGCGACGACAACCCACCAGCAGCTATCCGAAAAAGAGCAATTGGCCACGGGCGTCACGCCGGATTTCATCCGCCTTTCGATCGGGATCGAACACATTGACGACATCCTGGCCGACATCGAACAGGCGCTTGGGAAGGCGTGAGGCGAAGCCATGACGAGGATCCACGCGGACATCACCAAGACGATCGGCAATACCCCCCTGGTGCGCTTGAACCGAATCGCCCAGGGGGTCCAGGCTACGGTGCTCGCCAAATTGGAATCCTTCAATCCGCTTTCCAGTGTCAAGGACCGGTTGGGAATCGCCCTCATTGAGGACGCGGAAAAGAACGGTCTCCTCAAGCAGGACACGGTGATCATCGAGCCTACCAGCGGCAACACCGGCATCGGGCTGGCCTTCATCGCGGCCCAGCGGGGTTACCGGCTGATCCTCACCATGCCGGACACCATGAGCCCGGAGCGGAGACAACTCATGCGCATCTTCGGGGCCGAACTGGTGTTGACCGAAGGCGCCAAGGGCATGAAGGGTGCGATCGAGAAGGCCCGGGAACTGGCCGGAATAACGCCCAACAGTTTCGTGCCCCAGCAGTTTGAGAACCCCGCCAATCCCGAAATCCACCGTCGGACCACGGCGGAGGAGATCTGGAAGGACACGGATGGAGCGGTGGACATCCTCATCTCAGGGGTGGGAACGGGCGGAACCCTTACTGGGGTGGCGGAAGTGATTAAGAAACGAAAACCCGCCTTCAAGGCCGTGGCGGTGGAACCGGATGCCTCACCGGTCCTTTCCGGAGGCGCTCCGGCGCCCCACAAGATCCAGGGCATAGGGGCGGGTTTCGTACCCAAGGTCCTCAACCGGGAGCTGATCGACGAGATCATCCGGGTTACCAACGAGGACGCAGGAGTTATGGCCCGGCAATTGGCCCGTCAGGAAGGAATCCTGGGGGGCATCTCCAGCGGAGCCGCCCTCTGGGCTGGCCTCAAAGTCGCTCAAAGGCCCGAAAGCAACGGCAAAACCATCGTGGTGGTTTTGCCTGATACGGGCGAAAGATACCTATCCACATGGCTTTTCGAGGAGTTCAAGGTATGAGCCATTCGGTTCATTCGGCGGAACAACCCAGCCTGGGGCTGGTGGAAACCCATTCCTACAGCTTGGACGGGATCACCTTGGAAAGCGGGGAATGGCTGGGGCCCCTAACGGTGGCCTATGAGACCTATGGACAGTTGAATACCGAAAAGTCCAACGCCATCCTGGTCTGCCATGCTTTCTCCGGGGACGCCCATGCCGCCGGCTGGCATGAGGGGGACAAGGCGCCAGGCTGGTGGGACGACATGATCGGGCCCGGCAAGGCCTTTGATACGGACCGCTATTTCGTTATTTCCTCCAATGTTTTGGGAGGGTGCAAGGGGACCACGGGGCCTTCTTCCATTGACCCCGAAGATGGCCGTCCTTACGGCCTGGATTTTCCATTGGTCACCATCGGCGACATGGTGGAATGCCAGAGGCGCCTGGTTTGCGACCACCTGGGCATCCAGCGGCTGCTTTCGGTTTCCGGCGGTTCCATGGGCGGTATGCAAACCCTGGCCTGGCTCGTGAAACACCCGGGCCGGGTTCATAGCGCCATCCCCATCGCCACCACCATCAAGCATTCCCCCCAACAGATCGCTTTCAACGAAGTGGGCCGCCAAGCCGTCATGGCCGATCCGGATTGGAAAGAGGGCAACTATTACGGCGGGCCGCCCCCGGCCAAGGGCCTTTCGGTGGCCCGCATGGTGGGCCACATCACCTATATGAGCGATACGTCCATGGCCGACAAATTCGGCCGCGACAAAAAAGCCCGCACGGGGGCCGAGAAATTCACGGCCGACTTCGAGGTGGAAGGCTACCTGAAATACCGGGGAGACAACTTCGTCAAACGGTTCGACCCCAACTCCTACCTTTACATCACGAAAGCGATGGATCGGTTTGACGCCTCGGGGGAAAAGCCCCTGCAGGAAGCCCTGCGGGGACAGCACCTGCACGTGTTGGTGATCGGCTTTAAATCCGACTGGCTTTACCCCCTTTACCAGTCCCAGGAAATCGTGAAGGCCTGCAAGCAGGCCGGGGTGGAAACCAGCTACTGCGAAATTTTCTCCACCTACGGCCACGACGCCTTTCTCCTGGAGATTGAGGAGGAAACCCATCTGATCAAGCATTTCCTCAAGAAGGTCTTTCATGGTTACGAGGTGGCCGATGGCATCTAAACTTTTGGAAATGAAACCCGACCATCGGGTCATCTTGGACTGGGTGGAGCCTGGCTCCTCGGTCTTGGACCTGGGCTGCGGGGAGGGGGAATTGCTTTACCACTTGGTCAAGGAAAAGGGCGCCAAGGGGCAGGGCGTGGAGATCGACGAACAGGCCATCTACAAATGCGTGGCGAAGGGCCTTAACGTGTTCCACGACGACATCGAAGGGGGTTTGACCGACTACCAGGACGGGGCTTTCGATTACGCCATCCTGGACCAGACCTTCCAGCAGATCCAGCACGTGGACCGCGCCCTGGAAAGCGCCTTGCGGGTCGGGAAAAAGGTGATCGTGGGTTTTCCCAATTTCGCCTATTACAAATCCCGCATCCAGACTTTCTTTGGCGGAAGGACCCCTGTCACCCAGGCCCTCCCCTACATGTGGTATGAGACCCCCAACCTTCATTCGGTTTCCATATTGGATTTTATCGACTACTGCCGGGTCCAGAAGGTGGTGGTGGAAAAGTCCGCCTTTTTGGATGCCACCCGTCGCGTCCGCTTTTGGCCCAATTTATTCGCCCAGATCGGTTTGTTCCTGGTCCACAGGACGGTTTAGCAAAGGAGGGTTCATGTTGGGATTGGTCGACAACGAAACTTACAAAACCCAGGAAGCCACCCGGGTGGCCGCCGGTATCCGGCGGCGGGTACTGGAACACGTACTCAAGAACAACGGCGGCTATATGAGCCAGGCCTGTTCCTCGGCCGAGATTCTGGCCACTCTTTACACCCGGGTGATGAAACTGGGTCCCGTTCCCAAGCCCATCCTGCCGGGCAAATTCGTGGGAGTCCCGGGCCGGGCGGGGAAAGACTACCGGCTGGGAAGCTTTTACAACGGCCCCCAGGGACGGGACCTGGACCGGTTCATCCTTTCGCCTACCCATTATTCGCTGGTGCTCTATGCAGCTCTGGTGGAAACCCGCCGTATGCATGAGGAGGGCTTCAAGGACTTCAACAAGGACGGCGGCATCCTGGAAATGATCGGGGCTGAACATTCCCCGGGCATGGAAGTGATGACCGGTTCCCTGGGGCAGGGTATCAGCCAGGCCGCGGGCATCGCCTTGGCCCGACAGCTCAAGGGCGATAGCGGCAAGGTCTGGGTTTTCATGTCCGACGGGGAACTGGAACCGGGCCAGGTTTGGGAAGCCCTTCAGTTCGCGGCTTTTTACAAATTGGACAACCTGGGCATCTATGTGGACGTCAACGGCTACCAGTGCGACGGAAAGACCAGCGACGTCAGCTGTCTTGAGCCCCTCCAGGACCGGTTTGAGGCTTTCGGTTGCAAGGCCTTCCGGGTGAACGGGCACGACCTTTCCCAATTGGCGGCCCCGGCTTCACAACCCCACGAGGGAAAGCCCTTGGTGGTGCTTTGCGACACCATCCCCTGGCGGGGAGTGGAGCCCCTTCAGAAGCGCGTTCCCAAACTGCATTATTTAAGATTCGCCAATGACGTTGAGCGCAAGGAATACGAAAAAGTTTTGAAAGACATGTCTTGAAAAGATTGAACCACAGAGTTCACAGAGTACACGGAGTAAGGCAAAGGACTTTTAAGGTTTTGGTTTAACTCTGTGACCTCTGTGTCCTCTGTGGTGAAAGATTGGGGTTTTGAATGGAGATATTGACGCGGGTGCATGGCCGAAAACTGATGGAATGGGCCAAGGACAAGCCCGAGACTGTCGTGCTTTCGGCGGATTTGACGTCCTCGGTTGAGGCCGACCTGTTCAAGGCGGCCTATCCCAGCCGGTTCTTTTCCATGGGCATCGCGGAGCAAAACATGATGAGCGTGGCCGGCGGCATGGCTCGGGAAGGTTTCGTGCCCCTGGTCCATACCTTTGGCGTCTTCATTTACCGGCGGGCTTACGACCAGATTTCCATGTCCATTGCTTATCCCAACCTGCCGGTGAAGATGTTCGGGTTCCTGCCCGGCATCCTCACGCCGGGCGGGGCCACCCACCAGGCCATTGAGGATATTTCGGTCATGCGGTCGCTGCCCAATATAACGGTCCTGGAAGTGGGGGATGCCACCGACGCTGAGACCGTCCTGGAGGCGGCCTACCAAACCCCCGGCCCGGTCTATGTCCGGACCTTGAGGGGGGAATTACCCCGGCTCTTTGACGCCGCCGAGCCCCTGGAAGCGGGCCGGGCCCGCCGGTTGAACCGGGGTAGGGACCTGGCCTTGTTTTCCTCCGGCATCTGCACGGAAGAAGCCCTGAGGGCCGTAAGCCTATTGGAAAATAAGGGTCTTTCCATCGAACACCTTCATGTTTCCACCTTGAAGCCCTTCAACGACCCGCAAATCCTAGAGGCGCTTACCCGCTGCCGCTTAGGGGCCATCACGCTGGAGAACCACAGCACCATCGGCGGCTTGGGGAGCGCCGTGGCCGAGGTCATGGCGGAACATGGGATAGGCCGGAAACTCATCCGGATGGGAATCCAGGACTGTTTCCTGCACGGCGCCAGCCGGACCACCCTGGCCCGGGAAAACCGAATGGACGCGCCGGCCTTGGTCGAACAGATCGAGAAACTGGCCGGACAGAAGTTCGGCATCACGCCCGAAGAGTTGGGTTCGGTCCATTTGACACCGGTTCACAGCGAATCCAAAGCGGAGGCCCTTTGATGGGACATCCCTGCAGCCATGAATTTTGCCAAACCTGCGACCGCTTCGGCGCCTGGTACCGCCTGACCGGAACGGAGGAAGAGGCCTCGGCCAAGGCCAAGGATCTTTGCCTGGAACAAACGGTGGAATTCCCGGCCGACCTGGTGCCGGCGGGCTTCATCCGGGACAAGGTTGTAGGCCAACTGGCCGAATTCCAGACCCAACCCGATCATCCGGGGTTTAGCCGGGCGCTCATCACCTTTTTGAACGATGACACCGGCATGGAACTGACCCAGCTGCTCAACGTGCTTTTCGGCAATATCAGCCTGAAAAAGGGGTTCCGGTTGGAGAGCCTCAAGGATTGCCGGAACCTCTGGAACCAGTTCAAAGGGCCCCGCTTCGGCCGGGAGGGCTTGCGTCAGATCTTGGGGATTCCCCGGCGGCCCCTTCTTTGCACGGCCATCAAGCCCTTAGGGCTGTCCACGATGGGTCTTGCTGAATTGGCTTACCGTTTCGCCGCGGGCGGCATCGACATCGTGAAGGACGACCATGGATTGGCCAACCAGCCCTTCTCGACCTTTTCAGATAGGGTTTACCGCTGCGCCGAGGCGGTGCAAAGGGGCGCCGAAAAGGCCAGGCGAAAAATCATTTATGCGCCGAACGTCACCGCCCCGGCGGGGGAGATGGGGAAGCGGGCCTCCTTCGCGCAAAAGGCGGGTGCTGGTGCGCTTTTGGTGAGCCCGGGTTTGACGGGATTCGATTCCATGCGCCAATTGGCCGATGACGACAACCTGGGCCTTCCCCTATTGGCCCACCCGGCTTTTTTGGGGAGCTTCGTGACCAGCCCGGACAACGGCATTTCCCCCTTCACCCTCTTCGGGCAATTGATGCGCTTGGCTGGGGCCGACGCGAGTATCTATCCCCACAGCGGGGGAAGGTTCGGCTTCACCTTGGAGGAGTGCCGCGATATCACACGGGGAACGGCCGAGCCGATGGGCGACCTGAAACCCATCTTCCCAACGCCCGGCGGCGGGATGAGCCTCAAGCGCATCCCGGAGCTTTTGGAGTTCTATGGCACCGACGTGATTTTCCTGGTGGGTGGGGACTTGGTTAAACACGGCCCGGATATCGAGGCCAACTGCCGGCTCTTTGTGGAGATGGTGGAAAAGGGAACAGCGGCGCTCCAAACTTGAACGCGGACAAAACGGAATCTGATTCCGGTGGATAAAAGGAACCGTCGAAAATTTTTTTAAACTCCTATTGACATTAAAATGCAACTTGGGTACATTCCCATCATTCAACGCGGGCTTTAAGTTCCAACTTGCTCCGGCGTGATTCCCGAAAGGGGTCGAACAGCGAGCTAAAGCGGTAAATGAGTTTAAGAGAACCCTCCTAAACCCGGACCGCTCTAAAAGCGGCCCGGGTTTTTTGTTTTGTGGAAAAAAGCCAGGGAAAACAAGGGTTTTTACCACAAATACGGTGTGGCTTTAATTGGCGAAAGGCCTGAACAAGGCGTTTCCACGGTTCCCAAGAGGGAACCGACCAACTTGCCCCGACCGTTTTCTTCCCCTCGCCGGGAAGGAAGAACTGGGGGCTAAAGCGGCACCTGATTTCCAGAACTTCGGAAACCCGAGCCGCCCGAAAAGCGGTCTCGGGTTTTTTCGTTTACGGACCGCCAAAAATTAAAAATTTTTAGGAGGCATGTCATGGCTTTAAGACTAGGAGACGTAGCGCCAGATTTCACGCAGGATTCCAGCGAAGGGAAGATCAACTTTTACGAATGGGCCGGGAAGAACTGGGTCGTTTTGTTTTCTCATCCGGCCGACTTCACACCCGTTTGCACCACTGAATTGGGTGAAACCGCAAGGTTGAAGCCCGAATTCGAGAAGCGAGGGGCGAAAATCATCGCCCTCTCCGTGGACACGGTGGAAAACCACAAGGGCTGGATTCCGGACATCAACGAGACCCAGAAAACCCACGTGAATTTCCCAATTTTGGCGGACCGCGACCACAAGGTTTCGCTGTTGTACGACCTGATCCACCCCAACTCGCTGGCCAATGCCACGGTGCGGTCGGTTTTCATCATCGACGGCGATAAGAAAGTCCGCGCCACCATCACCTATCCGGCCAGCACGGGCCGGAACTTCAACGAGATCTTGCGGGTGATCGATTCCTTGCAGTTGACCGACAACTATAAGGTGGCCACCCCGGTAAACTGGAAGGATGGCGACGACGTGGTCATCGTTCCGGCCTTGAAGGACGAGAAGGAATTGAAGGAGCGTTTCCCGAAGGGCTACAAGGTGGTGAAGCCTTACCTGCGGTTGACGCCCCAGCCCAACAAGGGCCAGGCGAAGGAAACGGTGCATTCGAATTAAATCTAAGCGAATTTCACCACTCTCCTCCGGGGGAGTGGTGAAAAATTTTTGAGGAGGTGATCGGAAGGTTCGAGGTTTTAGAATTCACGGTGGGATTTATGCCAACTTGCCCCGACCGGCGTTTCGAAAGAGACCAAACAGGGAGCTAAAGCGGTCTTCGAGATATCTTATATCCCGGCCCGCTGCAGAAGCGGGGTCCGGAAATGCTTGAAGACCCCGAGCGGAAGCCCTCCGCGATACAAAACGGGAATAAATCAAAAGGGGTTTGCCATGAAAAGTCGAAAGTTGATATTTGCTTCAGCCGTCTTGGTTTCGGTCGGGTTTCTTAGTTTGGCAAGGTCTTGGGCGGAGGAGTCCAAGGGCAATAAAACCGACGCGGCAGCCACGGTCGTTGCCACGCCTTCGGGTGGGGACGATGCCCAGCCCACGCCGGAGTTGACGCCTTTCGCGGGTGTGGAAGGGCTCAACAACCGCTTGAACAAGCTGGAAAAAAGCACGGTGGTGCTGACGACTGAGCATAACTACCTGGACTTTTCGGACCCGTCCGGGGATGTGATCTTCAAGATAGGGGGTGTCGTCCAAGAGGATTACCGGAGCTATTTCGGGCCCAGCACGTCTTACGACGAATATGTGCCTATTGGCGGATCGGGTGGAGGGGTTACAAACTTC
>Ga0335085_10003998_pt1 | contig 24867 bp, 25 predicted proteins | sample Lox_Sample_45_FD_206712 | JGI IMG/M metagenome (GOLD analysis project Ga0335085, IMG submission 206712) | Soil microbial communities from Loxahatchee National Wildlife Refuge, Florida, United States - Lox_Sample_4.5 | ecosystem: Environmental > Terrestrial > Soil > Wetlands | place: USA...
CGAGATACGGCGCGACTCAGAGACTCTGGTGACCGCCGCTGCAGAAGAGAGCGAACACGCGCCTCGGCGCACGCGCGTGAGCACGGCCCGCGGCCTTTACGCGCCTTGAGTCAATGTTCCGGCGACCGCTCTCGGGGCGGGAATTCCCGGCCCTGAGTGACGGGCGTCTACTCCGTGATCACCCGATCTGCCCATTCGACGAGGGACACGAAAATAGTCGGATTGCCGTACTTGGCATTCCAGTTCGCGAGATCCGACTCCGCCACGCTGCGAGCCCGGCTGCAGGCTCCGCAGGCGTAAATCTGGATCTTCTTTGCAACGACCTTGTCGAGCGCCTCGGAAAGTGGCGGCCAGCCCACCGGCACTACGGCCTTGGCGACTGACAGGCGCATCAGCGAGACCGCTTCCCCGAGCAGAAAGATCTGGACCTCGTGACCGGCTTCGGCGAGCGCATGGCCGTGCAGGAACGGGAATGCGGCCTTGGTGGGATCATCGGAGCCCCAGGCACTCTTCATCATGATCTTCAGTGACTTCTTGGGCTCCTCGGCTGTCGCGCCACCCGCCATGCCAGCCAGCACGGGTGCCACGAGCAGCCGAGACAGCAGTCCGCGTCTTTGCATAAATCCTCCCTCAGTTCTGGTTCATGCCGTCGAACAACCTCGCGTCGATCGTTAAGGGGGATCGACTTGATCCGCCGTGCGGTAGACGGGCCTGTGCAGGGGCGGCGTGGGGCCAGGCCGCGCCAGGACATCCCGGACTTTCGGGGTCACCACCACGTGCTGTAGCAGCGACTTCACGGTAGCGGCGTCGCCCCGCGCCATCGCCCCGATGAATTCATTCGAGGCGCGGACAATCTCGGCAGCAGCCACGGCAGGGCTCACGCCCGGCACGAGAACTCGGCGGCGCCGGGCCTGCGGCAGCATCAGTAGCCCGTCCGGGCATCCGCCGCGGCCAGCAGCGGTTGCTCTTCGGCGAGCTCGGCGCGAGCGAGCTGCTGGTACCTCTGGCGCTCCTCGTGGCTCATGGCCCGGGCGACGGCAGGGGCACCGCTGTCCTCGTAAGCCACGACCTTTTGTCCGGCAACCACTGTGCTGCCGAGGCCGGCGTACAGATAGTGATCGCCAAAGAACTTCTGCAGGATCACAAAGGCGGGCTCACCCGTGCAGTGCACAGGCGCTATCCACTCCACTTTCGAGGTGTCGTGCAGGGAGGCCGCGATCTGCGTGATCTCTTCGTCGCTCGCAGGCAGGAGGTGAGTGCCGCCGATGATCAGGTGAATCGGCTTGTTGGGAATCGCCTCGAACGTGGCGGCAACGACCTTCTCGATGGTCGGATGGCTGCAACCGACGATGAGCACGATGCCTTCGGGCGTATCGATGGCGAGGGAGACCTCCATGAGCTCCAGGTCGACGCCCCAGTTGCCCTTCAGCACGATCAGATGGAAGCCGGGCGCGGCCTCCATGTGCTTCGCCACCCACGTGAAGTGGGCGCTTGGCCACGGCGTCCCCTGGCGCAGGGTATCGGGGGCGTTGCCCCCGAAGTAGCGCATCTGCGCGGGCAGGGACTCGTTGCGGCGGTAGAAGGCGCCCGGGACCGAGCCCCCGAAGACGCCCCAGTTCTCCTGCGGCGCGAAAATCGTGACGTCGTGGTTCACGGTCGTCAGGTAATTGAGGCCGCTGGTGTGGTCGCCGTGCCGGTGGCTGATCACGACGAAATCCAGCTTGGTCAGGTCGATGTTCTTGGCCTTGACGTTGTGGGCGAAGATTTCCGCATTGTTGCCCGTATCGAACAGGATCCGTTTGCCGCGATACTCAATGAACGCGGAGTATCCCCAGTCCTTCTGCATCGCCGAGGTCGCGCCAAACGCGTCGTACAGGGAGGTGATGCGCGGCGGCGCCGCTTCCGCCGCTGCAGTACCCGCGCTGGCCAGCATTGCGTGCGCAGCCACCATGATTCCCGCGATCCACCTGCCGGAAGTGATCATTTCGGTCTCCGCTTTGCCTCTCGGTTGGCGAGGCTTTGGGCTCAAGCGTACTGCGGGGCGCGGCTAGTAGTCCTTGGGGACTCCTGCTATTTTCCTGACGAAGTCCTCAGGGCCGCGCGCCATGGCCACAGGGCAAGCTGCGGCTGCGTCCTGACAATAGACGCTCGATCCCCCCGCAAGCCTGAGAGCTGTATCTGCGCGGCCGGCACTTCTGGAACCGGCGTACCGAGGAGGGCATTCGACGGAGCATCGAGTGCTTCGAGGAGGCGCTGCAACACGACCCGGACTTCGCTGCCTGCCGCCAGGCAGGCGGTGCGAATCGAGCCCGATCTCGGCGAAGGCTATGCATCGCTCGCCCACGTGCGACTGCGACTGGGACTGGGTGGGACTGAAAGGTGATTTCACCCGCTCGATTGAGCTCCGCCGAGACGGGGCATTAGGCGACAGCCAACGGGAGCATTTCGGGTCTATCAGAACACGGTGGAACTCAGACTGACATCAGCGTTGGCCCAGGACTTCTTGAAGTCATCGGCGACGGATAGAGCTTCGATGTGCTTGCCCTGTGCCTCGAGCGCGGCCCGCAGGCCGTACAGCGCCCAGCCATTGCTCGGGCTCTGAGCCAAGTCTTCCCGGTAAGTCGCTTCAGCTTCCGTGGCAGCGCCCGATCGCAGGAGCGCAGCACCGAGCGCGTGGCGCGCAGGGACGAACCAGTTCTTCGGCTCGTCGTAGGCGATGCGATCCTCGACTGCGACCGCTTTGCGTAACCACTCGATCTCGTCTTTCGGCCGCCCTTCAACTGAGGCAATCCTGGCTTCGATCATCGCCGAGGCGATGCTCATCAGGTCCTTCAGCAGGTTCTGACCCGCGCCGGCATCGGCCGGCAGGCTCGCTACCAGCGTGTCGATCGAGGCAGCCGTCGCACGAGCCTCCGCCACGTGACCCGTCGCCGCCTGGGCCATCGCCCGGCCGTAGAGGTAACCACCAAAGAGCCCGGGGAGCCGCTTGTCTGGTGCGGGCGTAGCCAGCAAATCGTCCCAGAGCCCGAATCGCACCCGGGCGGTGTAGTACTCGGCGACATACCAGTCTGTACCGGGCATCTCGAGCAGCATCGCATCCGACACGGCGGCACGGGAGCGATTGACCGCGTCGATTGTCTCGGCCTTGCGGCCCTCCATCGCCGCGGAATAGGCCAGGAACTGGTAGTTGTGCGCCGTGTACATCACCGGGTAGTAGTCCGGGGGTGAGGTCAGCGCGTCGTACTTCTCGTCGGCCTTCGCGGCGCGGCGGTTGGCTTCAGCCGCATCCTCGTAGCGACCGATGCGTTGAAAGATGTGGGCCGGCATGTGTACGAGGTGTCCTGCGCCGGGAATCAGGTCACGCAGGCGCTCGGCGCTCGCCACCGCCTTCTCGGGATGGGGCGAAGCCTCCACGGCATGCACGTAGTAGTGATTTGCGCCCGGGTGGTTGGCGTCGCGCTTCATGACCGCCTCGAGCGTCGCCAGAATCTCCTCGGTACCGGGTGCTGCTTCGCCGGTGGGAGTCCAGAGCTTCCAGGCGCGCAGATTCATCATCGATTCCGCGTACAGAGTCTGCACGTCCAGGTCGTCGGGGAAGCGCTGTGCAACCTCCTTCATCGCGGCCGAGTACCCGGTCAGTACGGGCAGGGCACTCGGCGGATCCAGCGGCTTGGCGTTCGGATAACGCCTGGTGAGAGCGCTGATCAGCGCCTGCTCGACCGGCGATGTGTGAGCCGCCTCGGCACGCGCCTTGCCCAACGCCTCGTACGCGACCACCGCCCGCTCCGGGCTCAGGAAGGGAAGGTTGTAGTTGGGGCCCACCGTCAGCGATACGCCCCAGAAACAGGCGGCGCAGTGCGGGTCGAGCTGCGCGGCCCTGGCGAACGAGCGTGTGGCTTCGTCATGATTGAAGCCCCACATGAGGGTGAGTCCTTGGTCGAAATATTTTTGCGCTTCATCAGAGGAGGTCGTGATCGGCCGATGCAGATTGCCGAGCCCTTCGAACAGTTGTGCGCCATGGGCCCAGTCCGCGACGGTTGCCGGGAGATGCACCATGCCCTGCTCGCTTTGTGCGGGAGCCGCCGACGGGGGTGATGAGGACGGCCCGCTCGCGCGATTGCAGGCAGAAATCAGTGCGAGCAAGCCGACCGGAAGGACAATTCTGTGCAAGCGCATGCCTGACTCCGATCTGTCGTGGGGCACTCGGCTGAAGCGCGCAATATTAGCGGCTGAGAATTAGCGATGCAGATGGGGGATTGCTCAGGCGTGCTGGTGGCTGATACCACGTCAATTGCACCACGTCGGGTTGGCGGACGGCGTGCTGCTCAGACAGGTGGCGTACACGGCGTCGTGGTAGGTCGAGTAGCCGTCCTGCTCCCACCACGTCAGGGGAAGACACTGCTCACGGCCAGCCACTGCCGGTTGCGCCTTGTCCAGGTCTCCACGAAGAAGCCCCCATCAGTGAACTCGGCGCCGTCTCGCACACCGCTCTCGGTATATTCCCCGGTCAAGACCGCGATATCGCCGTTGAGACGCACCTTGGTGTGCATCAGCTCGACCGAGCGGTACTTAAGGCGTCCCGTTCGCAGCTCCTCCACCCATTGGTCCCGGGTTCGCGTCACCCAGTGCGCCGGGTGCTCGGCGGACTTCGGCTCGACGTACAGCAGGACGTAATCGTCAGTCGCAAAGGCTCGGAACGCGTCCACATCACCGGCGACTGCTGCGCTGGCCCATGAGCGAGACCGAGCTTCCACCGTTCGCGCGGTTGCGGCGGGATCCTCCGGGCCTGCATTCGCGCACACCGCAAACCAGGCCGACAGCAGCGCAAGCGCCATCGTGAGGCACTGAGATGAGCGAGCCATTGGCGACTCCCCGAGATGCCTGGACGCCGCATTCATGGGCAGTTCTACCGAGGCGCCGGCGCAGCTCCGGACGATGATCCCGGCGGGATTGCCGCGGACTCAGTGGGCTGGCGCACGATGCTCGTGGCCATCGCGACCATGGATGCGAGGTCCGAGAGCTGGCTGGGTACGACTAGGGTGGTGGTGGATTTCGCCAACTTGCCAAACTGGCGGACGTACTCCTCGCCGATGCGCAGCCGCATGGCGTCGATGCCGCCGCGCTCACTCAGGGCAGTGCCCACCTGTCGGAGACCTTCGGCGGTCGCCTTCGCCACCGCGAGGATCGCCGCCGCCTGGCCCTCCGCCTCGTTGATCTGCTGTTGCTTGCTGGCCTCAGAGGCCTTGATGACGCGCTGCTTGTCGCCTTCCGCCTGATTGATCTTGGCGTCGCGCTCGCCCTCGGAGGTGAGTACCACGGCGCGCTTTTCCCGTTCCGCGCGCATCTGCTTTTCCATGGCCGAGAGAACGTCCTTGGGCGGGGCGATGTTCTTGATCTCGTAGCGCATCACCTTGACGCCCCAGGCGCCCGAGGCCTTGTCGAGCTCGGTGACGATATTGGCGTTGATGGTGGCTCGCGCCTCGAATGTCCGGTCGAGCTCGATCTTGCCGATCTCGCTGCGCAGCGTGGTCTGCGCGAGCTGCGCGATGGCAAAGCCGTAGTTGGTGATGCCGTAGGAGGCCAGGTGCGGATCCAGGACCTGCAGGTAGAGGATCGCATCGACGCCGACCTGCACGTTGTCCCGCGTGATGCAGATCTGCTCCGGTACGTCGAGAGCCTGTTCCTTGAGGGTGTGCCGATACGCCACGCGCTCGACGAAGGGGATCAGGATGTGAAAACCCGCCTGCAGGGTGCGGCTGTAGCGGCCGAGGTTCTCGACGACGTAGGCGCTCTGCTGCGGGACGACCGTGGCGGTGCGCCAGACGAGGATCACCGCGATCAGCGCAAGCGCAATGAACACGTAAGAGGCGTACATGTATGACTTTCGCGTGAGCTAGATGTCAGGTTTGACCAGCAGGGTGAGGTCGCGGACGCTGGTGACGCGCACCCGGGTACCCGCCGGAATGGGCGCCTCGCCGTCATTCTGGACGGTCCAGAACGTGCCGCGGTACTCGGTCTGACACGTCCCTCCCACTGGCAGTGGGACGCTCAGCGTCAGGACGCCGCCTGGTGGACCTGCGTGGACCGGGGGCATCTGCCCGCGAAAGCGCCGATAGACGCGGTTGCGAAACGCCACCATCGAGATGATGGAGAGGGCGGCAAACAGCGCCCATTGCGTCCATGGGGGAGGGGAAAGGAATGCGGTCAGCAGACCGACCATGATGGCCGCACTGCCGATGAAAACGAGGTAGAACTGCGCGCTCACGAACGACAGTTCCGCGCCGAACAGGATCGCGCCGGCAATCACCCAGCCCCACCACGTCATCGGGATAACCTCGGCTTGCGGCTCGGTGCCGCAAAGTATATCTGAGTGGCGGTGAGGCCGATTTGCCGCTCGTCTGAGGACCTGAACGCCGTCGAGCGTTGGTGCTGGCGGGGCCGAATCAGACGCGTCAGCCGGTCCACCAGACGATGAATTCCTTGAATCCGATGAAGCCGTCGCCCTCGGTGTCGGCTACCTCGAAATCGAGCAGGCATTCCTCGCGGGACACATTGCCGTCGAGTTTCTGAAGCAGGACGTGGAATTCATCGCGGTCGATGAAGCCATCCCCGTTGAGGTCGCAGGAGTCGAACTGGCGGCGCAGTTCGTCCATTTCTTGATCGGAGGGTCCGGCCATGAGCACTCCCGCCTACCGTGCGTCGCGTTGCCGGCTCTCTACTTACTCTCTGTGAGGCAAGCTGCGAACCGGGGTCCGCGGATAGTGTGACCGAAGTCATACTCCGTCCGCTCGGTCAGGGTGCGCGACGAGCTGGCAGCGCGGACCCAGGGCAGGCTTTCGCGCCGCTCAGCCGGAACACGCAGATCACTTTGCAATCACGACCGAGGCCGCATCGTGTCCGGCGGCGAAGGGGCTGCCCGCAACCGGCCCGAGCGCACCCGTGGTAGCGTCGATCAGATAGACGGTGACGTCTGCGGTCTGCTCACTGGCAACGAAGGCGAACTTGCCGCTGGGATCCGTGGCGACCGAGAAAGGACCCTGCCCGGTTGCAAACGGGCTGCCCGGCACCGGTGTCAGCGCACCCGTGGCGGCGTTGACCGTAAAGGCGGTCACGCTGTTGCCACCCGAGCTGTTGCCACCAGCTGTGCTGACGGCGTACACGAACGTGCCGCTCGGATCGATCGTGACCGAGGTGGCACCCGGCCCATCGATGGCGTAGGGGCTGCCCAGCACGGCGGTGAGCGCGCCCGTGGCCGCATCGAGCGAGTAGGCGGAAATGTTGCCGGAGCCATCGTTGCCGACGTAAGCGTACTTGCCATTTGGATCGACGACGATCCCGTAGGGCTGATCCCCGGTCGAGGTCATCGGCGAGGTCAACGGCGTGAGCGCGCCCGTGGTGGGATCGATGGTGTAGGCGGAGATGTTGTCCGCGCTGCCGTTCATGTTCGTCACGTAGGCGAACTTGCCCGTCGGATCAACCGTAACGGAGGAGGGGTTGTAGCCGGCCGTGAACGGGCTGCCGGCGATGGGCGTGAGGACGCCGGCGCTCGAATCGACGGTGAAGCCCGAGACGTCGAACGAGTTCACGTTGGCGACGTAGACGAAGCGGCCGCTCGGATCCACGGTCACCCCGAGCGGCGCCACGTCGGCCGCAAACGGGCTGCCCGTCACTTCCGTGAGCGCACCGGTGTTCGCGTCGATCGCCCAGACGGAGACGCCCGTGGAATCGAAGTTGGCCGCGTAGAGGAAGTGCCCGGCCGGATCGACCGCCAGGGCGTGCGCCCGCTTGGCGGCGAAGGGGCTGCCGGCGACGGGCGTGAGTGCGCCCGTGACCGGATCGATCGTGTAGGCCGAAATCGTATCGTCGCCCTCGTTGGCGACGTACGCGAAGCGACCGACATCCGCGCACACCACCGCCACCGAGGTGACATTGGCGTCGGCCACAGTGCCACTGCCCGTGCCGTTCGTGACCGTGCAGTTCTGGACCGGATTCGTCGGCTGGGTGGAGACCGTGACGGCATATGCGTCGCCGCTCGAGAACGAGCCGGGCAGGGTAAACGAGCCGTTCGCGGAGACGCCGATCGAGCCGCTGCCGGACTTGGTGTTCAGCATCAGTCCCGAGCCCTTGAGCCCGGAGACCGTGCCCCCGATGGTGTGAGCGGTGGCACAGGCCACGGCGACGTTCGTGACGTTGCTGCTGCCGACCATGCCGCTGCCATTCGTCACCACGCAGGTCTGGTCGGGATTGGTCGGCTGGGTGTAGACCGTAACGGCGTAGGACTTGCCGCTCGCGACCATGGTGTCAAACGCGAACGGTCCGGACGCGGAGACCGGCAGATCGTCGCCCCCGTTGTCGCGCAGCACCAGGCCCGATCCGGCAAGACCGGACACGGTGCCACCGACTGCGTAGGAGCCACCTCCGCTGTTTCCGTCTCCGCCGCCGCACGCGCTCAGCGTGCCCGCGGTGATGCCGGCCAGGACCAGGGCTGCGACAGGCGAGAAGCGCGTATTCATGATCAGCGTCCCAAAGTCCCCGACGGGGACATGTGGCGAGGAGCATATCGACGCGCCGAAGCTCCCTGCTTACAGGTGGCTTACAGTGTTGGTGCAGTTCCCTTGCAGCGGGACGCCTCCACTGCGTCCCGCTGCTCCCGCCACTCTCTCCCTAGTCGTCCTTGCGCCGGAAGTGCTGGCGCAGCATGTGCTCGGTCACCATCCGCCCGAGGCGGTTGCCCTCCTTGACGGAGTGACGGTAGTGCATGCCACCGAAGATGCGGGCGTTGTCGACTTCGGCGACCACGTCATCAAAGCTGCTGAAGTTATGCGTCGTGCCGGTCACGACGCTCGTCACGCTGTAGGGAATCTCATCCGTGCCGAAGAAGGCGGTGTTGGCATCCATGATCGCCGCGGTGACGCAGCCGTGATTGGCGGGGTACTCGGGGTGTCCCGGCGTCACGGCGAGCGGCTCCCAGTTCGGGTCTGGGACGGTCTTGGGATTACCGTCGGTGTCGGCGTCATGGATCGCCGTGTACGGGCGCCAGAAAGCGAAGTGGTACTTGGCGTTCATGCAGGCCGTGCCGGCATCCGAGCCGGCAACCGAGTACATCGCTGCCAGGCGCGCGGCCGCGGCGGTATCGAGCTTTTGGCTCACGGCCAGCCCGCGGAACGCGCGGCTGTACTGGGCTGCCGCGTCATCGGTCCAGAAGCGCCCGATCTCGGTCTGCTGGGCGCTGCGCACGGTGCTGTTGAGCGCACCGTAGGCCTTGGTCAGGTTGAAGTTGGCCGCCCACAGGTCGCTGGTCAGCGCCGGCGGCGGCGGTATCTCGCTCAGGAACTGTCCCGCGCTCTGCAGCGAGAACGGCTTGAACTGTGTCATCCACACGCCGACCGGCGCCGGCGGGGTGTTCGGCGGCGGAGCGGGGAAGGTCGGCACCGGCTCCCAGATGCCCGGTCCGTGTCCCCAGGTGTAGGTGAGGGGCGCCTCGAGACCATCGCCGGTGCGCAGCGCCAGCCAGTGGGAGGCGACCTCCCTGCCGACCGCGACACCCTCAGTCTTGCTCTGGCCGTCCGGGATGTTCGCGAGTGATGCGGTGAGGGCGGCATCGAAGGTGGCGCTCTGTGCGGGCAGGTAGTGCACCAGCACGTCATGCGCGGCGCTCGCGGCGGCTGCGTCCTTGGACGCGCCGTGAGGCGCATGAACGCTGACGGCAAAGGGCTCGTAACGGCCGTGGATCGCCTCGACGGCGTCGTACATCGCGATGTCGACATACGCGTAGTAGGGCAGCGCCACGACATTCTTGCGCCCCGATCCGGGCACCGCGCTCTCCAGCACCGAGTGCCAGTCGGTGATGACGTTCTGCGCCGGTGCGGGCAGGGCGAGGAACACACCCAGAGTCAACGCCCCCCAGGGGGCGCACTTGCGGATGAATTGCATAAGCGGTGACCTCTTTAGTTTTGGTTGGTACTGCAAGATGGGCGGCGCCGGACGTCCATGTGCACGTGGGCCCCGGCCGAATTCGCTGCAGGGATCGTGCAGGCAGGGCTCTTCACCAGGGCGGTTGGACCGGAAGTGGCCCAACGGCCGAGAACACGGCCAAGGTGCGGGGCGCGAACTAGGGTCGGATGTGAAATCCGCTCGCTCGCCTCGGCGTTGTGGAGGAGATCCATGGATGCACTCGCCCAGTCAACTCTGTCGCCAGCACCGCGACGAGTCCTGAGCCGGATCTGAAGACGCGCTGAGGGTGCGCTGAAGGCTCTGTCAGCGACACGTGCATCGCATCCGCGTGTTTACGGTGCGGGCGCCCCGCGTCCGGGCGGGAGCGGTCCGTGGATCGACTTGTGAGGGCGTGAGCCGCCGGGTCAGGGCACGTAGGAGGCTTCGAAGCGAAGCCGGATGTCGCGCAGCTGTGCTGCGACGGCCGGGTCGAGCTCCTTGGGACGGTGTTTCTCGAGGATCTGCCTGAGATCGCGGTCGATGCGCGCTAGCAGGTCGTTGTCGGCTCCGCCGGCCGTACCCATCGGCATGTTCGGACCGAAATACCGGGTCTGCCACAGATGCTCGCGGCAGTGGTCGACGGTGTGCTGCTGTGCAAGATAGTTGCCCCGTGGCCCGACCTTGATCGCAAGATCGAGGGCGAGGGTGGTTTCATCGATCTGCACGCCCTGCCACATGGCGCGCAGGAGCCCGGCGAGGTCGTTGCAGAGCAGCAGGGCGTGCAGCGAGTAAGTCAGCCCCTGATCGAGCGAGCCGCAGTAATCGAGCGTCGCCGGCCTGGAGAAAAAGGCCTGCAGGATCCCGGCGGTGAGCTCCGTGACCGCATCCTGGTTGAAGCGTGCGGAACTGGAGTAACCCGCGGCACCGGTGAAGGAGGGTAGCTCGAGCCGGCGCCGCACCTGGCACATGATGAGGTCGGCCAGCGAGGTCTGCGCGAAGTTGCCGATGCTGCCGGTCGCCGGCTCCATGAAGCAGACGTCCGAGCTGCCGATGCAGAACGAGCCGCGACGCACGAGCTGCGCCAGCACCATCGCCGAGAGGTCGGTGGCGAGGCTGTTGACGATGCTGCCTGCGGTGGTGATGGGGGTGGAGGCGCCGCCGATCGGCAGCGTGCCGACGCTCACCGGCACACCCGCGCGCACCGCCTGTATCAGCTGGTCGGTGTGCATCGCGTGGTAGTTGAGCGGCAGCGGCGTGATGATCTGCAGGAAGTACGGCTTGTCGAAGAGTTCCTGGCGGCCGCCGCGGATGGCGGCGGCCATCTCGATGGCCACCCCCAGGGACTGCGGGTTCTCGCACAGGTACTCGAGCGGCTTGGTGGTGTTGGCCGCCATGATCGAGAACTCCTCGATCTCCCCGTGAATGTCGGAGCGCGCGACGTTCTTGCAGGCGATGCACACTGCGTCGATGTTGGCGAGGGCGTCGGCAACGCGCGTGACTCTGGCGAGGTCCTCGCCGGTGCTGTCGCGCGGCTCGCCGCTCTCGAGGTCGTAGACCTTGATGCAGGTCATCCCCGGGATGAACCAGGTGTGGTGGCAGTCGAGATCGATCGCGCGCGCGCCGTCGCGGTCCCAGAGCTTCGTGCGCTTCGCGACGCTGCTCAAGGTATCGCGCACCATGTCGGGATCGAAGCGAACCACCCCGTCATCACTCGTGGGGCAGCCGGCGTTACGCAGGATCGTGAGGGCTTCGGAGCCCGGCTCGAAGGCGACGCCCGAGTCGCGCAGCAGGACGAACGTCGACTCGATCAGCTGCTCGACGTGTGCCGCCGGGATCGGCGCGTAAGGCGCGGTCGCGGCATCGTGCAGGCCCGCATCGACAGGCGCCTGGGTCTCTGCTGCCGGTGGCCGTGGACGACGGCCGGTGCGCATCGGTCGCTGCATGCTCGGATCCTCAACAGTCCCGCACGGGTTGCGCAATCAATATCCGCCCCGCAGCATACCCTGCCCGTCCGCAGGTGCGGAATGCAGGGCGAATGGGATTGAGAATGAACATCGAATCGCGCTACCGGGTGCTGTTCGAGCCGGTGAAGCTCGGACCGGTCACCGCCCCCAACCGCTTCTACCAGGTGCCGCACTGCACCGGCATGGGGGCGGCCATGCCGCGCACGCTGGCGGGCATGCGCGGCATGAAGGCCGAGGGCGGCTGGGGCGTGGTGTGTACCGAGTACTGCTCGCTGCACCCGAGCTCGGACGATCAGCCCTATCCCTACGCCTCGCTGTGGGACGAGGGCGATGTCGCGAACCTCGCCTCGATGACCGAGCAGGTGCATGCCCACGGCGCACTCGCCGGGGTCGAGCTGTGGCACGGCGGCAGCTATGTGGCGAACATGCTGAGCCGCCGCCCGCCGATCGGCGTGCGCTCCATGTTGAGCCGCGTCGACCCGGTGCAGTCGCAGCGCATGGACCGGCGCGATATCCGCGAGTTTCGCCGCTGGCACCTCGCGGCGGCGAAGCGCGCGCGCGAGGCGGGATTCGACGTCGTCTACGTCTACCCGACGCACGGCTACCTGCTCGCGGAGTTCCTGTCGCGGAGCCTGAACGACCGCGCGGACGAGTACGGCGGCTCGCTCGAGAACCGCGTGCGCCTGGTGCGCGAGATCCTGGAGGAGACGCGCGCGGCGGTCGGTGACAAGTGCGCGATCGCCGTGCGCTTCTCCGCCGACGGTCACGGCGTGGAGCACCTCTCAGTGGCGGAGGCCCACGACGTCGTCGGCATGCTCGCCGAGCTTCCGGACCTGTGGGACTTCGTGGTCGGCGACTACTACGGTGAGGAGATGGCGACCTCGCGCTTCGTGAAGGAAGGATCGCTCGAGGAGCGCGTCGCCCGGGTGAAGCGCCTGACGACGAAACCGGTGGTGAGCGTCGGGCGCTTCACCTCGCCCGACACCATGGTGCGGCAGGTGCGCTCCGGGGTCATGGACCTGATCGGCGCCGCGCGGCCCTCGATTGCCGATCCGTTCCTGCCCACCAAGATCCGCGAGGGGCGGCTCGAGGACATCCGCGAGTGCATCGGCTGCAACGTCTGCTACTCGAATAACTATCGCGGCACGCCGCTGCGCTGCACGCAGAATCCGACCATGGGCGAGGAGTGGCGTCGCGGCTGGCACCCGGAGAAGGTGCCGCGCGGCAAAGGCGGCTCGGTGCTGGTGGTGGGCGCGGGACCGGCCGGACTCGAGGCGGCACGCACGCTCGGCCGGCGCGGCTACGAGGTCACTCTCGCCGAGGCCGGCACCGAGCCGGGGGGCCGGGTGACGCTCGAGAGCCGCCTGCCTGGACTGTCGGAGTGGGCGCGGGTCCGCGAGTACCGGCTCGCGCAGATCCGGGCCCTGCCGAACGTCCGCCTCTATCTCGACAATCGCCTGAGCGCCGCCGAGGTACGCGCGTTCGGTGCCGACCACATCTTCATCGCCACCGGTGCGCGCTGGCGCCGAAACGGCGTCGGCCGCTGGCATGCGCAGCCCATCGCGCAGCTCGAGGGCGCCGTGCTCACGCCGGATGACATCATGGCTGGCGTGCACCCGCAGGGCCGGGTGACTATCTTCGATGACGACCAGTACTACATGGGCCCGGTGATCTCGAACTTGCTCGCAGGACTGGGTGCCGAGGTCACGTACGTCACCCCGGTGGGCGTGGCGGGGGAGTGGAGCCATTACACCGGCGAGCAGGATGCGGTACAGCGGCAGCTCCTGGAGGCGGGTGTTCGAATCGAAGTCAGCACCGCGGTGACGGGCTTCGACGGCGCGACAGTCTCGCTCGGCTGCGCCTACACCGGGTCAGAGCGCACGCACGGCGCCGAGGCCCTGGTGCTCATCACCTCGCGCCAGCCCGAGGATGCGCTCTACGAGGAGCTGGCCGGTCCCGACGGTGAGGCATCGGGCCTGAGCCTGCGCCGCATCGGTGACTGCCGCGCCCCGGCGCTCATCGCGCACGCGGTGTATTCCGGGCACGAAGCGGCGCGCGAGCTCGACGATCCGGAGACCGGACAACCACTTAGGCGTGACCGGCCGGTGATCGAGCGGCGTTGAGTATGCAAACAACAGTCCCGGTTATCATCAGACACAGTCGTCAGCCGCAGCGGCGCCGTCTCATGGCGGTATGCGCACGGCTCCCAGCGAGGTTTTGCATGCCTATCGTCCGCGTGGTTGCCGATCTTTGCGCGTCAGACTCTCTGCCGGAGCCGGGCAGCCGTGCTCCGAGAGCGCCGCTCACTTGGAGCCGGCTCGCCATCTGTGCGTCGTCGCTGCTGGCGCTGGCACCTTCGGTGCAGGCCCAGAGCCTGCCTCCGAGCGTGACCGCGTGCCTTTCAGAGACCGACGTTCTCAAGCGCCTCGCGTGTTACGACAGAGAAGTCGGTCGCTACGCGCACGCACCGGCCGCACCCGCCGCCGCTGCGGCCGGCAGTGCTGCGGCAGGCACCGCGGCCGCAGGCACTGCTGCCGTTGGCGCTGCGGCCGTGACCGCGGGTGCTGCCAAGTCAGCGGCCCCCGCGACGCTGCCCGCTGCAGCCGCCGCGCCGGCCGCTGCGCCAGCCGCGGCTCAGGAGGCCTCGTCCGTCACCGCGCGCATAACCAAGATCGACAGCTACCCCGATGCGATGGTCCTGCACCTGGACAATGGCCAGGTGTGGCAGCAGGTGCTGCCGGCCACGGCCGACCCGAATCTCAACACCGGTGACTCGGTCACGATCGAGAAAACGATGGGGTCCTTCTGGCTCTCCGGCCGCGACGGGATAGCCATCAAGGTGAAGCAGCGCAAGAACTAGTCCACGCCGCCTGGCATCTGCGGGAGCGACGGCTCAGAAGCGGTAGCCCAGGTTCACCAGTCCGTGCGTCCTCTCGCCGAAGCCGGCCTCGACGACGAGCTCCCAGTGGCCCGCCATCAGCGAGCGCACGCCGACCACGTAGTTCCACGCCGGCGCTTTCAGTTCGACCGCGAAGGTGACCGGTGTGCCGCCGGGACCGTCGACGGTTCCCTGGAAATGATCGATCTTCTTCACCCAGCGGCCGCCGACGTAGGGCTGAACCGCCCCGGCGTTGTAACCAAGCCTGAAGGACGCCGTGTCCGTGCGCAGCTCGTTCCCCGTCACCCCGCTGGTCGAGGACTCGAGATGGGTCCACACGGTGGAGTAGTCCAACGTGGTGAAGAACCTGCGATAGGCATAGGCGAGAACAAAACCGCCGCCGCCGTAATAACCGGTGAAGTCGAGGTTGAAGTTGACGTCGCCGCGGATCACCTCGGGCGGGAAGCCCGTGACTCCAAGTGGCAGGTCGTAGCCGGTCACCCCGACGTTGAGCTTCACGCCGCCGACCGTCACGAACGCGTTCAGGAAGGGCAGAACCCAGACGTCGGCACGGCCGCCGTAGGTGAAGGGGTGAACGTTGGCGGTGCCGCTGAGTGAGGCAAGCTGGTTGCCGTTGACGGACGCCGAGAACTCCTTGACGTCCCATTTGCCGGACAGGTCCAGCATCACGATGTTGATGCCGTACGGGGGCGGGACCTCCCGGTCGCCGATGATCGATTTCCACAGCGGAAAGATGGAATCAGAAGAGGGGGCGCCCGGTGTGGAGTCCGTCATCAAGGGCACGGCCGGACCGGTTGCCTGGGCGTGGGCGTGACCAGCCGCACCCAGGAGGCCGACAGCGATGGCGAGCACGCTAAAGCGCAAAGGACTCCTCCTTGCCTGCCGACGAACCTGGCCCGTCAGCCAGAGCGTACCACCACCGCGGTCATTCACAAGCGCTGCGGCTCGCCGGCTCACTGGCGCACGGAGTTCGGAACATAGTCGTGGACGACGGGCGCGATCTGCTCGTCCGGCCGCGGGATCGAGGAGCGGATCCCTGAGTTGCGCCGCGTGCGTCCGGCGGTGGCCTTGAAGATGGGGCCGGACCGGTCCTCGTCACACTGCAGGCAGGTGTTGAGCCGGCCGTCCGGACCCGTCGGCGCCTCGTCCTCGACCCAGCTCCACGCACAGACACTGAAGCACTTGCGGCGCGTGTTCAGCACGTTGTAGAGCCAGGTCTGTGCACAGGGACTCGAGAACCCGAGATCCTGCAGGCACTGCAGGGTGCTCTCGGCACTCAAGTGGACTCCGCAGCGGCGCACGGGAGCTGTGAGGTCCGGCTTCTCGAGATAGACGGCCAGGTCCTGCAGCGTCGAGCAGGTTCCACAGGCGCCGAAATGAGTGACCGCGAACCCCGCCGCAGCTGCCGCCGCGGCGCCACCGAACGTGGCGAGACGGTAGCGGACCTGATCCGGCTCGAAGCGCACGCCGCACACCGCGCCGGCCGGACTGTCGGTGACGGGCATGCCCAGGTAGGGATCGCCGCTCAGTGTGAGCGGCGCGATCGGGATCTTGGCCCGCAGCGCTGCGATCAGGCGTGCCTGGGATGACTGCGGCGGCCGCGCCGCAGGGTCGGGTGGCGGATGCTGCGTGCATGCCACGGCTGCTGTCGCCATGAACACGACCAGCAGTCTCAGGACAGCAGGCGCCGCGGCGCGCACGAGAATGCTCATGCCTGTTCGCCTGCGTCTTCGCGCGCTGGCCTAGTCCCTGCCGTACGCCAGGATCTCTTTCCACTCGGTCTTCGTGACCTGCTCCTTGAGGCGGAAGCGCATGTCGAGGAAGTTCCGGTCCATCTCGCGAAACGTCTCGTCCATCCGGGCGATGAGCGGCTCGGTCTGGGAGCGCTGCGCATCCTTGCGCCGCATGATCTGCAGCAGCTGCTCACGGTTCTTGTTCACCGCATCCTCGAGCTTGTCCTGGCCGGACTCCCAGTTGTCGATGTCCTTGACCATCGCATCCCGGCGGGTCTCGCCCGTGATCACGTGGTCGACGGCCTTCTTGACCTCCTTGGCCGGACGGTCATAGGCGACCAGGGCGCTCGAGCCGCCGCCGCCGAAGAACAGCCAGGCCGCGAGCAGGATCAGGGCCTGGCCGCGCTCTCTGCGAGGGACGTTCATTTGCCCTCACCGCCGAGGCGGGACGACTGGAACTTCTCGTAGAGCTTGGTCTCGGCCTTGCTGATGCTCTCCCATTCCTCGACGCTCGCCAGCGCCGCGAGCTTGAAGTGCAGGTCGAGCGCCTCGGTGCGGGCACTGATGCGCTCGGCGCTGTAGTCGGCGAACAGCTGATCGAATGCGGGCCGGTCGGAGTCGTAGTCGGCGTTCAGCTTGCGATAGCTCGCCACGAAATCCATGGTCTGCTGATTGAAGCGCTTGAGCAGCGCCTCCAGCTGATCGACCAGGAGCAGCATCTGCTCCTTGCGCTGCTCGTCCGGGACGTGACTCGAGACCCGCTCGCGCAGCTCCTCGCTGTAGCGCTCGATGGATTCGCCCTTGGTGGTCTTTTTCCCGCAGCCGCCGGCCGCGAGCGCCGCGACCACACAGACGAGCGCGAGGAGGGCGCCCAGGCCAATGCTGCGCCGGACCCCGCGCATCGCCGTCAGCCAGGGGGGAGGAACACGACTTCAGGACCTTCCTGTCTGCCCAAGGCGAGCTCCCTGCGGGTTGGTCCGGCCCGGCGGGCCGGCTTCCAAACTCGTATACACGCCAAGACGGCCGACCTCAAGGTGGGAGCAGCCGCGGGCCTTGGGCCTACTTCGACTTGTCGTACTCGCCGAGTCCGGGCTTGTACGACTTCTCGTCGAGGAACTGCGCCATGCCGTGGTGGCGGCCGTCGCTCGTGTCGTGGAAGTTGAGCGCTTCCTGGGCGCGGATCAGGTAGTCCTCGGCGTTGTCGTAGGTCATCTCGCGCACGCGCCGCAGGGCGTCCTTGGTGGCCTTGAGCGTCTCGAGGTTCTTCTTGAGCAGCCGCTGCGCGACGTCCCGGACCCGCGACTCGAGCTGTGCGGCGGGCACCGACTCGTTCACCAGCCCCGCGGCTTCCGCCTGCCGGCCAGAGAGATTCTCGCCGAGCAGCGCGTGGTACATGGCCTTGCGCATCGGCATGAGCTCGGCCGCGACCTTGGTGGCGCCGCCACCAGGCAGGATGCCCCAGTTGATCTCCGAGAGGCCGAACTGGGCGTCGTCGGAGCAGATCGCCAGATCGCAGGCGAACAGCGGCCCGTAGGCACCGCCGAAACACCAGCCGTTGACCATGGCGATGGTGACCTTCTGGTACCAGCGCAGCCGCTCCCACCAGGCATAAGCCTCGCGCTGCGACTCGCGCACTCCCTTGAGACCGAGCGCCTCGGTATCGCGGAAGTACTCCTTGAGGTCCATGCCGGCCGACCACGAGGAGCCCTCGCCGGTCAGCACCAGCACGCCGAAGTCGTCGCGGAACTCGAGCTCGTTCAGCACCCGCAGCATCTGGCGATTGAGCTTCGGGCTCATGCAGTTGCGCTTCTCGGGGCGGTTGAACCTCACCCAGGCGATGCCCTCTGCGACGTGGTAGGCGACCGTATCGGCTTCTGCGCGCGCGCTCATGGGCTTTTCTCCGGCGGGAGGCAACTGCTATATTATATAGCAGTATACCCAGCCCAGGGATCCGCTGCCAGCCGTGACCGCAAAGCCCGAGGACCCGCTCTCGCACCTGTCCGGTTACCTGCTGCGGCGCGCCTCCTCGGCGGCGCTCGCGGGGCTGAACGGGCGCCTCGAGCCCCTGGGACTGCGCCACGCGGACGTCGCGATGCTGATGCTGATCGAGTCCCGCGCGGGAGTGACCCAGAGCGAGGCGGGCCGCGTGCTCGACATCCAGCGGGCGAACATGGTGGCGTTCGTGGCGCGGCTCGAGTCCCGCGACCTGATCCGGCGCCGCCAGGTAGACGGGCGCTCGCAGGCGCTCGAGCTCACCGCGGCCGGGCGTATGCTGCTGAAGCGGGCGCGCCGCGTGGTCAGCGAGCACGAGGCGGCGCTGCTCAGCAAGGTTCCCGAGCGGCTGCGCCCCATGGTGCTGCCGGTGCTGACGGCCCTGTGGCAAGGCGGGTGAGACGATGCAGGTGCGCGCACAGATCGCCTACTCGGGACGCAGCATCCCGCGGCCGCGCTACTACGCCAACGACCACGCGCGCGATCAGCTCGAGATCGTACTCGTGGAGATGGACATCGCCGATGCCCGCGCGCGACCGACGTCGCTCGATGAGGCCGGCTTCACGCTGGTGCCGCACGTCAGCGCGGTCACCGACTTCGGCGATCGCGCGCAGCTCGACGGGCGCCATCGCGCCGAGATCGTCGAGCTCGTGGGGGCGGCCTCCGGGGCCGACCTGGTGCTGGTCAACAGTCCGGGCCTGCGCCGCTTCAGCGAACGTTCGGCGCTTTCGGGCACGCTCGACAACTCGCGACCGGCGCGCTTCGCTCACGTCGACGTGAGCGACGCCACGGCGGCCGAGTTCGCCGCGCGCGCCGTGCCGGAAGGCCGGCAGGTACGGCGCTTCGTGCACTACAACGTGTGGCGGGCGCTGTCGGTGCCGCCGCAGGACGTGCCGCTCGCGGTGTGCGATGCGCGCACCGTCGGGGCCGCCGACCTGATCGCCTCTGACGCGGTGTTCGATGCGCCGGGAGTGCCGGAGTGGTCCTTCGAGGGCTGGGTGGTGGCGCACGCGGGCGCGCACCGCTGGCACTGGTACCCCGACATGCACGTCGGTGAGGCGCTGATCTTCAAGACCAACGACAGCGAGGCGGGGCGCGCGCACTGCGTGCCGCACGTGGCCTTCGACAATCCCCTCTGCCCCGCAGATGCCGCGCCGCGCGTCAGCCTGGAGATGCGCGCGCTGGCACTGTGGTTCGCCTGAGCGCGGCTTGTCAGCCGCAGGCGGCGGCGCGCATCATCGCGACGATCCCTTCCCTGACATGAGAGCCGCCCCATGAGCGCGCGCCAGTATCCCAACACGCCGGAGTTCACGGGCCTCAACACGCCGGTCACCCAAGAGGTCGAGCTCGGACCACTCGCGGTCGAAGGCAAGCTGCCGGCGGAAGTGGAGGGCACGTTCTTGCGTGCCGTGCCGGATCCGGCCTTCCCGCCGTTCGTGGAGGAAGGCCCGGCGATACTCTCCGGCGATGGCATGGTGACGGCACTGCGGTTCGAGGGCGGCCGGGTCAGCTTCGCCTCGCGCTACGTCGATACCCAGCGCCACCACGCGGAAGTCGCCGCGGGGCGCGCGCTGTTCGGCAAGTACCGCAACCCCTTCACCGACCTGCCGGAGGCCAGGGGGCTCGACCGCACCGTCGCCAACACGACGCCGGTCTGGCACGCCGGCAAGCTCCTGATGAGCAAGGAGGACGGCCGGCCCTACCGCGTCGATCCGCGCACGCTGCGGACCATCGGCCGCCACGACTTCGACGGGAGACTTAAGAGTCAGACGCTCACCGCGCACGTACGTATCGATCCCGAGAGCGGGGAGATGTTTTTCTTCGGCTACGAGGCCGACGGGCTTGCCTCGAAGACCATCGCCTACGGCCACGCCGACCGCTCGGGGACCCTGGTGCGCGAGCAGTCCTTCGCGGCTCCCTACTGCGCGATGATGCACGACTTCGCGATCACCGAGCACTACGCGCTCTTCCCCGTATACCCGACCACCTGCGAGCTCGAGCGCCTGCGCGCAGGTGGTGATCACTGGGTGCACGAGCTCACGCGCGAGAGCTGGCTCGGGGTCATGCCGCGCTATGGGTCGGTCGAGGAGCTGCGCTGGTTCAAGGGACCGAAGGGCGTGTTCTGCTACCACATGATGAACGCCTTCGAGGATGCGGACGGGCGCATCCACCTCGACCAGTGCCTCTCCAACGTGAATGCCTTCCCGTTCATCCAGCGCGCCTCGGGCATCAACATCCCGCCGCAGGAAGCCGGCAGCCGCCTGGCGCGCTGGACCGTGAGCCCGCGCCAGCCGGGCAACGAGATCACCGAGACCGTGATCGGGCCGCCCGGCGACCTGCCGGTGATCCCGGCGACGAGCCAGGGCCGCCCCTACAGCCACGGCTGGCTGCTCACCATGAACCCCGAGCTTCAGGGGCCGCCGGTGGCCGGCGGTCCCGTGGGCGTCATGTTCAACACGATGCTGCGCATGGACATGCGCGGCGGAGCGCCGCAGGCGCTTGCACTGCCGGCAGCCCACAGTATCTCGGAGCCGGCGCACGTGCCAGGCTCGAAGCGCGGCCACGACGGGTGGCTCCTCAGCGTCATCGATGAGCAGACCGGGCCGAATGAGTTCAGGCACGCGGTCTGGGTGCTGGATGCGGGTGACATCGCCAAGGGGCCGGTGGCGCGCATCCCGATCCCTCACCGCCTGCGCCCGCAGGTGCACGGCTGGTGGGTGAGCGCAGCCGAGCTCGCCGCGGCGAAGTCCTAGCGGGGCTTCGAGAAGTAGGCTATGCCGCGAAACTCGATCGAGCGGCGCGGCTTTGCATCCGGGCGCGAGTGATCGCGGAAGGCGGTGTGCGGGCAGCGCCAGGCCTTCGAGTGGTCCGAGTCGTAGAACTTGATGAACACCACCTCATCCGGATGCATGTCCGGGAAGTACCACCAGCGGTGCGCGGCGGAGTAGTGAAAGATGGTGGCCGCGCGCATGTTCTCCTCGCCCTCGATCGGCGCGTACAGCGCATCTCCCGTCGGCAGCTCCGCCACGTCGACCTTGACGTTGGGCGTGCCCTCGTCATCGCGCACCGAGCGCCCCTCGCACAGTGCCAGCGGCGTGTCCTGCGGGGGCTGCGACAGCGCCCGCCACAGGCTGAAGGCGATGAAGCGCTCGTAGCCGGGTCCTGCGGGAAGCGCGCGCGCATAACAGGAGGCTGCGATCTCGCCGGCACACTTCTCGGTGAAATCCACGTGGGCTTCGGCGGCCGGCGGCTGCACCGTGGGTCCGGTCGCGGCGGAGCTGCGCAGCATGCCGCCGAGCTGCACCACGAAGTCCGCGCCCGAGAGCCGCTTCACGACCTCCGAGACCTGCGCGGCGTAGGGCGAGTCGGCGCCGTAGTTGCTCACCCAGTCGGTGATGTCGGTGTGGTGGTGGCCGAGGCAGAAGCCGTGCTCGTCGAGAGTGAACGGGCCGGCCAGGCGCGCATTGCGGATGGTGACCGGGTAGCTGGCGTAGACGCCGGTGTTGAGCTCGGCTCCCGGGGCCCAGAAGCGCCGGTTGATGCGCGAGGTGGGCAGGAGGTAGTCGATCTGCGCCTTAACTTCGGCTGCGGCCTGGCTCATGGCTGCGCCCTCAACTGGCCCTGAAATCGAGCGTCCCACGGCGCTCGGCAAAGCGCCAGCCGGAAGCGGTTTTCACCAGGACATCCTCGTAGGTGCCGATGAGCGGGGGGGCCGCCGCCAGATGCGGCAGGCCGCCGTCGTCCGCGGGGGTGCCGAGGAAAAGAAGGATCTGGCTGCGCGCGCGCGCCCGGGTCTCGCCTTCGAGGGTGACCAGGACGTTGGCGATCACGTGGCGCGAGGCGCGCGCGGGGCGGGCACGGAAGGAGGCGAGGATCGCCTCACGCCCCTCGATGAAGTGCTCCGGCGCCGTCGGCCGGTTCATGCGCGCGTGCTCGGTATAGAGCCCCGCGACCGCCTCCCAGTCGCCGGCATCGTTCAGCGCGGCGTAGCGGGTGATGAGCTCGGCGATGGCGGCTCTCGCCACCCACTCGCGTGCCTCATCCATCCTTGAATCCCTCGCGGGCGCGGCTGTTGTCGAGCACGATGGGCTTGCCAGTCACGGGGTGCACGTAGTGGAAGGGCACCGTGTCGGTCGCCGGCCAAAGGCGCGGCTGCGGGTCCTGCAGCGCGTCCGGCCCGAGCGGATCCTCGGGGTAGGTGAGCTTCGACATGGGCACGAAGTCGATCTTGGTCTTGGCCCAGCCTTCCGCGAAGCTGCCGTGCCAGAACGGGAAATAGCGCAGCGCAGCGAGCTTCCACACCCCGTTCTCGCGCACGTAGCGGTTCTCGTAGATGCCCCCCTCCCACCAGGCGCGCTGCTGCCCCTGCGCACTCTCGTGCAGCCCCGCCTGCATCATCGAGCGCCCGCGCACCTGGGCGCTGCGGCGGTCCGGGGCGACGTCGATCACCATCTGCATCTGCGGGTGATCGAGCAGCCAGCCGTAGCGCGGACCGTTGTGCCCCTGGGTGAATTGGGTCTGGAAGCGCTCGATGTACAGGCGCCGCACGCCTGCCTTGCCCTTGTAGATGCCACCGAGGAACCACACCTCGCAGTCCTCCGCGAACAGGTCGACGACCTCGTTGTACTGGCTCTTGTCGATGAAGTAGCCGTAGGTGTACTGCAGGCGCCGGATCTGGTGGATGTCCTGCTGGATCGCGAGCTCGTGCTCGAGCTTTTCGACGCGCGCGGTCAGTGCTGCAATATCGCTCATGGGGCTTCCCGTGTAGTGGTGGGCCGCGGCTTCCTTTGGGCTCCCCCCGCTGGAAGTCACGCCGCCGTTGCGCGATATTTGTATGTACTGCCTACAAAAGGCAATAGGACCTCATGGGGGACATCCAGACCACGCACGTGGGCAGCCTGCCGCGCGGGCCTGAGCTCACGCCGCTTTTGCTGGCGCGCGATCACCGGCAGCCCTACGACGCCGAGGCCTTCGAGCGCATCGTGCGCGCGGCGATCGCGGACGCGGTCGCCCGCCAGGAGGCCGCCGGGGTCTCGGTGGTCAGCGACGGCGAGCTCGGCAAGGTCGGCTACTCGACCTACGTCACCGAGCGCCTCTCGGGGTTCGGCGGCCACGTGGAGCGCAAGCCCGCGCGGGACCTCGCGGCACTGCCTGAGCTGCGCAAGAAGCTTGCCGCCATCATGGGCGCCCAGGAATTCGTGCGCGCGAGCTGCATCGGGCCCGTACGCCTCACCAACCCCGAGCCCTGCCACACCGACATCCACCGCTTTCGCGCGGCGCTCAAGGGCCGCGCGGTGCGCGGCTTCATGAACGCCGCCTCCCCGGGCCTGATCACGGCCTTCCAGCCGAACGCCTACTACCCGAGCCACGAGGCGTACCTCGAGGACCTGGTGGAAGCGATGCGCCCGGAGTACGTGGCGATCGCCGCGAGCGGTCTCACGCTGCAGCTCGACTGCCCGGATCTGGCGATGTCGCGGCACACCGGCTACCAGGACCTGAGTGAGAAGGAGTTCCTTACAATCGCCGCGGCCAACGTGGACGCCCTGAATGCCGCGACCGCGAACATCCCGCCCGAGCGCATGCGCATGCACGTGTGCTGGGGCAACTACGAGGGCCCGCACGACCACGACATCCCGCTCGAGCGCATCCTGCCGCTCATCCTCAGGGCGCGCCCGGCGACCATCCTGTTCGAGGCCGCCAACGCGCGCCACGAGCACGAATGGAAGGTGTGGGCGGGAGCGAAGATCCCCGAGGACAAGATCCTCGCGCCCGGGCTCATCGACACCCGCACCAACTACCTCGAGCACCCCGAGCTCATCGCGCAGCGCCTCGAGCGCTTCATCGCCATCGTGGGGCCGGAGCGCGTGATCGCCAGCACCGACTGCGGCTTCGGCACCTTTGCCGGCTACGGCAAGATCGACCCCGCGGTCACGTGGATGAAGCTGCGCGCACTGCGCGAGGGGGCCGACATCGCCGCCGCGCGCCGCGGCTGACGAGGGCCGCGGGCGCCGCCTGCCTCAAGACACGAGAAACCTACCCGAGGAGACTCACATGCGCTCATCGCCCGTCCTTGCCGCCGCGGTCCTCGCACTCGGCACCGTGCCCGTGCACGCCGCCGAGCAATGCAAGCTCACCCCGAAAGAGGTGGTGACCCAGTTCATGACCGAGTTCTACGTCGAGAAGCGCGTGCGTGAGGCGTTCGAGACCTGGGTTGAGCCCGGCTACATCCAGCACAACCCCATGGCGGCGACCGGGCGCGACGCGGCGATCGCCTTCCTCGAGCCCTTCTTCGCCAGCCACCCGGATGCCAGCTACTCGATCAAGCGCATCATCGCAGATGGCAACC
>Ga0335085_10003999_pt1 | contig 24860 bp, 18 predicted proteins | sample Lox_Sample_45_FD_206712 | JGI IMG/M metagenome (GOLD analysis project Ga0335085, IMG submission 206712) | Soil microbial communities from Loxahatchee National Wildlife Refuge, Florida, United States - Lox_Sample_4.5 | ecosystem: Environmental > Terrestrial > Soil > Wetlands | place: USA...
GCCAAAAGCATCTTTGCCTCGGGGTTGGATGGTCTCTATGGATTGGCCTTTGACAGCACGGGCGATCTGTTTGAGGCGGATGCGGGCAGCGGCAACATTTATAAATTTGCGCCGGACGGAACCCAAAGCACCTTTGCCTCCGGGTTGGATTATCCTAATGCGCTCGCCTTTAACAGCACGGGGGATCTGTTTGTGTCCGACCTCAGCGGCAACATTTATGAATTTACGCCGGACGGAGTCAAAAACACCTTTGCCTCCGGGTTGAGTGTTACGGAGGGACTGGCCTTTCAGCCCGCGCCGGAGCCTTCGGCTTTGTGGTTACTGGTCCTTGGCGCCACAACACTCTTGGTCCGCCACCGGCGATATCGAGCCGTGCAGGTTGCTGATAAGAAGAGGCCTGAAACCAAGTTCACTTCCTCCTTCCGCCCAGGCACCCGCCTTAAACTGGCGCACCCATCAGGAGTTGAACCTGAAACCTTCTGATCCGTAGTCAGACGCTCTATCCAATTGAGCTATGGGTGCGCCCAAAGAGAAGAAAACTTACGGGTCGCGCTCCGAATGCGCAACATTTTTCAAGCTTCCCGATGACCGATTCAACGAATGTTTTGCAGTGCCAGCGCTAAAATCGTCACCGCCAGCATCAGCCCGCTCGGCACAAATTTTTTGGTCTTCGCCAGCCGGACAGCAAACACGATGAGCAACAAGATCATAATAATGTTGGCCAGATTGCGGGCGAAGGTCGGTTGGAAAACACCCGGCAAGGCTGTCAATACCAGAATGACTGCGAATGTCACCGATGTGGTGAGCGACACCTTGCTCTTGCCCTTGAAAAAACCAATCAACCCGCCGACCAGCAGCAGAATGATGTAAATCCACAAAACCTTGGTTGCGAAATCGTTCATCGCCCGCAGGCTGCCTCAATTTCCCAAAACGTCCAAACTTAAAATTTCGCCCGGTTCGCATTCGGCAATCACTTCAAACGGGCGGCAGCACACCTCGCAATCGGTCGTGAACCGCTGGAACAGCGTTGTGGTGTCAATCACCAGTTCGAATCGTTGGCCGCAAAACGGACATTGGATGTTTTCGGAAACTTCCATGGACAAGACTCGTCCGCCGCCGGACGGTTTGCAAGCGCCGGATTGCGCAAACGTTATGAGAAATCAAGCGTCCAGGAGTTTTCCGGAAAGGTAGGTTTCATACGCGCTCAAATCAAGCAGGCCATGCCCGGAGAGATTGAACAGGATGACGCGTTTCTTTCCGGCTTCGCGCGCGCGTTTGGCTTCCTCCACCACCGCGGCCACCGCGTGCGCGGATTCCGGCGCGACCACGATGCCTTCTGTGCGCGCGAATTGGACCGCGGCTTCAAAAATTTTCGTCTGATGATACGCCTCGGCTTCGACCAGACCGAGTTTGATCGCGTGGCTGACCATCGGCGCCATGCCGTGGTAACGCAGCCCGCCCGCGTGAATCGGCGGCGGCATGAATTTATGGCCCAACGTGTACATCATCAACAGCGGCGTCATCTCCGCCGTGTCGCCGAAGTCGTAGCGCAGGTCGCCCTTTGTCATGGTGGGACAGGCCGATGGTTCCACGGCCACGATGCGGTAATTTTTCTTCCCCGCGATTTTCCGTTGCACGAACGGAAACGCGATACCGGCAAAATTGCTGCCGCCACCGCAGCACGCGATGATGGAATCCGGCTCCTCACCCGCGAGTTCCATTTGTTTGATGGCTTCCTGGCCGATAACCGTCTGGTGCAGGCAAACGTGATTGAGCACGCTGCCCAGCGAGTATTTCGTGTTGGGATGCTTGACCGTGTCTTCAATCGCCTCGCTGATGGCGATGCCGAGGCTGCCGGGACACTCCGGGTCTTCCGCTAGCAATTTGCGGCCGTATTCGGTCTGGTCGCTGGGACTCGGATGCACCGTGGCGCCCCAGGTGTGCATGAGCATCCGGCGATACGGTTTGTGCTGGTAGCTCACCTTGACCATATAGACGTTGCATTCCAATCCGAATTGACTGCACGCGAACGCGAGCGACGCGCCCCACTGGCCCGCGCCGGTCTCGGTGGCGAGGCGTTTGGTGCCGGCCACCTTATTGTAATAGGCTTGGGCAACCGCGGTGTTAGGTTTGTGGCTGCCGGCGGGGCTGGCCCCTTCATATTTGTAATAAATATGGGCGGGCGTTTGCAGCGCCTTCTCCAGCCGCGCCGCGCGCAGCAAGGGCGTGGGCCGCCACAGCGTGTAAATTTCGCGGACCGGTTCTGGAATTTCCACCCACCGTTCAGGGTTCATCTCCTGCTTCACCAGATTTTCCGGGAAAATTGCCAGCAACGCCTCCGGCGGGATCGGTTGTTTGGTGCCTGGATGCAGCGGCGGCGGCAATGGTTCGGGAAAATCGGCCAGCAAATTGTACCAGTGTGAGGGAATTTCCCTTTCGGAGAGACTGAAGTGAAGTTGCGATTTCATAAACCCGTCGTTGTTTCAAATGTAACAGGCCAAAAAATATCAATTTTTATTCTAACCGTCACGCCGGAAATGAGAAAAGATAATCAATTGGAACTTTATAACGGAACCGCCATTCATCAAATATTCGGTTTCGAAATTGTCATGCTTGAACAATTCTCGAAACTTTCATGTCCAAACGTTCATTGTGCTTCCCATAAGCACAACGAGGGGAATGGTTGCGTAATTTGACAAGCCAAGGGAGTTGGTTGAGTTTTGACAAACGGTGGGGGTGGGGAAATCGCCAGAGGTTTAGAAATGGAAAGTTTGTTGTATGGTTCGATTATTGCAGGTGTTGGTCGTTGAAGATTCCGAGAACGACACGAAGTTGCTGCTGGAGGAATTGCACCAGGGAGGTTACGACGCCGTCCATGAACGGGTCCAAACGGCCGCCGAATTGACCGCCGCGCTCGATCGTCATGCTTGGGACGTGGTGCTTTCGGATTACGTCCTGCCCCAGTTCAGCGGACCCGCCGCCCTTAAATTGTTGCGGGAAAGGGCGGTTGACACTCCCTTTATTGCCATTTCCGGCATGTCCGGGGAGGAGGCGGCTGTGGATATGATGAAGGCTGGCGCCAGTGATTACATCGTCAAGAGCAACCTTTCCCGTCTGGTACCCGCCGTTGAGCGGGAGCTGGAAGTGGCGCAATCCCGCCGCGCCCGCGTCCGCGCCGAGGCAGCCATGCAATTTCTGGCGGCCATTGTCGAATCCACCGACGACGCCATCTACGGCAAAAGCCTGGACGGCCCCATCGTCAGTTGGAACAAGGCCGCCGAGCGCATCTTCGGTTACACGGCCGACGAAGTCATAGGTCATTCGGTTTCGATTTTGTATCCAATGGATCGGCGGGACGAGTTGATTGATATCATGGAGCGTATTAAGCGTGGCCAGCGGGTGGGATTGTACGAGACAATTCGCCTGCGCAAGGACGGCCAATTCATTCCGGTGTCGGTGACGGTTTCGCCGGTGCTGGACAACAACGGTAAAGTAGTGGGCGCCTCGGCCATCACACGCGACATCACCCTGCGCAAGAATGACGAAGCGGAACGCTTCAAGCTGATCGAGGAACTCACCGAATCGCTCAAGCAGATCAAGACGTTGAGCGGGCTTCTGCCGATCTGCGCGTCCTGCAAGAGGATTCGGGATGATCAAGGTTATTGGCAGCAAGTGGAGACCTACATCGCCGAACATACCCACGCCGGTTTCACCCACGGCATCTGCCCTGAATGCCTGGAAAAGTTCAAATCCAAATCCAGTATCAAGGCCGCGGCTTGAAACGCCATCGGCCTTGTCTGAAGGCACCGGTCCGTTTTGGGATTTGCCAGCCCCGCCAAATTCAGGGATAATGCCCACCGTTTTTCACGGGCCATTTATGAAACCCCAGGTCGAAATCTACGATACGACCCTGCGCGACGGTTCGCAGGGTGAAGGCATCAATTTCTCGGTTGCGGACAAACTCCGCATCGCCGAGAAACTTGATGCATTCGGGGTGCATTACATTGAAGGCGGCTGGCCCGGCAGCAATCCCAAGGACATCGAGTTTTTTGCCGAGGCGAAGAAACGGAAATTCAAAAACGCGAAACTCGCCGCGTTTGGTTCCACGCGCAAGAAGGGCGTCGCGGTTGAACGGGACGACCAGGTGCGCCTGCTTATCGAGGCCGAGACGCCCGTCGTGACAATTTTCGGCAAGACTTCGATGTTGCATGTGAAGGAAGTCCTCCGCTGCACGCCGGAGGAAAATCTGGCGATGATTGCCGACACCGTGAAGTTTCTCAAGGACCACGGCAAGTTTGTCATCTACGATGCCGAACATTGCTTCGACGGTTACAAGCTGGATCCTGAATATGCCGTCGCCACCTGGCAAGCGGCGGAAAAGGCGGGCGCAGACACGGTCGTGCTCTGTGACACGAACGGCGGCTGCCTGCCGGTGGAAGTTGCCGAAATCACGAGAATCGCTCTCGGTAAACTTAGTTGCCCCGTTGGGATTCACACGCACGACGACATCGGCCTCGGTGTCGCGAACGCCTTGGTTGCCGTCAAAACCGGTGTTGTCCAGGTGCAAGGCACTATCAACGGCTACGGCGAACGCACCGGTAATTGCAATCTGACCAGCGTGATTCCATGCATCGCGCTGAAGATGAAAAAGACCTGCGTGCCGGAAAAATCGCTACCGAAGTTGAAGGAGCTTTCGCAGTTCGTGGACGAAATTGCGAACCTTCGTCACAACCCGCGCCAGCCGTGGGTTGGCCACGCCGCGTTCGCGCATAAAGGCGGCACGCACGTCAACGCCGTCCAGAAAATCTCGGCCAGTTACGAGCACATTGATCCGTCGCTGGTTGGCAACCAGCGCACCGTCCTGGTAAGTGATTTGTCCGGACGCAGCAACATCGTGATGAAGGCGCAGGAACTCGGCTTCAAACTCACGAACGACACGCCGGAATTGAAGCAAATCCTGCATCGCGTCAAGGAACTGGAAAATCAGGGCTACGAATTTGAGGCCGCCGAGGCGTCTTTGGCGTTGCGCATTCAGGAGGCTTTGGGGAAACGCAAACTGCCGTTCAAGGTGGACGCCTATCATGTCTCCATGCGGCGCGACAGCAGCAAGTCAGTCTGCGAAGCGACCGTCCGCGTCCGCGTCGGCGAGGAAACCGCCCACACCGTCGCTGAGGGCGATGGTCCGGTGAACGCGCTCGACGGCGCGCTGCGCCATGCGCTGGTCAAATTTTTCCCGAAATTGAAATCCGTCGAGCTGACCGATTACAAGGTCCGCATCATCAACGGCAAGACTGGCACCGCCGCCAAGACCCGCGTGCTGATCGAATCCACGGACGGCAAACGCGACTGGGGCACCGTCGGCGTGAGCGAAAACATCATCGAAGCCAGCCTACAGGCGCTCGTTGATTCAATGGAATACGCGCTGTTGAAGAAATAACGGCAGAGGTTTTACGCGAATTACGCTAATTATCTCGAATTTCAACCGGCACCATGAGTGAACTGCTATACAAGGAAGAAGTGTTCAAACTCGTGGGGCATTGCATGGAAGTTCATCGCGAGCTTGGCAAAGGCCAGGATGAAGTTCTTTACAAAGATGCTCTCATGGTTGAACTCCAGCGGACACAGATTTCATTCGCTCGCGAACGCAAATACGAAGTCACCTATAAAGGCGTCATTCTGCCGCACCATTATTTTGCCGATTTTGTGGTTTGGGACAAAATCCTGTTCGAGGCCAAGGCGGTCGAACGGCTGACTGAAGTCCACGTGAAACAGGTGCTCAATTATCTCGCTGCATCAAAACTTGAACTGGGCTTGCTGGTGAATTTTGGCGGCGACTCTCTGGAGTGGAAACGGGTTGTCCTCACTCAAAAGACCAAACCGGCAGATTTGCCCAAGGACTTTCGTATCTGAAAAATTTGCGTCAATTTGCGAAATTCGCGTAAACCCGTTTTTATGGAACTTTCAAAAGCCTACGAACCGCGGTCCGTCGAGGACAAGTGGTACGATTTCTGGCTGAAGCAAGGCTGCTTCACTGCCGACCCGGCGCGTGTGTCGCACAAACGCCCTGCTTATTCCATCGTTATCCCGCCGCCGAACGTCACCGGCGTGCTCACCATGGGCCACGTCCTCAACAACACCATCCAAGACATCCTCGCCCGTAAGGCGCGCATGGACGGCAAGGAAGTCCTCTGGCTGCCCGGCACCGACCATGCCGGCATCGCCACACAGACCGTCGTCGAACGCACGTTGAAAAAGGCCGGCGAGATCAAGCATCGCGACGATTTGGGGCGAGAGAAATTCCTGGAACGCGTCTGGCAATGGAAGGAAAAACACGGCGGCATCATCATCCAGCAGTTGAAAAAACTCGGAGCGTCGTGCGACTGGACGCGCGAACGCTTCACGATGGACCCGGAATATTCGCGTTGCGTCCAGAAGGTATTCGTTGAACTTTATAAAAAGGGGCTTATCAAAAAAGGTCAACGGATGGTGAACTGGTGTCCAGTTTCACTCACCGCTCTTTCGGACGAAGAGGTGGTGATGAAAGAGCAGAAAGGCTCGCTCTACTATTTCAAAGTGGAAGTCGTGGACTGTAGCGGCGCTGTGTCAGCGCCGAATTCGGCGGTCACAGACCGCCGCTACAACGAGAGCGACATCAAAAGCATCGGGGTCTGGTTGACCATCGCCACGACGCGGCCGGAGACGATCCCCGGCGACACCGCCGTGGCGGTGAATCCCAAGGACAAACGCTACGCGCAGTTCATCGGCCAGCATGTCATCCGGCCACTGCCGGCGGAATATCCGAAGCAATTAAAACTGATCCCGATTATTGGCGATGAGCACGTTGATTTTGAATTCGGAACCGGTGTTCTGAAAGTCACGCCAGCCCATGATAAAGCCGACTTTGAAATAGGGTTGCGGCACAAGCTAAATGCGCCTGAAGTCATCAATGCCAATGGCACAATGAATGATGCCGCCGGTGAAGATTTGAAAGGACTTGATCGTTTCAAGGCACGGAAAGTTGCTGTTGAAAAATTGACTCAACTCGGCGTGTTGGAAAAGGAAGAGCCTTATACGAACAACGTAGGTTTCAGCGAACGTGCCGATGTACCGATTGAACCGCGATTAAGTTGGCAATGGTTCTTAAAGTATCCGAGTGTGGAAAAATCGAGTGCCGTGGTGACGAATGGCCAAATGAAATTTCATCCCGACCGTTGGGCAAAAGTTTACGGGCACTGGATGAACAATTTGCAGGATTGGTGCATCAGTCGCCAGCTTTGGTGGGGACATCGAATTCCTGTTTGGTATCGCAAAATTAAACTTGAGCCGGTCGAAGGATTGGACATGTCCAAAGGGTTTAACACAGTAATCAGCAATATTGATCCGAAAGATTTTTACATCGGAATTGAACCACCAACAGATTTAGAGAATTGGGAACAAGACCCAGATGTGCTCGACACCTGGTTCAGCTCCTGGCTCTGGCCGCTCGCAACGATGGGCTGGCCGGAGCCGACCGACACGTTGAAGAAATTTTATCCGACCTCCGACCTTGTCACCGGGCCGGACATCATTTTCTTCTGGGTCGCGCGCATGATCATGGCCGGCTACGAGTTCATGGGCGAGATGCCGTTCAAGAACGTCTATTTCACCGGCATCATCCGCGACAAGCAGGGACGCAAGATGTCCAAGAGCCTCGGCAATTCGCCTGATCCGCTCGACCTCATCACGAAATACGGCGCCGACGCGCTCCGGTTCGGCACCATGCGCAGCGCGCCGCTCGGTCAGGACATTTTGTTCGATGAACAGAACGTCGAGCTGGGCCGCAACTTTTGCAACAAGCTCTGGAACGCCTGCCGTTTCCGTCAGATGCAAGGCGGCGAAGTCCAAGGTGAGATTGATCCCAAGCTGCTCACGTCCGACGACAAGTGGATTCTGCTCAAACTGGACCAAGCCATCCGTGAGATGAACACGGCCTTTGCCGAATACAAATTCAGCGACGCCACGGCCACGCTCTATCGCTTCTTCTGGAGCGAGTATTGCGATTGGTATGTCGAAGCGAGTAAAGCGGTGTTGCAAGGCGGTGACGCCGCGCGCAAGACCAACGTCCTGGCTGTGATCGATTTCATTCTGTCGCATACGCTTCGCCTGTTTCATCCGTTTCTGCCATTCATTACCGAGGAACTCTGGCACGGGATGGGTTACGCCGAGGACATGCCGGAAAGCCAGGGCGGCAAAACTGTCATGACGGCTCCCTGGCCCAAGCCGCTCGACGATGATTTCAAATCGCACTACGGATTGACCGGCGGCGATGAAAAACACGTCGAGGCGCGGAATGAACTGGTTTCCCAGGGCCGCAATCTGCGCCGTACCGCTAACATTCCGGCGAACAAAAAAATCAAGTTCCTTCTCAAACCGGCGCGCGAACTGGCGCCGCACGACCTTGAAGTGCTCAGGCTCTTGCTCAACGCCGAAGCTGTGGAAATCAGCGCTAATCATCAGCCGACGAAGGGAACACTGACTCTGCACACTGAACTGGGCGATCTATTCATGCCGACCGAGGGTTTGATTGATGTGGAAGCCGAAAAAGCCCGGCAAATGAAAGAGCTTCAAAAAGTCGAGACGGACATCTCCAAGATTGAGCAAAAACTCGCCAATCCGAACTTCACCCAAAAGGTTCCAGCAGACGTTTTGGAGGAACACAAACAACGTCTCGCCGATTTGCTTGCGAAGCGAAACCACGTGAAAGCCGCGCTGGCCGCGTTGCAAAGTTAGGAGCGTGGGGGGAGTCGGGCACCATCCATCCATTTATCACGCGGGCACTTTCGAGCCAGCAGGTGCAGGTACCTTCGAATCTTCCGGCACAGGCGGTTTGGCTGGCGGAGAGGCATTCCTCTTCTGGAAGCGTGTGTCTGCCTTCATTTTCAACATGCTGGGCGTGGGGGCGCTGGCCCGGCGCTTGTTGACGGCGTCGAGCCGTTGGTGCATTTGAGGTTTGTTGACGCAGTACAACAACGCGGTTTCCTCGGTAATTTCATCCTTTTCGTAGGCGTCAATCAGGGATTGTTCAAAGCTATGCCAGCCGTAGGTATTCCCGGCTTCAATGATGTCCGCCAGCCGGCGATTTTCGCTTTCTCCCAGCACGATGGCTTCGCGAGTGCGCAAGCTGCTGCCCATCAATTCGGTGACCAGCAACCGCCCGCCGTCTATTTGAGGAATGAGCCGCTGGCTGATGATGTAGCGCAGGCTCCCCGCCAAACGCTCGCGCAACTGTTGTTCCTCGTCCTTGTTGAACATGCCCAGGATGCGCTGAATCGTTTGCCCGGCACTGATGGTGTGCAGCGTGCTGTAAACCACGTGGCCGGTTTCTCCGGCGGTGAGCGCAATCTCCATAGTCTCCCGGTCGCGGATTTCACCGACCAGAATCACCTTGGGTGCCTGGCGCAAGGCGGCGCGCATACCGTCGGGGAAAGTGTAGAAATCACGCCCCAGTTCGCGCTGGCTGAACGTGGCCTTCAAATGCGGGTGCAGAAATTCAATCGGGTCCTCCAGCGTGACAATGTGGACTTCATTGGTCTGATTGATTTCGTTCAACATGGCCGCCAGTGTGGTGGTCTTGCCGCTGCCGGTGGCGCCGGTCACGAAAATCAGGCCGTTTTTTTCTTTGATGACCTCTTGGAACACCGGCGGCAGTTGGAGCACCTTGAGGGAGGGAATCTGGGATTGGAGCTGCCGGAGCACCATTGCGTAACATCCGTTCTGGCGGTAGATGTTGACGCGGAACCGGCAAAAATCCTGGAGGGCATAACTGCAATCGCAAGAACCGTGGTCCGTCAGGTCCTGAAGCAATCGGGTGTTGTTGTTGATGATGGCCCCGGCCAAACCCTCGATACGTTTGATGGTGAGCACGGATTCCGGCGGTTCGAGTCCAAGCGGTTTAAGTTTACCATGCACTTCCACCTGTGGCGGCTTGCCGACCACGAACAACAAATCCGAAACACCCTCGGCGCTTTGAACCATGGCTGCCAGCAATTGATCGAGTTGTTCAGTCGGAATCGTTTCCATCATTCAAACATTCAAACGGGGAAAGGTTCATTAATCTCAGTTTTTGACCGGGTTGGCATTTTGACTTTCGCGGCCAGCGGGGCAGTTTCCAATTGCTTCTCCATTTCCCGCGCCCGCTGGTGGAGGAAGCGGGTTTGCAGCAGATTTCGGATTCGCAACATGACTTCCGCATAGTCTATGGGCTTGCCCAGAAAATCGTTGGCGCCGGCGGCGATGGCTTTGCTGCGCATCTCGGCCGTGTTCTGGCCCGTGAACATCAAGACCGGCAGAAATTCACCGGACGGCGCCGACTCCCGCAATTGCGCCAAAACGCCGAACCCGTCCAGTTGGGGCATGAATAAATCCAGCAGCACCAGGTCCGGTTGAAACTGGAGGAAGACTTCATGTGCCTGTGTGGAATCAATCACGCTTCGGAAATTGGGAAACCCGGCCTGCCGCAGCGCCCATTCGAGCACACGAATGTCCGCCGCCTCATCGTCAACAATGAGAATTTTTGCCGCGTAAAGCCGCTTCTCGTTTGGAAATAATTGGGCGTTCATGGCATTGGCAAACCGGCCAGTTGTTTATTTTTACAGTTATTTTTCCTTCAACGCTTGGGCATAACAAAATACATCAATCAGCACCTTAAATGCCAAAACCGTTGCTCGACGGCATTGTGCCCGCTGGTTTAATTTGCCTTCGCATGGAGCACGGACTGGTCACCGACATCGCCGTTTGCATCATCGCCGCGTGGGTGGTGGCCGTGATTTCCCAGGTGGCGCGGCAGCCCCTTTTGCTCGCCTATCTTGCCGCCGGCTTCGCCATCGGGCCGCACGCTTTGGCGTGGGTTCATCAGGATTCCATTCAAACCATCTCCAGCATCGGACTGGCGTTGCTGCTCTTCATGATCGGGCTGGAGATTGACCTCAAAAAGATGCTGAACGCCGGCAAGGTCATCACCCTCACGGCGACGGCGCAGATTCTTGGCTGCGTGTTTTTGGGTTGGCTGGTTTTCGATCGGCTCGGTCCGGCGCAAAACCGGCTGGAGGCGCTTTACCTCGGTGTTGCGGCGGCAATGAGCAGCACGGTCATCATCGTCAAAATCCTTAACGACAAACGCGAACTCGAAACGCTGGCTGGCCACGTCTCGCTGGGCGTGCTGGTGCTGCAGGATTTGTCCATCATCCTCTTTCTTGCTCTTCAACCCAATTTCAGAAACCCCGCCATCGGCATGGTCGCGCTGGCGCTGGGCAAGGTCATTTTGCTTGTGGCCGTCGCCTACATTGCCGGCCGGTTTTTGTTGCCGCCAGTCTTCCGACTGGTGGCACGCCAGCCGGAACTGGTGCTCGTCGGCGCGCTGGCCTGGTGCTTCGCCATGGCGGGGCTGGCGGACTGGCTCGGCCTGTCGTACGAAATGGGTGCGCTGGTCGCGGGCGTTATGGTGTCCACGTTTCCCTACACGCTCGACGTCGTCGCCAAGGTCACGAGCATCCGCGATTTTTTTGTGACGCTTTTTTTCGTTGGCCTCGGCATGGAGATTCCCATGCCCACCTGGCATTTCATGCGGTGGTCACTGTGGTTCTGCCTGTTCATCATTGGCAGCCGGCTGATTACGATTTTCCCGCCGCTCTATTTCATGCGACAGGGTTATCGCGTCAGTCTCCTGTCCACCATCAACCTGTGCCAGATGAGCGAGCTTTCCCTGGTGCTGCTGGCGCTCGGCGCGGTCAGCGGCGAGGTTTCGGAAAATTCCATTGGCATCGCGGCGTTCTCTTTTGCCTTCCTGGCGGTCGGTTCCACTTACGCCATTCTCAAAAACGACACAATCCTCCGCCGGGTTACGCCGCAATTGAACCGGCTCGGCTTGCGCGATCTGGCCCACGCCGCGCCCGAAACCGGCGACGAAAAAAAATCCCGGCGCATCTGCCTGCTCGGCTTTTCCTGGACGGCCAGTTCGCTGATCGAAGAAATCCAGCGGGACTATCCCACGTTGCTGGCGGAAATTACGGTCGTGGATTTTAATCTGCGGGTTTACGACCGATTGCGCCATCGCGGCGTGACCGTGGCCTACGGTGACATCACACAGCGCGAAACCTTGCTCCACGCGGGCGTCGCGGATTCCGCAATCATTATTTGTTCCCTGCCCAACACCGTGCTCAAGGGCGCCAGCAACCTGAAACTGCTTCAGCAACTGCGCGAGCTGAATCTTCACGCGAAAATCATCGTTCACGCCGAATTGCTTGAAGACATTCCCAAACTTTACGAGGCGGGAGCCAGTTACGTCAGCGTGCCGCGCCTGCTCGAAGCCGCGGATTTACTGCGCGCCATCCAAGCCGTTGAGGACAATCTGCTCGATGAAAAACGCACTGAACTGGCGAAACAACTGAAAGCGCGGGACGAAGTGATTCCTTAAAAGCCGTTCCTACCGCTACAAAGTTGAATTTCAAAACCACAAACCTGCGAAACACTTTTACATATTTTAGCGCATTTCGCATTTATTCCGGCTCGCGCCCCGTTTAATTTTGCGCCCGCATGGAGCATCTTGTCACTGACATTGCCGTTTGCATCATCGCTGCCTGGGTGGTGGCCGTCGTCTCCCAGGTGGCGCGGCAGCCGCTTTTGCTGGCCTATCTTGGCGCTGGCTTCGCCATCGGTCCGAACGGGTTCGAGTGGGTCACCGATCCGGATTCCATCGCCACTATTTCCAGCCTGGGCTTGAGTTTGTTGCTGTTCATGATCGGGCTGGAGATTGACCTGAAGAAAATGGCCAGTGCCGGCCGGGTAATTACCATCACGGCTATTGCCCAGATTCTCGGCTGCATTGCGCTGGGCTGGCTGTTTTTCGGCCTGCTGGGCCCGGCCGAAACCGGGCTGGAGGCATTTTATCTTGCCATGGCTGCGGCCATGAGCAGCACGGTCATCACGGTCAAGATTCTTTCCGACAAACATGAACTGGAAACACTCGCGGGTCGCATCACCTTGGGTGTGCTCGTACTTCAAGACATCGCCACCATCCTGTTCCTCGCGGTTCAACCGAATTTGAACAACCCGGCCATTGGCTTGATGTTACTGGCTTTGGGCAAAGTATTGTTGCTGATGCTGGTTGCCTATGTCTTCAGCCGGTTCGTGCTGCCGCCCATCTTCCGATTTGTGGCGCACTTGCCCGAACTGGTCCTGGTCGGCGCGCTGGCGTGGTGTTTTGCGCTGGCGTGGTTCGCTGATTACCTGGGACTTTCCCGGGAAATGGGCGCGCTGATTGCCGGCGTGATGCTTTCCACGTTTCCTTACGCGCTCGATGTGGCGGCCAAAGTCACCAACATCCGCGACTTTTTTGTAACGCTCTTCTTTGTCGGCCTGGGCATGACCATTCCCGTGCCCACCTGGAATTACATGCTGTGGATGCTGATTTTCAGCGCATTCATTGTCGGATGCAGATTGCTGACCGTTTTCACCCCTCTCTACCTGATGAAACAGGGTTACCGCATGAGCCTGTTGCCGGCCATCAACCTGTCGCAAATGAGTGAACTCTCGCTCGTCGTGCTGGCCCTGGGCAAAACCAGCGGCGACGTCTCGGATACGTCCATCGGCATCGCGGCGTTTGTCTTCTCATTTCTCGCGGTGGACACGACCTACGCGATTTTGAAAAATGATTACCTTCTGGGAAAAGCGGTTCCCTGGTTGAATCGGTTTGGTCTTCACGATCTGGCTCAGGTTCCTGCCGACCGCCAGGGCACAAAGCAATTCAAACGCATCTGTCTGCTGGGTTTTTCCTGGACGGCCAGCTCGCTGCTCGAACAAATCAGCCATGAAAAGCCCGCGCTCTTACGGGACATTCTCGTCGTGGATTTTAATCCGCAGGTCTATGAACTATTGCGCCAGCGGGGCGTGCAGGTCATTTACGGGGACATTACCCACCGCGATGTGCTCCATCACGCCGGCGTGACGCACGCTGAAATCATTGTTTGCTCGCTGCCCAACATAATTTTGAAAGGGTCGAATAACTTGAGATTGCTTCGCCAGCTCCGCGAGCTGAATCCCAAGGCGCAAATTATCGTTCATGCCGAGCAATTGCGGGACGTTCCCACGCTTTACGCCGCGGGCGCCAATTACGTGAGCGCACCGCGCCTGCTGGAAGCTGCGGATTTGTTGGGCGCCATTGACGCCGCCGAAAAGAATCTGCTCGGCGACAAGCGAACCGAACAGACGGAGCAACTGGAAGAACGCAACGAAGTGATTCCGTAACATCAAAATCTTAATTATCCTCCTAATCTTAATCCTGGCGCTTCGGCAATTACGATTAAGGTACTCAGCAAGGTTTGCAATAATCCTCGACCCGCAACCATTCTGATGGCATCAAATCCGTTTATGGATTTGATTGCCACACAGAAAACCGCCGGCCAGGCCGCGCGCGCCGCCGGCCGGCTCATGCACGCGAACTGGCACCGGCCCAAGCGCGTCAAGCTCGCCGAAGCCCACGACATCAAACTGGAACTGGACGTGCGCTGCCAGAAAGTCATCGAAAAAATCCTGCGTGCCGCGTTCCCCCGAATCCCATTGCTGGGCGAGGAAGGTGATTCCGGCGACACCAATGCTGAATATCGCTGGGTGGTGGATCCGATTGACGGCACGGTCAATTATGCGTACGGCATTCCACACGCGTGCGTTTCCATCGCGCTACAGCAGAAAGCCGCGCATGTAAAGTTCGCGGATTATGACGATGGTTATTCCACAAATGTCGGCGTGGTTTATGACCCATTTTGCGACGAGTTGTGGACGGCAATTCGCGGCCAGCCAGCCCGATTAAATGGCAAGGTGATCCACGCCAGTCGCCGGCGCAAGCTCGGCGAGGCCGTGGTTTCCATCGGTTTCGCCAAAAGCCGCGCCAGCCTCGAAACTGCCCTGCCCTATTTTGCCTGGCTTTCCCGGCGCGTGCGAAAAATCCGCATGATGGGTTCGGCCGCGCTTGGCCTGACCTACGTGGCCACTGGCCGTTTTGACGCGTATATCGAGCGAAGCATCAATCTTTGGGACATTGCCGCCGGTGGACTAATCGTGGAATGTGCTGGCGGGAAATTCCGGTTCGAGCCTATTAAACCGGGCAAAAAACTTCGTCTCGTTGCCAGCAACGGTTTGATTTACCACAAACTGCCGGTGCCACGATAGTATGCTAAAGTTCGCATTTGCCCGCCGCAAATGCATTCAGCCACTGCTTTAATTTCATCAGGGCCTTGGACCGATGACTTGACTGATTTTTTGTCTCTTCGCCAAGTTCTGCAAACGTTTGTTCAAATCCATCAGGCACAAACAACGGGTCGTAGCCAAAACCATTTTTTCCGCGCGGCGCAAAAATTATGCGCCCTTCGCAGGTGCCGTCGAAAGTCTGTGATTCAAATTCATCCGCGTAACAAATTGGTGAAGTGACCTCTACTTTTTCGGCTGGCACCGGCGTTAGTGCCAGCACGCAATGAAATCGTGCGGTGCGTTTTTCCAGCGGGATGTCCTTGAGCAGCCGGAGCAGCTTGGCGTTGTTGTCCGCGTCGGATGAATTTCCGCCGTTCGCGCTCCGGTCCAGCACGGCAAACCGCGCCGAATGCACGCCCGGCGCGCCGTTCAGCGCGTCCACTTCCAGGCCAGAATCGTCAGCCAAAACAAAAAGCGGTCGAGGGTCGAGAGTCGGGAGTCGAGCGCTGGAAAGCCAGCGCGCCAGTTCCACGGCCTTTTTAACCGCGTTACCGGCGAAAGTTGGGGCGTCTTCGGTTACTTTCGGCGCACCGGGAAAATCATTCAGTGTAAGCAATTGGAATTGTCCGCCAAGTATGGCGCGAATTTCCCCGATCTTATGCGCATTGCGCGTGGCGATGAGTAGAGAAATTTCAAGCATCAGCGCACGAAAGCTTGCGAAAGATTGGCTGACGGGCAACACTATTTACCTGAATTTAACCCGCTGTTGCAGCGGTGCACAAGCTCCGGTCGCAGAAAATGAAATGAATTTATGCCCGGTCTGAATGATTCCAACAGCCAACGTGCAACCGATTCGGCGCATGAAGCGGCGACCCGGGAAATTTCCGAAGTACTGCAATCGCTGGGCACGGCGCCAGGCGGTCTAACGGAGGAAGGGGCGGCGGCGCGGCTTGAACAATACGGTCCCAACGAAGTCGCCCAAGAGAAAAAGCACGAGTGGCTGCACCGGCTTTGGATTGCTGTCCGCAATCCGCTGGTGATTTTGCTGGCGGTCCTCGCCATCCTGACCTTTGCCACAGCGGAAAGTTCCAGCGACACCGTCGGTGGCTGGGTGATGGTGGCCATGGTGATACTGGGTGTTTCCCTGCGATTCGTGCAGGAAACCAAGGCGGACAAGGCGGCGGCCAAGCTCAAGGCAATGATCAAGGTCACCGCCACGGTGTTGCGCGACGGGCAACCGAAGGAAATTCCGCTCAAGGAACTGGTGCCCGGCGACGTGGTGAAACTGTCCGCCGGCGACATGATTCCCGGCGACGTGCGGCTTATTGCCGCCAAGGATTTATTCATCATCCAGGCCACGCTCACCGGCGAATCAATGCCGGTCGAAAAAACCGACGCGCGCGATCCGCGCACAAATGTTTCGTCCATCGAACACACGAACATCTGTTTTCTGGGCACGAGCGTGGAAAGCGGTGCCGCCACGGCGGTGATCGTGGCGACCGGCGCGCAGACCTATTTCGGCAAGATGGCCAGCAGCCTGGCCGGGCAGCAGGTGGACACCGCCTTTGACAAGGGCGTGAAAAAATTCACCTGGCTGATGATCCGTTTCATGATGGTCATGGTGCCGGCCGTGTTTCTCATCAATGGCCTCACCAAACACGACTGGAAGGAGGCGTTTTTCTTCGCGCTGGCCGTCGCGGTCGGTCTCACGCCGGAAATGCTGCCGATGATCGTTTCGGTCTGCCTGTCCAAGGGCGCACTGGCCATGTCGAAGAAAAAAGTCATCGTCAAGAAACTCAATTCCATCCAGAACTTCGGCGCGATGGACGTGCTTTGCACGGACAAGACCGGAACGCTGACCATTGACCACGTCATTCTGGAAATCCACTGCGACGTTTTCAAAAACGAGAGCGAAACCGTCCTGCGCGACGCCTACCTCATCAGCTATTTTCAGACCGGCCTGAAAAACCTCCTGGATCGCGCCGTGCTCCAATACAAGGAGCTGCACCGTGAATTGTCGGTCGAGAAATACAAAATGGTGGACGAAATCCCGTTTGATTTCTCGCGCCGGATGATGTCGGTGGCCGTCGAGGGGCCGGATGGCGAACGGCAGCTTTTGACCAAGGGCGCGCCGGAAGCGGTGTTTGCCCGATGCACACACTTCGAAAGCGACGGCGAGATTTTTCCCATGGAACCCATCCTCGCCGGCGACCTTGTCCAACAGGTCAATGAATTGAGCGAGGATGGTTTCCGCGTGCTGGCCATCGCCACCAAAAAACTGGCCGGTCAGACCACTTTTTCCAAGGCCGACGAATGCGATCTGATTCTGACCGGCTATCTCGCCTTTTTGGATCCACCCAAGGACACCGCCGCCAAGGCTATTGACGTTCTGCGCCAGCACGGCATCACCGTCAAGGTGTTGACCGGCGATAACGACCTGGTCACGCGCAAGGTGTGCAGCGAAGTCGGCATTCACGCCGAAAAAATCCTGCTCGGCAGCCAGGTGGAAAATTTGTCTGATGAGCGACTCGCCGGCGAAGTCGAAACCACGAATGTTTTCGCGCGACTCTCGCCCGCACACAAAAAGCGGGTCGTGCAGGCGCTGCAACGCAACAAGCACGTCGTCGGCTTCATGGGCGACGGCATCAACGACGCGCCCGCCTTGCGCGCCGCCGACGTGGGAATATCCGTGGACAACGCCGTGGACATCGCCAAGGAATCCGCCGACGTGATTCTGCTTGAAAAAAGCCTGATGGTGCTGGAGGAAGGCGTGCTGGAGGGCCGCAAGGTGTTCGTGAACATCCTGAAATACATCCGCATGGGCGCCAGCTCCAATTTCGGCAACGTGTTCAGCTTCGTGGGCGGCTGCGCCCTTCTGCCGTTCCTGCCCATGCTGCCGTTGCAAATGCTGTTGAACAATCTGCTCTACGATTTTTCGCAGGTGCCGATCCCCACCGACAATGTCGGCCCGCAACAGATTACCAAGCCGCGTCCGTGGCAGATCGGCGAGATCGCCCGGTTCATGTTTTGCATCGGGCCGATCAGCTCCATTTTTGACTACACCACCTTCGCGCTCATGTGGTTTTATTTCAAATGCGGCAACGTGGTGCTCACCCCGGAATTGACCGCGCGCTTTACCGACGTGGCCGCCGCCAAAGACCATTCCTACGCCGCCCAGTTGTTCCACACCGGCTGGTTTGTGGAATCGCTTATCACGCAGACGCTCATCATCCATGTCATCCGCACGAATCTGCTTCCGTTCATCCAGTCGCGCTCAAGCTGGCAGCTTTCGATGACGACGATTCTCATCATGCTCATTGGCGCGGTGCTGCCGTATTCGCCGCTGGCCGCACCCCTTGGTTTCGTGCCGCTGCCGTGGCGGTTCTGGCCGTTCCTGGCTGTCACGCTGATTTGCTACGTCGGCCTGACGCAACTCGTCAAGACCTGGCTCATCCGCAAATCTTGGGTTTGAGCGGATAAAAAGAAAAGCCGTCCCGCATCACACGGAACGGCGTTGACAGGCTTGCGCGGCTTGATCGGCTCCGCTCAAGCCTCAAAGGATTTTCCGCAGCCGCAACTCTGTTTGGCGTTGGGATTGGAGATTTTGAAACCGCCGCCGGTCAGCGCGGTGCTGAAATCCACCACGGTGCCGCGCAGGTATGGCGCGCTGAACGCGTCCACCAACACGGTCACGCCGTGCTGCTCGGCCACCTGGTCGCCGTCCCGTTTTTCGTCGAAGACCATGCCATATTGCATGCCGGAACAGCCGCCCTGCTCCACAAAAATACGCAACAGTTTGCCGGCATTTTCCGGTTTCGTGAGCAATTCTTTGGTCTCCTCCGCTGCACTGGCAGTCAGCGAGATAACCGATCCGATGGCAACGATTTCACTCATTGTTTCTGACTAAAGTTAAACTCGGTGCCAGCGGGTGTCAAACGGCGCATCAATGTTGCTCCGGAGCAATGTGGGCCTGGGCATTGGCAATTTTCTTTTCCAGCGAATCGCGCAAGGGAGGCAATAATTCCTCCAGCCGCCGATAAATGTTCACCGCCTGCGGCCATTCGCCGAGCGTCTCAGCCACGCTCGCCGCTTGCAGACCGGCTTTCTTTACCCAAAACGAATCCGCGGATTCGCCATCGCGCAGATTATTTCCGTAGAGCACGTCGAGATAGTTCTGCAAGGCCTTTTGCAACAACATGGTTTGCGCCTGGCCGGTCGTCAGCGCGGCGCGCTTTTCAAACACCAAGCCAATACCCATCTGAGCCTGACTGCGCGCCGCCGCGTCCGCCAGCGGGGAACTGATGACCTGTGCATAGGCATTGGTGGCATCGTCATAAAAGTGCTCACCTTGCGGCTGCCCGGCCAGTTGCAAATAACAGTCGCCGATCTCGCCCCAAGCGAGCGCGGCCTGTTCGGATTGCGGATAGGTCTGGCAGATGGCCTCGAACACCCGCCTGGCTTGATCGAAATTGGCCACGGGATTATTGGTGTTTTGTGAAGGCTCCTGCATCAGCGCGCCGCCATAAGCAAACAGCGCTTGCAGAGCAAGGCCCGGAGGACAGTTGGTATCACTCGTCAGGCTGATGAAATATTGAATGGCATCCGAGTATCCAAAACGGCCCATCGCCGCGCGTCCGGCCATCAATTTCGCCTCGTATGCCAGATAGTTGGTGGGCCAGGTCTGGAAGAGCAGTTCGTAATTTTTTTCGGCGTCAACGTAATTGGTTCCGGTATTGTAATAATAGCCGCCAATCCACCATTGCGCGATGGGCGCCCAGCCGTTCGTGGGAAATTGCGCGACAAAATTGGTGAACAGCCGGAAGGCGTTCGTCTCGCGCCCCCCTTGGAAATTCGCCCACGCGCGGGCGTACTCCACTTGCGGCAATAATCGGATATTGTTCGTGTATTCCTTGATCCAGTGGTCATAGATGCCGATGGCGGCGGGCCAATTGCCCTCCTGTTCATAGGTGCGGGCCAGCGCCAGTTCCGCCTCCGGCCGCAACGATGAATCGGGATAAAGCTCTTCAAACTTTTCAAACAACGCGCGCGCCTGCGCCGGCTCTTGCAAATCCGACAGCCCTTCCCCCACCAGCAGCACACTGCTATCCGCCAGATTGCTGGTCGGATAAATGGTCAGGATCCGCGCCAGTGCGTTGGTTGCGCCCGCCATGTCGCCCAATTTCATGCACGCGCGCAGTGTCTGATAGAGCGCCTGCGCGTCGAGGGCTTTGCTCACGGCGGGAAAATTCGTGAAATCATTCACCACCGCCTCATAATTGTCCCGCGCCCCGGCATAATTTTTTTGCGCAAACAATATGTCCCCTATTTTGAACCGCGCCACCGCCAGGTCTGCCGACGGCGGCAGGTGTTGTTGAGCCGCTTGGAAAGCCTCAAGGGTTTCCGAGGCATTGGTGTTTCCCGCCAGCCACAAACACCAGCCGCGGTCCAGATACGCTTTGCCGACGAGCGGACTGTTCGTGAACGTGAGCAGAAATTGATCGAAACACGCCTGCGCGGCCGGTAGCTGATTCGTCATCGCCGACACCTCGTTCGTAGCGGCCAGTTGCGCCGTGTAATTTGTCAAATACAATTCGCCCAGCGACAATTGCGCTATGTCCGCCGAAGGTGAATCAGGAAACTGCTCGAGGAATTGTTGAAGCGATTGTGCGGATTCCGAAAAATCCTTTTGCATGGCGGCCAGTTCCGCGATTTTCAAAATCGCCTGTCGCTGCCAGTCGGCCGGCACGTTCGTCGAGAGATTTTCCTGGTACACCGCCAACGCTTCGTCAGCCCGCCCCATCTGTTGCAGGACGCTGCCCTGTTCGACCACGCTCGCGGCGCGCATCCCGGCCTGGCCGGTCACATCCGCCAGTTGGATCAGATTCGTTGTCGAGGCCAGTGCTGCGTTGGTATCGCCGCTCGCAAGCTCCACCTGGCAAAGCAGCCGGGTCTGTTGCCACTTCAATTCCGGCGCGAGTTTCTGCGCTGCCAGCGAATGCAGGACGGTCGCGGCCCCAGTCAGTTTGTCCTGCTTGAGCAACGCCTCCGCCAGCAACAACTGGCCGCGCACCACTCGCTCGTCGGCGGGATTTTTTTCCGCGTCTATTTCAAATGCCCCGCCCGGCTCCTGCAATAACATGCTCACCCGCGGCCATTGACCAAGTTTTACGCGCGCCGCGGCTTCATTCACCACCGCGTCCAGCCGCCAGCGCGAGTTGGGAAAATCGTGTGCCAGCCGGGCAAACGTTGCAACGGCAGCGGCATAATCCTCGTTTTGGAACTGCGCCTCACCGAGCCAGTAAACGTACTGATCGGCGAGCTTGCCCGCCTGCTGTTCATGCGCGGTGAGCAGGGCAACAGCTTGTAAAAATTTCTGCTGTTTTAAATCCGCCTCGGCCTGTAGCAACACGGCTTCGGAAACGCGTTCGGACTTTGGATATTTTTCGGCAAACTCGGCGAATTCCACCTCCGCGCGACTCCACATGCCATCCTGAAACGCGCTCGCGGCGGCGGCATAGGCGCGTTCCTCCCGCGTGCTGGCCAGCAGAATCTGCCCGCCGCCCAGCACCAGCGCGAAAATGATCAATAACCAACGGCGCGCCCAGAACATGCTTCAACTCTAAACAACGGCGTGACGCTTAAAAAGCGCGAAATGCAGTTCCCGTCCGATTCACGTTTGCCAAAACGTTACCCGCTTGTTTCCGAACCGTCTTTGACGGAATCGCACAAATGTGGTCGGCTTCATGGCGATAGAGAAAGTATCTACCGACGCCTAGCATCGGCGCTGGCGAATTCTGACCGCCAGCGCCTTCCTGTTTTCCAGTGTAAATGAGCTTGCCCGCGACTCAAACCTGCGCAGAATGTTTCTTTGTCGGCGCACGGAAGGGTGGCTGAGTGGTTAAAGGCACCTGACTCGAAATTGTAAAACCCCATTTTTAGCTATTTTTAGCCGCCGTATTCAATCGTTGATTCGCTCAATGTTCACAATGGTTTTATTTGATTTCAGCTTTTATTGCCTTTGGCCATTTTAGGCTGCAAAAAGTGCGGATAGTATAGAACAGCAGTATAGAACGAGAGGCACCTGACCGATAGTCAGATTCCGTTTTTTTGGGCCGAATAGAGGAGGTTCAAATCCGAATTCCGCGACTCTGGTTTTGAGCCACCGCCCGCGTTTCGGAAATTGAGCGTGCCATTTTGATCTCAAAGGACTCGACGACGATGCCCATGTCTTGGTGTGGATATTTTTCGTCCAGGTGTTCCCTCACCTGCGCTTTCACGTCGTCTTTCCAAAGATTCAAAACCTGCCGCTGGTCGCGCATGAATTCCCGCAGCACTTCCCGCACGTTGTGGCCACTGTTCAAAACGCTTCTTAGTTCGCCGGATTTCAATGGCAGGCATTCCACAACAGCGAATTCCAAACCTTCCGCCGTGCGCCGGTGACAAACGGAAGTGATTTTCGACAAATCAACATCATGCCGCCATTCCGCGCCGTCGTCGGTTTGAATGACGCGGCCAGGCGAAAGCAGCGCGGATTTGAGCGCGTCGTTCCCAATTGGTGAAAGATTGCTTTCAATGTCTCGGAGCACGTTGCAAACGCCCTTGAACTGGCTCATGTGTTCCGCAAAAACGGTCATCGCCTCGGCGTTGGCCTTTTCATGCAATTCGGTGGGTCTTTGGTAATTCATAATTCACCTCATTCGGTTGCCAACAATTTCAACAGTTCCGTTCGCGGCACAAGCAATTTGCCGCGCAAGGCGCGACAGGCTTTTAATTTGTTGCGCTGAATCAACCGATAAACGCTGAAATAATTTACGCCCAGCATGTCGGCGGCTTCCTGGATGGAATACGCCAGCCGTTCGGGTGCCGGTATTGGCGGTGGTGCTTCAGTTTTGGGAATGGTTTCCATACGTCTCAACTGGTTGTGGTTTTTCAATGGGGAAACAAATCAACTTCTCGGCCTGCTCGCGCCAATTAACTTCGGCAAGCAAATCGCCTGGGCGGATGCCGAGCGCGGTGGCGATGCAATACAACTGGACCAGATCAATGCGCAAAGAACCGTCTTCGATTTTGGAAACAGTGCTGCGCGTGGCGTTATACCAGCCCGCGAGCTGCAACTTGTCAGCGAACGTATTCTGCGTCCAACCGCGTCGGTTGCTACGCCATCGGCTGACCAGTCGGCCTATGAAATTCCGCTGCTTCACTGGTTCAAATGTTTCATTCTCCTGCCGGTTTTTTGTCCAGTTTTCTGGACGAAATGGCAGTTTGGCTCAATTTTCCATGCGACCTCATTTCCGTTGTCCCGAATCCGGGACAAAATCGCCTTGCCTCGCCATTGTTTCATAAATTCTCAACCGCCGTGTTCACACCATGAACAAAGTTTTGCTGCCATTTTTACCAAAATTTCGGCAACGGGGTTGTGACGAAATCTTCACAACTTCTCGTTTCGACTTTTCTGCGCTCGCAGAGATTTCTCATGGTCGCGTTTATAGCAAAGCCCGCCACGCATTCTGTGCGGGAATCGCACAAGATTTTTTTCAGTTTTCGATTTCACGGCGCATTTTTACCTCAATTCGCGCATACAGGTTGTAATGGTTTCATTACAATCTTTCGGGATTCAAAAACCGACTTCTCAAGGCATGGCAAAGCCATGCGATGAGAAGTGGGGGTCATCAAACTGACAGCAAACCGGCGTCAGTTCTCGCCATTGGGGCCAACTCGATACGAGGGCGGTTAGGACATTATCGCACCGGCTTTCGCCGGCCTAGTCAAGATAGGAGACACAGGCTCTTACGTCCTGCCTCGATTAAACAAATAGCACAACCAAAGCCGATTGCAAGCTCCAGACAATGACTTTTCCCTGCCGTGAAAAATTCTTCGTGCGCGAAATCCTAACCGGCAAATCCCCGGAGCCGGGCGGCGGGTCAATGTGGAGGCGAGGGCAGTGGGGGCACTACATTGACGCGCCGACCGGCGACACATAATGGAACATTCGATTAACGCGCACGGCAAAGCGATAGCCAATAATTGGCTAAACTATGACAATTTATGTTGAGTCATAGGCGAAGCTCTGACTTAATATGGTTCAAATGTATTGTTTGAGGGTGTGATGATTAACAGTGCGATTGCCCAATCTGTGACAAGCCGGAGCGAGTCGAAACGCAGCCGGAAGCTACAGGTTTTGCCATTAAGCGAGGCACCCATTTGGCAGTCGTTTCAGGATGGCTGGCGGCAGCTTTACGGAGATTTTAATGAACTCGGCGTCAGCATTGAGTGGCACGATTTTGAATTGGATGCAGCAGCCAAATTCGAGTGGTCGCGCAGTTTCCATCCCGGCAGTTTGGAGCTTTGCCTGAATTTGGAAGGGCATGGTTTTGTCCGCTGCGCGGGCAGCACTGTGAAAATTGAACCGTTAGCAGCAGGATTTTACGCGCCGGGGAAAAATGAACTGCGCGCCTGGCGCAAGGCCGGCGAACGGCACCGGTTCATCACGGTCGAATTCTCTCCCCGTTTCCTGCGCGAGCATTTGTTCCAATGCGATGGCGCGCTTCATCCTTTGGTGGAAAAATTCCTCCTTTCTGGCGCGCCCGCCGCAGGATTGGGAGAAATCCATCGGCTGACCGTTGAACAGGAACAACTGATTG
>Ga0335085_10004000_pt1 | contig 24860 bp, 16 predicted proteins | sample Lox_Sample_45_FD_206712 | JGI IMG/M metagenome (GOLD analysis project Ga0335085, IMG submission 206712) | Soil microbial communities from Loxahatchee National Wildlife Refuge, Florida, United States - Lox_Sample_4.5 | ecosystem: Environmental > Terrestrial > Soil > Wetlands | place: USA...
CAGCTCCCAGTCGAACGTTCGGCCCGAGCCGCCGAAGCCGGAGCTCGGAGCGTCGAGGAGGAAGAGGCGCACGCCGGCCGTCGCGTAACGGGGAATCCGGTCGAGGTCGGCCGCGCTCGAAAGGCGCAGCGCCTTCACGACCGGGACGGGCAGCCCCTCGCAGAGACCAGGGGGCTCGTCCCCATGGAGCTGGACGGCGGCGACGCCGGACGCCTCGACCGCGGCGAGCAGCGCCTCGCGGTCCGGGTTCACGAGCACGCCGACGGCGGCGATTCCCGGCGGGAGGCGGCGGACGAGCGGCGCGGCGTCGGCAGGGAGGAGGTGGCGCCTCGAGCCGGGCCAGAAGTTGAAGCCGATCGCATCCGCGCCGGCCGCGACCGCGGCGTCCACGTCCGCGGGGCGCACGAGCCCGCAGATCTTCACGAGGGTGTGGCCGGGATCGCCCGGGGCGAGGAACGCCGGGGCGGTCACGCCAGCATCTCCCTGAGGAGGGCGCCCGGGTCGGCCGCCCGGACGAGTGCCTCGCCGACGAGCAGGTTCACCGCGCCGGCTCTGCGCAGGCGGAGCGCGTCGGCGGTACCCCGCACGCCGCTCTCGGCAACGCCCCGCACACCGGGAGGCAGGCCGGGCAGGAGCCGCTCCGACACGGCGAGATCCACCGCGAACGTCGAGAGGTCCCGGTTGTTGACGCCCACGAGGCGGGCTCCCGCGGCGAGCGCCCGGTCGAGCTCCCGCGCGTCGTGGACCTCCACGAGCGCGGCGAGGCCGAGCTCGCCGCACGCCGAGTGCAGGGCGCGGAGGGCTCCGTCGTCGAGGGCGGCGGCGATGAGCAGGGCGGCGTCGGCCCCCGCAGCCCGCGCCTCGAGGAGCTGGTAGCGGTCCACGGTGAAGTCCTTCCGGAGGACGGGCACGTCCACCGCGGCGCGCACCGCCTCGAGGTCGGCGAGCGAGCCCCCGAAACCGGGTCCGTCGGTGAGGACCGAGATGCAGGCGGCTCCGGCCACCGCGTACCGGCGGGCCTGCGCGGCGGCGTCGAGGCCGGCCGAGATGGACCCCACGGATGGGCTCGCGCGCTTCACCTCCGCTATCACCCGGGGTGGACCTCCGGGAAGGGAGAGCGCGGCCTCGAACGGCCGAGGCGGCGAGGCGCTCCGGGCGCGTGCGGCGAGCTCCCGGTCCGGAACGGCGGCGCGGCGGGCGGCCACCTCCTCGCGCTTCCGGGAGAGGATCTCGGCCAGGACGCTCATGCCGTGCGGCGGGTGACGGCCACGAGGCGCTCGAGCTTCTCCCGGGCGGCGCCGCGGTCGATGGACTCCGCGCCCAGGCGGACGCCCTCGCGCAGGTCGGACGCCGCGCCGGCGCAGACGAGGCCAGCGGCCGCGTTCGCCAGGGCCGCGTCGCGGCAGGCGCCCTTCTGGCCGTCGAGGACGTCCCGGAGGATGCGGGCGTTCCGCTCGGCGTCGCCGCCGGCGATCTCGGCGAGCTCGTGGCGGGGGAGGTCGTAGTCCTCAGGCACCATCGCGTACCGATCGATCTTCCCGTCCTTCACCTCGCAGACGTGCGTCATGCCGGTGACCGCCACCTCGTCGAGCCCCTCGCCGTGGACGACGAAGGCGTGCGCCGCGCCCAGCGTCGCCAGTACGCCGCCGACGATCGGGACCCAGCGCGGCTCGTACACGCCCATCACCTGGTGGCGCGCGCCGGCCGGGTTGGCGAGCGGGCCGAGGAGGTTGAAGATCGTGCGCACGCCAAGCTCGCGGCGGACGCCTGCCACGGCCTTGAACGCCGGGTGGAGCCGGGGCGCGAACAGGAACCCGATGCCCACCTGCTCGATCGCCAGCTCCACGACGTCCTTCGCGGCGTCCACGTCCACGCCCAGCGCGGCGAGCACGTCGGCCGACCCGGAGCGCGAGGAGACCGCCCGGTTGCCGTGCTTCGCCACGGTGACGCCTGCCCCGGCCACCACGAACGAAGCGGTGGTGGAGATGTTGAAGGTGTTCCTTCCGTCGCCACCCGTGCCGCAGGTGTCCACGAACACCTCGCGGCCGACGTGGACACGGTCGGCCCGGGCGCGCATCACCTCGGCCGCTCCGGCGATCTCGTCCACCGTCTCACCCTTCATGCGAAGGGCCGCGAGGAACGCCCCCACCTGCGCCGGAGTCGTGCCACCGTCGGCGATCTCGGACATCACCGCAGACATCTCCGGGCGGGAGAGGTCGTGCTTCTCGAGCAGCCTGGCGACCGCCTGCTGGATCATGGCCGCACCTCCCCGCGCGCCGCCGGGGTGGCGAGCCGCGCGAGCCAGTTGGCGAGGAGCCGCTTTCCCTCACGCGTGAGGATCGACTCGGGGTGGAACTGCACGCCCTCCACCTCGAGCGAGGCGTGGCGGAGCCCCATGACCTCGCCCTCGTCGGTCCAGCTCGTCACCTCGAGCGTGGCCGGGAGGCTCTCCCGCTCGACGACGAGCGAGTGGTAGCGCCCCGCCTCGAACGGCGCCGGCAGGCCGGCGTAGAGCCCGGCGCCGCGGTGGTGCACTGGGCTCGACTTGCCATGGACGATGCGATGGTTGCGCACGACGCGGCCGCCGAACGCCTGGCCGATGGCCTGGTGTCCGAGGCACACGCCCAGGATGGGCAGCTCCCCGGCGAGCTCCCGGATGGCGGTCAGCGTCACACCCGCCTCGTCCGGCGTGCACGGGCCCGGCGAGAGCACGAGCCCGTCCGGCCGCCGCTTCCGGATGCCGGCCACGTCGACGGCGTCGTTGCGGAACACCTCGACCTCCGCGCCCAGCTCGCCGAGGTACTGGACGAGGTTGAACGTGAAGGAGTCGTAGTTGTCCACGAGCAGGAGGCGGCTCATCGCCTGGTCCTCCGGCGGGTCCGGCCATGCCGCCGGGCCCGGACCGACGGCCGGGCCCGGACCTTCGGGCGCGAGGGCGCCCGGCGGGCGGCGCCGGAGAGCGACCGGAGCCGCTCCTCCGCCTGGGCCACCGCGGTGAACACAGCCTTCGCCTTGGCGACCGTCTCCTCGTACTCCGTCGCCGGCACCGAGTCGTAGACGATCCCGGCCCCCGCCTGGGCGGACACCCGGCCCCGGGACGCCATGAGCGTGCGGATCGCGATGCACATCTCCATGTCGCCGCCGCGGTCGAAGTAGCCCACCGCGCCCGCGTAGGGCCCGCGGCGGGCCGGCTCGAGCGCGTCGATGATCTCCATGGCCCGGACCTTGGGCGAGCCCGTCACCGTGCCCGCCGGGAACCCGGCGCGGAGCACGTCCACCGCTCCGAGCCCGTCGGCGAGCCGGCCCCTCACCTCGGACACGAGGTGCATGACGTGCGAGTAGCGCTCGACCGCCTTCAGCTGCGTGACCTTGACGGTGCCCACCGCCGCCACCCGCCCGACGTCGTTCCGCCCGAGGTCCACCAGCATGACGTGCTCGGCGTTCTCCTTGGGGTCGGCGCGCAGGTCGGCCTCGAGCCGCGCGTCCTCGGCCGCGTCGCGCCCCCGGGGCCGCGTGCCTGCGATGGGGCGCAGCGTGACCTCCCCGCCCTCGAGCTTCACGAGCGTCTCCGGCGACGAGCCCACGAGGGCCCGGTCGCCGTCCTTCAGGAAGAAGAGGTACGGCGACGGGTTCACCCGCCGGAGCGCCCGGTAGATCTCGAACGGCGCGAGGTCGGTGGCGGCGTCGAAGCGCTGGGAGACCACGATCTGCTGGCAATCGCCGGCCGCCACGTACTCCCGGGCGCGGGCCACCGCGGCCTCGAAGTCGGCGCGCGGGACCCGGGGCTCGAGCTCGGCCCGGGCACGCGGTGCCGGGCGCACGTCCCGGAGCGGCCGGGCCAGCACCGAGAGGCGGCGCGCGATGCGCTTCACCGCCCGGCGGTAGAGCGCGTCGGGGTCGTCGCCCTCGCCCAGGCGGACCTCGCAGAGCACGTGGATGGAATGGCGTAGGGCGTCGAAGGCCACCACCTCGTCGAAGTCCATGAGCACGACGTCGTCGAAGCCGAGCTCGTCGGGCTTCGCGATCGGCACGCGCGGCTCGAACAGCCTCACCGCGTCGTAGGAGACGTGTCCCACGAGGCCGCCCGAGAACCGCGGCGTCCCGGGCACGCGCACCGCCCGGTGCGTGGCGAGCGCCGCACGAACCGCCTCCACCGGGTCGCCGGGCTGTCCGAGCCTCCAGCGCAGCACGGCGCGGGGCCCGGCACCGAGGAAGCTGAAGCGGGCGGACCGCTCGCCTCCCTCCACCGACTCGAGGAGGAAGGCCTGGCGCTCGCCCACGGAGAGCTTCAGGAACGCCGAGACGGGCGTCTCGGTGTCGGCGTCCACCTCGACGCGGACGGGCACCGCGCGGCCGGGGCCGGCCAGCGCGCGGAAGGTCTGGAGGTCGGGGACGGCCGCCGGATCAGCGGCGCCAAAGAAACACCGTCATGCCGTCACCCGGCGCTGGCGGTGGTCCTTCGACTGGAGCGGTGCAGGACGCATCGGGAAACCGGCATTATGAGGGTCTGCCCCCGTTCCGCGCAAGGCTCCCCATGCCCGCACCTCACCGATTGGACCGACTGGACCGACTGGGCCGCCTCGCCCCGATCGCCACGGCCCTCGCCGTCGCCTGCGCGACGGCGCCGGCCCCGCCCGCGAGGCCGCCGGAGCCGCCCGAGCCCGCGCTCGACGCGGCCCGAGCTCGCGCGGAGGTGGGCTGGCTCGCGGATCCGGCCCGGACCGGCCGGGGCACGGGCACCGACGGCAACGCCGCGGCGGCCTCCTGGATCGCCGACCGCTTCCGGGAGGTGGGCCTCGAGCCCGCCTTTCCCGACGGGTACGAGCAGGGCTTCGAGGCGCCCTTCCGGGCCACGCTGCGCTCCGGCAACTCGCTCGCGGTGGGCGCGCGGACGCTCGCGCTCGGCGAGGCCTGGCTGCCGTTCGGCTTCTCGGACGATGGCACCGTGGAGGGCGAGGTCGTCTGGGCGGGCTACGGCATCACCGCGTCCGAGCTCGGCTACGACGACTACGCCGGCCTCGACGTGAAGGGCAGGGTCGTGCTCGTGGCGCAGGACTTCCCGCGGGAGCAGGACCCGGCCTCGCCCTTCCGCGACCCGCGCCACTTCCGCTTCTCGGAGTGGCGCCACAAGGCCATGAACGCGCGCGACCACGGTGCGGCCGGAGCGATCATGGTGCGCGACGCCTGGAACCACTCCGGGCCGGACACGCTTCCCCCGTGGAAGGGCCAGATCGCCTCGCGCGCCGGGATCCCCGCCGCGCGCGCCACCGCCTCGGCGCTCTCGGCGGCCGACGTGGACGTGGCCGCGCTGGCGGCGCCCGGCCAGGTGGACGGGAAGCCTCACTCTCGCGCCCTCGGCGTGAAGGCGACGCTCACCGTGAGCGTCGAGCACGAGAGGGCGAGGACCCGGAACGTGGCCGCGCTCCTCGCCGGCTCGGACCCGGCGCTCGCCGGCGAGTGCGTCGTGGTGGGCGCGCACTACGATCACCTCGGCCTCGGCGGCGAGACCTCGCTCGCGCCCGAGCAGGTCGGCACGGTCCACCCCGGCGCCGACGACAACGCGAGCGGCGTCGCGGCGATGCTCGCCATCGCCCGCTCGATGAAGGCCGGCCCGCCCCCCCGGCGCACCGTCCTCTTCGCCGCGTTCGCGGCCGAGGAGATCGGCCTCCTGGGGTCGTCCGAGCTCGTGAGGAGCCCGCCGCCGCGCTGCCCCGTCGAGAAGATGGCGCTCATGGTGAACCTCGACATGGTGGGACGCCTGCGCGCGCGGAAGCTGTACGTGGAGGGCGCCGACACCGGCCAGGGCCTGCGCGACCTCGTGAAGGCGGCGGCCGCCGGTCCGACCCCCCTGCCGCTCGATCTCGCCTTCGGGGGCGACGGCTACGGCCCCTCCGACCACACGAGCTTCCACGCGCGGCACCTGCCGGTGCTGTTCCTCTTCACCGGCGCGCACGCCGACTACCACCGCCCCTCCGACACCGCCGACAAGATCGACCCGGACGGCCTCGTCCAGATCGCGCGGCTGGCCGAGCGCACCGTCCGGGCGGTGGCCGATCGCCCCGACCGGCTGGTGGTGGTGATGAGCCCCGGGGGGCCCCCCTCGCAGGCGCGCGGGAGCGAGCGCGGCTACGGGGCATACCTGGGCACCATCCCGGACTTCGGCGAGCGGACCGCGCCCGGCGTGCTCGTCTCGGGCGTGAAGCCCGCGAGCCCGGCCGAGAAGGCCGGCCTCGCCGGCGGCGACGTGCTCCTGCGCGTGGGCGCGCGGAAGATCGTCAACCTGCACGACCTCGTGGACGCGCTCCGCGCCGGCCGGCCGGGCGACGTGGTGGAGGTCGAGTACGAGCACGCCGGCGAGCGGAAGACCGCGAAGGTGACGCTGGAAGAGCGCAGGTAGCCGCGCTAACGTCCGGCGCCGTGCCGTCGCCGCTCGCCGCCCGCCGGATGGAGGTGTTCTCGTCCGTGCGGTCGGATCCGTCCGGCTTCCTGCGCCTCGCGCCGGAGCGGCTGCGCTTCTCGCTCGGGACGTCGCTCGTCGACCTGGCCGTTCCGGTGGAGGTCACCGGCGACGCGCGCGCGCTCGTGCACGGCGCCGCGCAGGAGGCGGCGCTGCTCGTCGCCAGCCTGCACCGCGACCTCCTCGGGGCCGCGGCCACCGACCGGCTCATCCTCAGGGAGGAGTTCGCCACCCTCCCGACCCCGAATCCCCAGCTCGGGCCGCCCCCGGGCAACCCGGACCTCAGGACCGCCGCACAGATGGCGCCCGCCGTGCACCCGGCCCTCTGGGGCGGCCTCGTCGGCGCCTGGATGGGCAAGGGCGGCCGCGGGCGCTCGCTCGTCGCGCTCTTCATCGAGCTGCTGCGCCGCGCCTTCGCGGAGATGCGCTCGTCGCGGGCCGAGGAGCCCACGCCCTACCTGGTGGCGCTCGTGCTCGCCGCGGAGGCGGCGGGCGCCGAGCGCGCGGTCCGCGACGTCCTGCCCCCGGCTCCCTTCGACCGCTGGGTGGCAGCCGCCGCGATGGCGGCCGTCTGGATCGCGGCCCGCACCGGCCTCGCCCGGGCGTGGCGCGACGCGGGCCTGAAGGTCGGCGATCCGCTGCTCGCCCGCATCGAGGCGGTGCTCTCCCCGGGGGCCATCGCCGGTACGCACGGCGCCGCGGCCTCGGGCGGGCTCGCCGTGTACGGGTGCGAGCTCACCGCCGGCGTGCCCGGCGGGGACGAGATGGCGCAGCGGCTGGCGGAGGGGCTCGACGGGTCGCTCGTCCTCGCCGAGGTGGAGGACCGGATCCGCGGCGACGCCACCGTGGCGCGGCTCGCCGAGGAGGCGGTGGCGGCGGCGCGGCTGCGGGAGCGGCTGGGCGAGGCCATCGTCCGCCTCGAGGCCGACGGCATGGGCCCCTCGCTCGAGCCCGCCCGGCGGCGATTCGCGGCGCCCGGGGGGATGGCTGCGCTCGTGCAGGACGAGTCCGAGCGGCGTGCGTTCGCCGAGGAGCTGGGCGGCCTGGGTCGGAAGGGAACCGAGGGCCCCATGGCCCCGATCGCCCGGTCGCTCGAGCGCTGGCGCGACCGGGACCCCGCCGGCTCGGCCGGGCTCGACCGGGCCGGGGCGCACCTCGTCTACGCCGATGCGGCCACCGCCTGGCTGTGCGACGTGGCGATGGACCGCCTCGCCGCGCAGGCCCGCCGGCACGTCGCGTTCCGCACCGGGCGCGAGGCCGAGGGCGGCGCGCAGGGCGAGTGGGAGGCGGGCCGGCTCTACCGCCTCTCGCCTCGGGCGGGGGCCATCCTGCAGGAGCGGGTCGAGCGCCCGGTCGGCCACCTCTTCGCCGACGTGAAGGACTTCACCCGGCGCACGGGCCTGCTCGGCCAGGCCTCGATGGCCGAGTTCCTCCGCAAGGAGTTCTACACGCCCATCCTGGTGATCGCGAAGGAGCACTTCACCGGGATGACCCACCTCGCCGACAAGGGCGGCGTGGCGGTGAACAACCTCCTCGGAGACGCCATCAGCCTCACCGGCGGGATCCGCGCGATGGTCGCCATCGCCCGCGGCATCCGCAGCCACCTCGCGGGCCTCGCCAGCCGGCTGACGCGGGAGATCTCCGGCGAGGCCGTCTCGCGCCAGATCGCGGCCATCGAGGCCGCCCACGCGGAGGCGGCCGAGCGCGCCGCGACCTCGCTGCGGACCTACGAGGAGGCGCTGGCCCGTGAGGCGCCCGGCTCCGCCCGGCACGCGGCGCTCGCCATCCGGGTGGCGCGGGCCCGGGCCGAGGAGTCGCGCGTGGCCGGCGAGCGCGACCGGGCGCTGGCCCGGGCACGCGGGGAGGTGCTGGAGGCGGGCGTGTTCGTGTCGTACGGGCCGGCGCCGGTGGTGGTGTCCATCGACGACGAGATCTTCGGCGTGAACCGCGTGGCGGTGGCCGAGAAGATCAACGAGTCGGCGCGTGGCACCGCGCGGGCCCCGGTGGCCCGGGCCAGGGCCGACTCGGGGCTCGTGCGCGAGCGGGAGCGCCGGGGCGCCACGGGCATCGTCCACGCCTGGTCGGTCTTCCTCGGCCAGCCGCTCGCGGTGGCCATCTCCCCCGACCTCGAGGACGCGGCGGTGCGCCTGCTGCGCGCCGGGGACGGTGCCGGCGCCATGCGAACGCTCTCGCCGCCGGTGCGCGAGGCGCTCGAGTCGGCGGCGCGCGCGGCCGGCGCGGAGCGCCCGGGCGACGTCTACAACGGTGGCGCGGCCCTGTCCGAGGAGGCGCTCCAGGCCTTCCTCGCCGACGTGGAAGGCGAGCGCACCGTGAGGCGCGTGGAGCTGGAGCCGGAGTCGGTCCCGGACGCGCTCAGGAGTCGATGGTACTTCGGCGACGAGCCCCTCTCGCTCGTCGCCTGCTTCGGGCCGGACAGCCGCGTGGCGGAGCTCTTCCGGCGGGTGGGGCCGGCGGCCTTCAAGGGCATGGCGGGCGTGACGATCTGGGAGCTCTGCGCCGAGGACGGCGGCCCGGGGGCGCTCTGCGACGCGCTCGGGGCCTCGTGGCTCGGGAAGGGGCGCTGACCGTGCCGGGCCTCCAGCCGTACCGCTCACCCGAGGCGCGCGACGCCGAGGTGCGCCGGCTCGCGGACCGCGGCGGTGGTGAGGTGGTGGCGTTCGGCGAGAGCGTCGAGGGCCGGCCGCTCCTCGCCGTGCGCCTGCCGGGGCCGCACCCCGACGCCCCGCGCGTGCTCTGCGCCGGCGGCATCCACGGGATCGAGCTCGTCGGCTCCCACGTCGCGATCGAGCTCCTGTCCGCGGTCGTCACCGGCCGGCTGCCGGCCCTGCGCGAGCGGGCCGAGGTCTGGGTCGCGCCGGCGCTCAACCCGGACGGCTACGCGCGGACGTTCGAGCGGGGCGGGGCGGGCCGGATGGCGGAGCTCCGCCCGAACGCGCGCGGCGTGGACCTCAACCGGAACTTCCCGCTCCCGCTGGGCGCCACCCCCTCCGCGATCCCTGGCGCCGGCAGCGGGCGACCGGGTGCGCTCACCTACCGGGGGCCGGTCCCGTTCTCGGAGCCCGAGACGCGCGCCCTCGACGGGCTCCTCGGCCGTGCCGGGTTTCACGCCGTCGCCTCCCTCCACTCGAGCATGGGCGCGTTCATCCCGGCCCGCGTGATCGATCGCGCGGACTTCGACGCCTACCGCGACCTCTGGCGCGCCTTCTCGTCGGCGCAGCGGGTGCGGTACCCGCCCCTCCACAGCCGGACCCTCGACGTCTTCACCGGCGAGCTCGAGGACCACGCTCACCACCACCACCGCGCCTGGGCGGCCTGCGTGGAGGTGTGGCCGGTCTGGCGCGACGTCGGGGCGCGCCTCCGCGAGCGGAGCGCGTTCTGGCGGATGAACCCGCGCGATCCCGCTCCGTGGGTGGAGAACGACGTGCCGGCGCTGGCGGCGTACCTGGGAGCCGCGCTCGACCGGGCCCGGCCCGGCCGGGAGCCCACGTGAACGGCCCGGGGGACGGCGGCGGCGTGCTCGCGGGGTTCTGGTACCCGATCTGCACCGCGCGCGAGCTCCGGCGCGGCCCGATCGCGCGCGAGCTCGGGAGCCTCCCCCTCGCGCTCTTCCGCGACGGCGCCGGCGCGCCCGCCGCGCTCGTGGACCGCTGCCCTCACCGGAACGCGCCGCTCTCGCTGGGGCGCCGGGAACCGAGCGGCACGATCGCATGCGCGTACCACGGCTGGCGCTTCGACCGTTCCGGCGCGTGCCTTTGCGTGCCCGGACTGGACGAGCCCGGCGAGGCGAGTGCACGCTCCGCCACGGCGCATCCCGTGCTCGAGCAGGAGGGACTCGTGTGGGTGTTCTCGACTCCCGGGCCCATGCCGTCCTCGCGTCCGTTCCGCTTCCCGCACCTCGACGATCCCGGATACACCACCGTGCGCCACGCGCGATCGCTCTCCGGATCCCTTCACGCCGCCGTGGAGAACGCGCTCGACGTCCCCCACACGGCGTTCCTCCACGGCGGCCTCTTCCGCACACCGCGGCGCCGCAGCACGGTGGAGGTCCGGCTCCGGCGAGGCGCCGACCGGGTCGAGGCCGAGTACGCCGGCGAGCCCGCGCCCTCCGGCCTCGCTGGACGGATCCTCGCGCCGCGCGGCGGGACGGTGGAGCACGTCGACCGCTTCGTGCTGCCCTGCCTCACGCAGGTCGAGTACCGGCTCGGGAAGAGCCACCTCGTGGTCACGACCGCGTTCACCCCGGCCGGCGAGGACGGGCTACGGCTGTTCGCCGCTGTGACCTTCCGGGCGCCGCTCCCGGGCTGGCTGCTCGTGCCGGTCCTCGCGCCGGTCGCGCTCGGCGTTCTCCGCCAGGACGCGCGCATCCTGGCGGCCCAGGCTGCGAACGTGAGGCGCTTCGGCGGCGAGCGCTTCGCGAACACCGAGCTCGACGTGGTAGGCCCGCACGTCGGCCACCTGCTGCGCCGCGCCGCCCGCGGCGAGCCGGGCGAGCCGCTGGAGGTGCCGCCGAGGCGGATGGAGGTGTGACGGGTGACCCAGGTGAACGCATCCGGCGTCGGCTGGGGCGCTCGCCGCGTGGATCCGTTAAGCTGTTCCCGGGCTGAGGGCCGACAGCGCCATGAAGCGCGCGGGTACCACCGGACAGCGGCTGGCCGCCATCTTCGCGATGGGCGCCGTCCTGTTCAACTACCCCATCCTCTCCATATTCGCCCACGGCACCGAGCTCGGCGGGGTGCCGCTGCTCTTCGCGTACGTGTTCGTGACCTGGACGCTCGTGATCGGGCTCATGGCCCTCGTCGTCGAGCGTACGGGCTAGCACGGCGTTGGCCATGCTCCAGGCGTGGGTCATCCTCCTCGTCTCGTTCGCCTACCTGGGCGTGTTGTTCGCCATCGCCTGGATCGGTGATCAGCGCGCCGCGGCCGGGCGCTCGATCATCGCGAACCCGTACACCTACGCCCTTTCGCTCGCGGTGTACTGCACCACGTGGACGTTCTACGGCAGCGTGGGGCGGGCGGCGTCGAGCGGCGTCGGATTCCTGCCGGTCTATCTCGGGCCGACCTTGATGGTGGCGCTGTGGTGGTACGTCTGGCGCAAGGTCATCCGCATCAGCAAGACGTACCGGATCACCTCGATCGCCGACTTCATCGCCTCGCGCTACGGCAAGAGCCAGAGCCTTGGCGGCCTGGTGACGGTCATCGCGGTCCTCGGCGTCATCCCCTACATCTCGCTGCAGCTGAAGGCCATCTCGGGCTCGTTCACCATCCTGCTCGGCTATCCGCAGATCGTCATGCCGGCGAAGGTCCTCGCCCAGCCGTTCTACCGGGACAGCGCGCTCTACGTCGCCGCCGTCCTCGCCACCTTCGCCATCCTCTTCGGCGCTCGCCACCTCGACGCCACGGAGCGGCACGAGGGGCTGGTCGCGGCGATCGCCTTCGAATCGGTGGTGAAGCTGCTCGCCTTCCTGGCGGTCGGCGCCTTCGTCACCTTCGGTGTCTTCCGCGGCTTCGGCGACATCTTCGGCCGCGCCCAGCAGACTCCGGGCCTGCAACCCCTCTTGACGGTGGCGAGCGAGGGAGGGTACGGCACCTGGGCCTTCCTCACCGTCCTCTCCATGCTCTCGATCATGTTCCTGCCGAGACAGTTCCAGGTTTCGGTGGTGGAGAACGTGGACGAGAACCACCTGGCAAAGGCGATCTGGCTCTTCCCCCTCTACCTCTTGCTGATCAACGTCTTCGTCCTCCCCATCGCCCTCGGTGGTCTCGTGCACTTCGCCAATGGAGGGGTGGACGCGGACACCTTCGTGCTCACGCTCCCCATGGCCGAGAAGAAGGAGGCGCTGGCGATCTTCGCCTTCATCGGCGGCCTCTCCGCCGGCACGGGCATGGTGATCGTCGAGACCATCGCCCTCTCCACCATGGTCTGCAACGACCTGGTCATGCCCGTGCTGCTGCGCCTGCGCTGGCTCCGCATGCAGGAGCGCAGGGACCTCTCCGGCCTCCTGCTGCACATCCGCCGCTGGGCGATCGCCGCGATCCTGATCCTGGGCTACATCTACTTCCGCGCGGCTGGCGAGGCCTACGCGCTCGTCGCCATCGGCCTCATCTCCTTCGCGGCGGTGGCCCAGTTCGCTCCGTCGATCCTCGGGGGAATCTACTGGAAGGGCGGCACGCGGGCCGGGGCCATCACCGGGCTCTTCGCCGGGTTCGCGGTCTGGGCCTACACGCTGGCGCTGCCCTCGTTCGCGAAGTCGGGCTGGCTCCCCGCCCGGTTCCTGACCGACGGGCTGTTCGGGGTGGCGCCGCTCAGGCCGCAGCAGCTGTTCGGGCTCACCGGGCTGGACGAGATCTCGCATGCGATGTTCTGGAGCATGCTGGCCAACGTCGGGCTCTACGTGGGGGTCTCCCTGGCGGGCCGGCCTGACGTGGCCGAGACGAGCCAGGCCGCGCTCTTCGTGGACGTGTTTCGCCACACCCAGGGTGGCGAGCGCTCGCGCCTGTGGCGCGGTAGCGCCTCGGTCCACGACCTCCTGCCGCTGCTGGGGCGCTTCCTGGGGCCGGAGCGGGCGCGGGAGGCGTTCGTCGCCTACGCGCACCGGCGCGGCCTCGAGCCCGTCGAGGAGCTCATCGCCGACGCGGACCTGGTCCACTTCGCCGAGACCCAGCTCGCCGGGGCCATCGGCGCTGCCTCGGCGCGGGTGATGGTCGCGTCGGTCGTCCACGAGGAGCCGCCCACCCTGGACGAGGTGATGGGCATCCTCGACGAGGCCTCGCAGGTGCGGGCCTACAGCCGGCAGCTCGAGCTGAAGTCGCGCGAGCTCGAGGCCGCGACAGCCGAGCTCCGCGCCGCGAACTCGCAGCTCCAGGAGCTCGATCGCATGAAGGACGAGTTCATGTCCACCGTCACTCACGAGCTGCGCACGCCCCTCACCTCGATCCGGGCCTTCTCGGAGATCCTCCGCGACGCGCCCGAGTCTCCACTGGAGGACCGCGAGCGCTTCCTGGACATCATCGTCAAGGAGACGGAGCGGCTGACCCGCCTCATCAACCAGACACTGGACATGGCCAAGATCGAGTCGGGCAACGTGGAGTGGAGGAGCTCGGAGCTGGACGTGCACGAGGTCATCCGCGAGTCGGTGGAGTCGACCAGCCAGCTCTTCCGCGAGAAGGAGGTGGGGGTCTCGGTCCGCCTCTCGGCGCCCGGCGCGCGCATCCGCGCAGATCGGGACAGGCTGATGCAGGTCCTCATCAACCTGCTCTCCAACGCGGTCAAGTTCAGCCCGGCGAGCGTGGGACGGGTCGAGGTGAGGGTCGCCAGCATCGACGGCGCCCTGCGCGTGGACGTGCAGGACAACGGCCCGGGGATCAGCCCGACCGATCACCACACGGTATTCGAGCGGTTCCGCCAGGTGGGAGACGCGGCCGCAAGCAGTCCCCGGGGCACCGGGCTCGGCCTCCCCATCAGCAAGCGCATCATCGAGCATTTCGGCGGACGGCTCTGGGTCCAGAGCCGGCTCGGCGAGGGCGCGACGTTCTCGTTCGAGCTGCCCCTCGAGCCGCCAGTGCGCGGGATCGAGCGCGAGGCGGCCAGGAGCGCCGGACAGGGGACCAGCCGATGACCCAGCGCATCCTCATCGTGGACGACGAGCCGAACATCGTCATCTCGCTCGAGTACCTGATGAAGCGCGAAGGGTACGAGGTCACCGTCGCCACCGACGGAGAGGGGGCGCTCGAGGCGCTGCCGCGCGTGGTGCCGGATCTGGTGATCCTCGACGTGATGCTGCCCAGGCTGAACGGCTTCGATGTTTGCCGCCGGATCCGCGCCGAGCCGCGCTGGCGCGGGCTCAAGATCCTCATGCTCACCGCGAAAGGGCGCGAGACGGAGGTCGCCCGGGGGCTCGAGGTCGGCGCCGACGCCTACGTGACGAAGCCGTTCTCGACCCGGGAGCTGGTTGCGCAGATCGGCGCGATGCTGGGCACGCCGGCCGAAGCCGGCCACCGCTAGGAGATCGCGCCATGGCCCGAAGCCACATGGGGCCGCCCGCGCCGGGCTGGGAGGGTGGGCCAGCCGCGCTGACCCTGTTCAGCCCGCTCTCGGCCCTGATGCAGGCTCCGATCACCGTCGGGCTGGAGACGTCCGTCCGGGAGACGCTGGAGACCATGGAGCGCGCCCGAGTCGGCTCGGTCGTCGTCGCCGATCCCGTCCAGCGGTTCCCGCTCGGCATCTTCACGCTGCAGGACCTGGTCCGCCGAGTGACGCTTCCAGGAGGTGACCTCGGGCAGCCCATCGCCTCGGTGATGACGAGCGGGCTCGTCACCCTCCCGCTCCATAGCATCGCCCACCAGGCCGCCCTCACCATGGCTCGCAACGGCGTGCGCCACGTCATCGTGGTCGATGCCGAGGGGCACCTGGCCGGCATCGTCTCGCAGGGCGACCTCTTCGGCTCGCAGCAGGTGGGCGTGAAGCAGATCAGCACCGACATGCAGGCGGCCCGGGACATGGCCGCCCTCCGGCGCGCGGCGCAAGGGATCCGCCGGCTCGCGGCCGGGCTCCTCGCTCAGGGCGTCGGCGTGGAGACGCTGACGCACTCCATCTCCACCCTGAACGACCTCCTCACCATCCGGGTCATCGAGCTGACCGCGGACGAGCTCGACCTGCCACCGGTTCCGATGTGCTGGATCGCGCTCGGGTCGGAGGGCCGGCTCGAGCAGACGTTCAGCACCGACCAGGACAACGGCCTCGTCTTCGAGGCGGAGGAGGCCGAGGCCGACCACGTCCGGCGGGCGCTCCTTCCGTTCGCCCGCGCGGTCAACGAGCGGCTGGATGGCTGCGGCTTTCCTCTCTGCAAGGGCAACGTCATGGCGGGCAACCCGGAGTGGTGCCTGACCCCCGACGCCTGGCGACGCCGGTTCTCGCGCTGGATCGACGAGCCGCACCCGCAGGCCCTGCTCGACGCCTCCATCTTCTTCGACCTGCGTCCCGTCTATGGCCACGCCGCGCTGGCCGAACGCCTGCGGACGTCGATGCTCGCCGCAGCCCGCGAGCGGCCGCTCTTCCTGCGCCACATGGCCGAGAACGCGCTGAAGTGCCAGCCGCCGCTCGGGGTCATCCGCGACTTCGTGTACGACCGCTCCAAGGAGTACCCGCACACGATCGACCTCAAGATGCACGGCTCGCGTCCCTTCGTGGATGCCGCCCGGATCCTCGCCCTCGCCCACGGCATCCCGCACACCAACACGGCCGAGCGCCTGCGGGCAGTGGAGCAGATCGTCCCGCTCGGCACTGATCGGCTGGCTGCCGTCGTGGACGCGTTCCATTTCGTGCACCTCGTACGCCTGCGACGCCAGTGCAGGCCGGAGGGCGCGGGAGAGGGGCTGAACCGGATCGATCCCTCCGAGCTGAACGACCTCGACCGCCGGGTGCTCAAGGAAGCCTTCCGCCAGGCTCGCCACCTGCAGCAGCGCATTGCCCAGGACTACGAGCTCGCCTCCTGAGCGGGCGGCGGCACGGCAGACCTCAGTGCCGGTCGCCGCGCAGGAACACGACGCCCATCGGCGGCAGCGTGAGCGCGATCGAGTGCGAGCGCCCGTGCGCCGGCACGGGCTCGGCGTCGCGCCCGCCCATGTTCCCGACGCCGGATCCCCCGTACTCGTGGGCGTCGGAGTTGAGCACCTCCCGCCAGAAGCCGGCGTGCGGTACGCCCACGCGGTAGCCGTCCCGCGGCACGGGCGTGAAGTTCGCGACCACGAGGACGTCCGGGTCGGCGTGGCCGCCGTGGCGCAGGAAGGAGAGCACGCTCGCGTCGGCGTCGTTGCAGTCCACCCACTCGAAGCCGGCGGGGTCGAAGTCGTGCGCGTGGAGCGCGGGGTTCTCGCGCATGGCGCGGTTGAGGTCGCGGACCCACTCGGCCACGCCGGCGTGGAGGGGATGGCCGAGGAGGTGCCAGTCCAGGCTCCGCTCGTGGCTCCACTCCTGGCCCTGCCCGAACTCGCCGCCCATGAAGAGAAGCTTCTTCCCGGGAGAGCCCCACATGTACCCGTAGAGCAGGCGCAGGTTCGCGAACTTCTGCCAGCCGTCGCCCGGCATCTTGTCGAGAAGCGAGCCCTTCCCGTGCACGACCTCGTCGTGCGAGAGCGCCAGCACGAAATTCTCGCTGAACGCGTACACCATCCGGAAGGTGAGCGCGTTCTGGTGGAAGCGGCGGTAAACCGGGTCGCGCCGGAAGTACTCGAGCGTGTCGTGCATCCACCCCATGTCCCACTTCATGCCGAACCCGAGCCCGCCCACGTACACGGGCCGGGACACCATCGCCCACGAGGTGGACTCCTCCGCCACCGTCTGGACGTCGGGGTACTCGGCGAAGACCACCTCGTTGAGGCGCCGCATGAACTGGATGGCCTCGAGGTTCTCCCGACCCCCGTGGACGTTGGGGATCCACTCGCCCTCCTTGCGCGAGTAGTCGAGGTAGAGCATCGAGGCGACCGCGTCCACGCGCAGGCCGTCCAGGTGGTAGTGGTCGAGCCAGAACATCGCCGAGCTGAGGAGGAAGCTCCTCACCTCGTTGCGCCCGTAGTTGAAGACGAAGCTGTCCCAGTCCGGCTGGTGTCCCTGCCGGCGGTCCGCGTGCTCGAAGAGGTGCGTGCCGTCGAAGAACGCGAGGCCGTGGGCGTCGGTCGGGAAGTGCGACGGCACCCAGTCGAGCAGGACGCCGATGCCGCGCTGGTGCAGCGTGTCCACGAGGTACATCAGGTCCTGCGGATCTCCGTACCGGCTCGTGGCCGCGAAGTACCCGGTGGTCTGATAGCCCCACGAGCCGTAGAACGGATGCTCGGTGAGGGGCATGACCTCGACGTGCGTGAACCCGAGGTTCTCGCAGTGGTCGGCGAGGAGCGGCGCCAGCTCGCGGTAGGTGAGCGAGCGGTTCCCTTCCTCTGGCCTCCGGCGCCACGAGCCGAGGTGCAGCTCGTAGACGCTCATGGGCGCGCCGAGCCCGTTCCGCTCGCGGCGCGACTTCATCCAGGCGCCGTCGCCCCAGCGGTAGTCGAGATCCCAGACGATGGACTGCGTGCCCGGCCCGGCCTCGTGCTTGAAGCCGAACGGGTCGGCCTTGTCGACCGAGTAGCCGTGGAGGCGCGAGCGCAGGTGGTACTTGTAGACCGCCCCTTTCCGCACGCCGGGCACGAACCCCTGCCAGATGCCGGAATCGCCCATGGGCCGGAGCGGATGGCGTTCCTTGTCCCAGCCGTTCCAGTCCCCGATGACGTTCACGCGCTCCGCGTTGGGCGCCCAGACGGCGAACGAGGCGCCGGCGACGCCGTCCACGACGGCGAGGTGGGCGCCCATCGACCGGTAGGCGCGATGGTTCGTGCCCTCGTTCCAGAGGTGCCGGTCCATCTCGCCGGGTCCGCCCGCCGCCAGCACGCCCTTCGCAGCCGCCTGGGTCGCCACGGTGCGCCTCCCCGGCCACCCCCGGGGGCAGCCGGCGGCCATGCTACCGGGGCCGGACCGCCGGTGCACCCGCGACCGGAGGTCGCGGGCCGCCGCACCGCGGCGGAGGAACGGTCGCCCCCGGCCGCGCGCCGGCATGGCGTACACTCCCCGTCCGGGAGGGTGCCATGGACGTCACCACCGACCCCGCCGACCCGACCGCGCCGGCCCGCGAGGCGCGCCGCCGGCTGGGGGACCGCTACGACGGCCGGCTCCTCAGGACCCTCAGCCCTTTCTACCTCATCACCCCGTACATCATGCGGACGCGGGTGGACGCCCAGGACTACTTCGAGGACCGCATCGACGTCGGGCCGGTCGAGGCGTGGCTGCGCGACCAGCGGGCGGCGGGCCATGACCTCGGCTTCCTCCACGTCTTCGTCGCCGCCTACGTGCGGACCGTCTCCCAGCGCCCGCGCCTCAACCGCTTCGTGGCCGGCCAGCGCATCTACGCGCGGAACGAGATCCTGATCTCGTTCGCGCTCAAGAAGCGGATGCACGAGGACAGCCCGGAGACCGTGGTGAAGCTCACGTTCCCGCCGGCGGCCACCGTGTACGAGGTCGCGGCGGCCATCGACGCCGCGGTGGCGGCGAACAGGAAGGTGGAGGAGTCGAACGAGGCCGACCGCACGGCGCGGCTCTTCATGCGGATGCCGGGCGTTGTGGTCCGCACGCTGGTCTGGCTGCTGCGGGTCCTCGACTGGTACGGGTGGCTTCCGAGGGCGATCCACCGGGCGAGCCCGTTCCACACGAGCGCCTTCGTCACCGACCTCGGCTCGCTCGGGATCCGGCCCATCTACCACCACCTCTACGACTTCGGAACCACCTCGGTGTTCCTCGCCTTCGGCGCGAAGGAGCGGGAGCGGGTCCTCGACGAGGACGGAAAGGTCGTCGAGCGGAAGTACGTGGGACTCAAGGTCGTGAACGACGAGCGGATCTGCGACGGCCACTATTACGCGGCCGCGTTCAAGCTCTTCGGCCGGTACTTCCGGCGGCCCGGGCTCCTGGAGGTCCCGCCGGAGCGGGTGGTGGAGGACGTGGAGTAGGTCACCCGAAGCGGAGGCGCGCGATGAGCGGCACGTGGTCGGAGAGCCCGGTGAAGGGGGCGCCCCGCGCGCCGAAGGGGCGCGTGCCGTCGAGGTCCAGGCAGGCCACCCCGTTGCCGTAGAACACGTGGTCGAGGTGCATGCGCAGGTTGAGGAACCCGGCGGTGGGGAAGGCCTTCGGATCGGCAGGGTCGCACTGACCGAGCCGCTCCTGCGCGGAGACGAGCTGACCGTCGTCGGTGAGCAGGCGGTAGACCGGCGAGCCGGGCGTGCTGTTGAAGTCGCCGCACACCACGAACGGCTCGTCGCCGGCCCGCCTTCGGACGAACTCCACCAGCGACCGTGCCTCGTGGACCTGATTCGGGCCGAAGCCCATGCGCCGCGGCTCCGACCAGAACCCGCGGGCGAACGGCGTGGGCAGCGACAGGTGGGTGTTGAAGACGTGGATGCGCCGGCCGCCGGAGGTGCGCAGGGCCATGTGCGCGCAGATGCGGGCCTGCTTGCGGTCCCGGAAGCGCTCGACGTGGTGATGGGTGATCGGGTGGGGCGACTCGACGTTGTGGCCCTCGACGGCCAGGCGGCGCCGGTTCACCAGGATGGCGAGGCCGGTGGTGTAGATGGGGATGCCACGCACCGCGTTCACGTGAGCGCGAAAGTAGAAGCCCTCGTAGGGCGACGCCTCCCCCCGCAGCCGGAAGGCCCCGGCCACCTCGCCCATGAACGCCTCGAGCTGCGTCTCGCGCTGCGGGCGGCCCCGGTGGGCCAGCCGGGAGCGCAACGAGATGGTCTCGATCTCCTGCAGGCAGATCACCTCGGGCAGCGGCTCGACCGCCGCCAGCCGGTCCGCGATGCGTGCCTGGGAGGCGCGCGTGGAGGCGAGGCCCTTCAGCGCGTGGCCGAAGTACCTCACGTTGTAGCTGAGGACGCGGAGCTGGGACCTCGCCATGCCGGCCTCGACATTAACCCGCCGCGGGGCGGCTGCGACTCGCCGCGTCGAGCCCAGCCGCGAGATCGATCCCCGCCCAGGGGCGTCGCACGCGGCAGGTCGCACTCCCGGTGTGGGCCCTCTTGGGGCGAGGCGCCTGGCGGGCGTCGGTCCGTTTGATGCGAGGCCGCGCGCCGGACAGACTCCCGCATGCCCCAGCGCCAGCGCGCACGCGACGTGAAGCTCGTCGCGGCGATCGCCCTGTCCACCGCACTCGCCGCCTGCACGGCCGACCTGCCCATCCCCGACGACGCCCAGCTCGACTGCAGCGCGAGCGCGTGCCCCACGGGCTGGACCTGCACCGCGTCGAAGCGCTGCGTGCCCTCGAGCGCCATCGACGTGAAGCCGCCCTCCATCTCCGGAGTCCCGGTGGTGGACCCGCCGGCGAGCAAGGCCGGCGTGAGCCCCCGCATCACGTTCACGGTGACCGAGGCGCTCTCCCAGGAGCCGGTCCTGCGCGCCGAGGTCGGCACCACCCGCCTCCTCACCCGGATCTCCGGGCAGTCGCCCGGCCTCGACTACGTGTACGAGTACGCGAGCCAGGGCGACGAGCCGCAGGGCACCGACTGCCCGGTCACGGTGGACCTCGTGGACACCCAGGGTGTCACCTCGACGGGGCTCGCCGCAGGCGCCCTGCGCTTCGACGACGTGCCCCCGTTCGCGATCGCGCGCTCGGTCGACGGGTCGCCCGCGAAGGTGGGATCGACCGTGACCGTCGAGTTCATCGCGACCGAGCCGCTCGGAGCGGACCCGGTGGTCCGGGCGGCGGGGACCTACGCCTTCACGAAGGACCCCTCCTCGAGCGGGCAGGACTACGTGTACGTGCGGGTCTCGGACGGCACCGAGCCCGAGACGCAGGGAGGGCTCCCGGTCACGGCCGACCTCCTGGACGTCGCCGGCAACACCGCCACCGTGGATCTCGCCCCGGTGACCTTCGATCGCACACCGCCCGGCCTGGCGTCGGGGCCGGACGTCTCGCCGCTCGCCGCCGCCGTGGGCACGCTCGTGAAGGTGACCTTCACCGCCGACGAGGACCTCGGGGCGGACCCGGTCGTCACCCTGGGCGGTGTGGCGATGGACAAGGGCGCCCAGGCCGGCCGGCTCTACACCTACGGCCACGTGGCCGACCCGGCCGACGGGCAGGGCGCGAAGGCGCTCGCCGTCTCGCTCACCGACGTGGCCGGGAACCTGTCCGGGCCGATCTCCGGCCCCTCCGTCACCCTCGACTTCACGCCGCCCAGCGTCGGGGCGCTGGCTGCGTGTGCGGACGACGGCACCACCGCGCCGTGCAGCGGCGTCGCGCCGCCCTTCAGCGCCCAGCCCGGCCACGACCGGGTGAAGCTCACCTTCACCCTGTCCGAGCCCGGGCCCCGGCCGGTGGTCTCGATCGCGGGCGCGGTCCTGGGCGACACGGGACCGGACTCCTGCCAGAGCGCCAACGGCCTCGCCTGGACCTGCACGTCCACGGTGGTGGACGCGGCCGGCGGCGCGAGCCCGCGCGTGCTCTCGGTCACGGCGGGCGTCACGGCCGCCGACGCGGCGGGCAACTCCTCGTTCGCCTTCGCGCTCCTCACCTTCGACTTCCGCCCGCCGGGCCTCGCCGGGACGCCGTACTTCGAGCGCTGCGACGCCTACGCGCCGGCGCGGGTCGCGGCGAGCGACCTCTGGGTGAAGCCGGTGGCGTCGTTCTCCGGGCCCGGCTGCCCCTTCTCCGCCTGCGGCGTCTCGGGCCCGGTGCGCGTCCAGCTCACCCTCGACGAGCCGGTGACCCTGGGCGCCGGCGGCATCGCCCTCGACGACGGCACGCCGCTCCAGGTGGAGGCGTGCGCGAGCGACGCCTCGCAGATCGCGGCCGTCCTCGGGACGGACGGCGCGCCCGGCACGCGCACGGTGCTCGCGAACGTGGTGGACGCGGCAGGGAACGCCCGGCAGCTCGCCCTCGGCACGCTCCGGCTCGACGCGACGCCTCCGCTCGCGCCCGACACGCTCACGTCGGGGAGGATCGTGTACGACCGGTTCCCCTGGGGCGCGGACGCCACCTCGGGCGCGAAGGCGTCGTTCCTCCGCGGAGTCGCCGGCTCGGTCGCCGCCGGCGCCTCGGTCGTCGCGTACGACGGACCCGTCCCGGCCACGGCGGCCGCGGTCGGCCGGACGACGGCGGACGCGACGGGCGCCTTCGGGGCGGCTCCCGGCGCGCCGGGCGCGTTCTCGCTCGTGGCGGGCGACGTGCCGGAGATCTTCGTCGTCCAGGAGGACCCCGCGGGCAACGCGAGCCCCGCGGCGATCGTCTGGGACGGGAGCTGGACCGCCACCACCGGCTTCAAGCAGGCCGGGTCCACGAACGTGAACCCCAACCTCTTCACCGTGGAGCCGGCGTTCCGGGAGCCGCGCGACACCTCGGCCCAGCTCGAGCCCGCCGACCCGACCCTTGCCGCCGCGGTGACGGGCCCGGGCGTGGTGACGACCGGCGAGCCCGACGCGCGCGTCGTCACCTCGGCGGACGCCGTGCCGAGCGCGAGAGGGCTATGCGCGATGGGATACGATCCCGACCTCGCCCGCACGGTGCTGTTCGGCGGGCAGGCGTACGTGCACGCCGTCGGCACCCTCCTCTCGCTCGACACCTGGGCCTGGGACGGCGCCTCGTGGTCGCAGCTCGCGACGCCCGACCAGCCCGCGGCGCGCTCAGCCGCCGGCCTCGCGTACGACGGTGCGCGCCGGCGCTTCGTGCTCTTCGGCGGAAACGGTGCGGCGGCGCCGCTCGGCGACACCTGGGAGCTCGACGGCACGGCCTGGCGTCGCGCCTGCTGGCCCGGGTGCACCTCCGCCCAGTGCACCTGCACGGCCATGCCCTCCCCGCGCGCGGGCGCCGCCCTCTTCTTCGACCCGGTGACGGGCCGGGTGCTCCTCGCCGGGGGCGCGGACGCCTCCGGCCCGCGCGACGACTTCTGGAGCTGGGACGGGCAGAGCTGGACGCCGCTCGCCATCTCCCCCCGGCCGCCGGCGCAGTCGGGCGCGCGGGTCGCGGTGTCCCCCGACCTGGGCCAGGTGATGCTCGTCGTCGCGGCGGGGACCTGGATCTGGGACGGCGCGGCCTGGACGGGCTCCGCCACGACGCCGCCCACCGGGCCCTCCGGCCAGCTCTTCTGGGACCCGGGTGACCAGCGCTTCCACTCGCTGTTCATGCCGACCGGCTACCTCTCCACCTGGAACGGGGCGAGCTGGGACGGGCCAGTCGTGCTCCCGGTGGTGGGCGACCTCTCCGCCGTGAACACCGCCGACGGCAGCTGCGGCGCGTTCGACCGCGAGCGCGGTGCGTTCGTCGAGTTCGGCGGGTGCATCGACGGCGGTCAGTGCGGCGCGGGCGGCGGGGGCTTCGAGATCGGGGCCACGTTCCTCGCCCGCCACGACCAGCTCCGGCAGACGATTCCCGGCGCCGGACCCGACCCGCGCGCCGGCGCGGTCATGGCCGACTTCGCGCCCGACGGCACGGCGTGGCTCTACGGGGGCCGGGGTGTGCCTCGGTACCCCTATGCGGACAACTGGACCTGGGACGGCACGGCCTGGCGCGGCGACGGGGCGGGGTCCCCGATCACCGGCACCTACGACGCGTCGATGGCCTCGCTCGGCACGCGGCTCGTCCGCATGTTCGGCGACGTGACCGGCGGCGGCACGTCGCCGGGCGTCGGATACCCGCCCGACACCATGGTCCACCAGTCTCCCGGGTTCGGCTGGACGCTCTGGAGCGGGGACTTCACGTACTACACCGAGCCCGTGGACACCGCCGCTGCCGGCTATCCCCACGCGCACCAGGCGATCGCGACCGACGTGGGCGCCGGCAAGGCGATCTTCTTCCGCAGCCCGGTCGGCGCTCCCACCTGGTCGGTCCGCTGGGTGGACACCTGGGACCCGTGGTTCATGCACGGCGACACGGCCGGGATGCTCTGGGAGCCGGTGACCACCGCCGTCACCGTCCCGGCCTCCGTCCGCGGCCATCGCATGACGTCGTGCGCGGGTCACGTCGTCCTCTTCGGCGGCGTCGACGCGGCGGGCGGCTTCCGCGACGACACGTACGTCTGGAGCGGCGCGGACTGGGTGCTCCAGCAGCCGGCGGCCCGGCCGCCGGCCCGGTCCGAGCACGCCATGTTCTGCGACGACAACCGGGGCAAGGTCTACGTCGTGGGCGGCCTCGACGCGGCGGGCGATCGCGACGACGTCTGGGAGTGGGACGGGGTCACCTGGCGCGAGCGAGCTCCCGCCGAGAGGCCCACGCCCCGCCATGGCGCCGCCGCGACGTGGCACTCCGGGGGAGGCTCCGCGGTGCTGTTCGGCGGCCTCGGCAACGGCTTCCAGGGCGACACCTGGATCTGGGACGGCGGCCGCGACCGGCGTCCCGCGCACCTCCTCCACGCGCGCTTCGCGGACTCCGGCGCGGCGGACTCCACGCTCCTCTCCGTCGGCGCCACGTTCTGGTCGGGTGCGAGCGCCTTCACCCCGGCGGGAGCCGCGCAGCCGGGCGTCCAGCTGCTCGTGCGCGACCGCGGCATCTGGCGGCCGGCGTCGACGCCGAACGCCGCGCCCGCCACGTCGCCGGCCCGGGTGACCTACAGCACCGCCTCCGACGCGGAGTGGACGGCGCCCGGCGCCGCCTCGCACCTGCGCCGGCTCATGGCCGGCGACGACCTCACCGTCACGTTCGCCGTCGAGCCCCTCGGCACGAACCGCGACCGGGAGCCCGGCGCGTCGCTCGCCACCCGCTACGCGGAGGTGAACGTCCGCTACCGGCTGGCCTGCCTCCCACCGGGGCGGGCCACCACGAGCGCCCAGCGATGCTGCTCGGGCGTGAAGGCCGGCAACCTCTGCCAGTAAGGA
>Ga0335085_10004001_pt1 | contig 24854 bp, 29 predicted proteins | sample Lox_Sample_45_FD_206712 | JGI IMG/M metagenome (GOLD analysis project Ga0335085, IMG submission 206712) | Soil microbial communities from Loxahatchee National Wildlife Refuge, Florida, United States - Lox_Sample_4.5 | ecosystem: Environmental > Terrestrial > Soil > Wetlands | place: USA...
CGTGAATCCGGCCAGGATGAGGCCCCATCTCAGATACCAGGGCGCGCGCGTATGTACCGCGACGCGACGCGCGGCGATCCCGAACTTGCGCTTGAACCGTCGCAGCAGGCTCACGGAAGCAACGCAAGCCCCTCCAGGCCCATGCTCTCGGTCAACCCGAACATGAGGTTCATGTTCTGCACCGCCTGCCCGGCGGCCCCCTTGACCAGATTGTCGATCACCGACAGCACCACGACCGTGTCGCCGCCGCGCGGGCGATGGACTGCGACCCGACACATGTTCGCTCCGCGCACCGAGCGAGTATCGGGTTCGCTGCCGGCCGGCAGAACGTCGACGAACGGCTCGCGCGAGAAGCGCTCCTCGTACAAGGCTTGCAAGTCCACCTCCTTCGTCAGCCGCGCGTAAAGGGTGGCGTGGATTCCGCGGATCATTGGCGTCAAGTGCGGGATGAACGTCACCTCCACGCGACGGCCCGCGGCCTGGGTGAGCCCGCTCAGGATCTCCGGCAGGTGCCGATGTCCCGAGACGCCGTACGCCTTCAGGTTATCGGCCGCCTCGGAAAATAATAAATGCACCTCGGTGCGGCGCCCCGCTCCGCTGACCCCGGACTTGGCATCGGCGATCAACCCCAGCGCGTCCACCGCTCCCGCCTCTACCATCGGCAAGAACCCGAGCTGAATCGCAGTCGCGTAGCAGCCCGGCACCCCGACGATACGGGCCTTGGAGATGCGTTCGCGGTTCAGTTCGGGCAGGCCGTAGACGGACTCTGGCACCAGCGCCGGGCACGCATGCTGCGTCCCGTACCATTTCTTCCACTCCTGGAGGTCCTGGAGCCGGAAATCCGCTGCGAGATCGATCACGCGTACTCCCGCCTCGAGCAGCATGGGAGCTTGCTGCATGGCCACGCCGGTCGGGGTGGCGAAGAATACGACATCGCATCCGCTGAAGTCCGTCGCGGACGGATCGGAAAAGCGCATGTCGATGCTGCCGCGCAGGCTCGGAAACGCGTCTGCGACGCGGATCCCGGCCTCCTTGCGCGAAGTGATCGCGACCAACTGCGCTTGCGGGTGCTTCGACAGAATCCGTAGCAGCTCGACGCCGCCGTATCCGCTACCGCCTACGATACCGACCCGGATCATCCTGGAATCTCTCGTCAAATCATCGAATTAGATTTTTCCCCTGGGCTGCATGATAACCCCAAATCGGGCGCTCCCGGAAAAACAAAAAGCCGCCCGCAGGCGGCTTTGACGGCGGCGCAGCTGCGCTTACCGCTTGGAGAACTGCTTGCGCCGGCGCGCCTTGTGCAGCCCGACTTTCTTGCGTTCCACCTCGCGCGCATCCCGCGTCACGAGGCCGGACTTCTTCAACGCCGGCTTTAGGGCGCTATCGTAGTGAATCAGAGCGCGCGTGATGCCGTGGCGCACGGCGCCCGCTTGCCCCGATTCACCGCCGCCCTTGACGTTGACCATGATGTCGAAGGTCGACAAGTGATTCGCCACCTCCAGCGGTTGGCGCACGATCATGCGGCCGGTCTCGCGCGAGAAAAACTCGTCGACAGGCTTACCGTTCACCGTGATCTGGCCCTTGCCAGGACGGAGAAAGACACGCGCGATGGCGCTTTTCCGGCGGCCGGTGCCGTAATAGTGTTGCTGTGTTGCCATATCGGGATCCCTAGATGCGCTCAGAACTTGAGCTCTCGTGGCTGCTGCGGCGAGTGCGGGTGCGCGGGACCCGCATAGACCTTGAGCTTGCGATACATCGCATTGCCCAAGGGGCCCTTCGGCAACATCCCTTTCACCGCTTTCTCGATCGCGCGCTCGGGGAAGCGCGCATATAGCTTGGCAAAGGTCGTGTTCTTCAGCCCGCCGGGAAACTGGCTATGCCGGTAATACAGCTTCTGCTCCGGCTTGCGACCCGTGACACGGATCTTGTCGGCATTGACTACAACGATGTAGTCGCCGGTATCCACATGCGGCGTGAATTCCGGCTTGTGCTTGCCCCGCAGGCGCCGCGCGACCTCGGCGGCGAGTCGCCCCAACACACGGTCGGTGGCATCGACCAAGTACCAGTCGCGCTTTACCTCATGCGGCTTGGCAGAGAAGGTCTTCATCGAAGGAATTGCCTCGGGATCGGTTGCTTGCGACCGCTGTCGCGGAAAGCGGCGGATCTTACGGGAACCGTTAGTGCTTGTCAAACAAGCGCATATGTTGCGAGCGGACAACCCCGATGTCGGTCTCGGCGCGCGGCCCGACCGGTCGCGCGGGCGTTCGGGAATATAATTTGCGTTTCACATCAATCTACTCGCGATAGCCGCCCACCTCGCGGCCTCCCACCACTGTATGCGCAAGCTCTGGCTCGTGTTTGCCCAGACCACGACGGTCACTCTGGCGATCCTGCTGGTGGTCCAGACGCTGCGCCCCGATCTGTTGGCCTCCATCGGCGCACCGAAGGCGCCGCCGCCTCCGAAAGAGGTGCGCTCGCCAGTGAAGGCGCTCGGATCCTATAGCCCCGCCGCGCACAAGGCAATGCCGTCGGTGGTCAACATCTTCAGCAGCAAAGAGGCGAGGGCCCCGCGCAACCCGTTCATGGACGATCCGTGGTTTCGTCGCTTCTTCGGTGACCAGCTCGGCGACGATACGCAGCGCAGCTCCAGTCTCGGCTCCGGAGTGATCGTCCGGCCGGACGGCTACATTCTCACCAACCACCACGTGGTCGAAGCCGCGGATGAGATCGAGGTCGCCTTCAACGACGGCCGTCAAGCCAGGGCGAAGGTGGTGGGCAGCGACCCCGAGAGCGACCTCGCGGTGCTCAAAGTCAACCTGAAGAATCTGCCTGCAATCAGCTTTGGACGGCTCGATCAGGTCAGCGTAGGCGACGTGGTGCTCGCGATCGGAAATCCCTTCGGCGTGGGCCAGACGGTGACCCAAGGCATCGTGAGCGCCCTGGGGCGCACGCATCTGGGCATCAGCACGTTCGAGAACTTCATCCAGACGGACGCGGCCATCAACCCGGGCAACTCGGGGGGTGCGCTGGTGGACTCGGGCGGCAACTTGATCGGGATCAACACGGCAATCTACTCGCAAAGCGGTGGCTCGATGGGAATCGGCTTCGCCATCCCCGGAAACCTCGCACACCATGTGATGGAGCAGATCGTCGCCACCGGCTCGGTCACGCGGGGCTGGATCGGGGTCGAGGTCCAGGACATCACCCCCGAGCTGGCCGAGTCGTTCAAGCTGCCCAACACCAAAGGGGTGCTGATCGCGGGGGTGGTTCGGGGTGGACCGGCGGACCGCTCGGGCGTCAGGCCAGGCGATGTACTGACCGAGGTCGATGGCGCGCCGGTGGCCGATTCCTCGGTCATGCTGAACCTCGTCGCGGAGGCCCCGCCGGGGAAGACGGCCACCTTGAAGGTCGTGCGCAACAACACCGAGGTGTCGATGAAGCTCACGGTCGGCAAGCGCCCTCGACCGCGCCCACGGCAGGAGCAGGAGCGATGACCGATTCAGCGCGGACGGCTCCGCGGGCCTCCTGCAGTCGCAGCAGCCCTCGATCCGCGCCCCCTTACTCTTTCTGGTATTCCGAGGCGACCTCGTCTGGCTTGGAGCGGACCATGAAGCTCGCAACCAGGAGCCCGGCTTCGTAGAGCAAGCACAGCGGAAGTGCGAGCAGCAGCTGCGAGGTGACGTCAGGGGGTGTCACGACCGCGGCGATGACGAACGCACCAACGATCACGTATGGGCGCGCCTGCTTGAGCTTGGCCACCGACACCACGCCGACGCGGACCAGCAAGATCACCACGATCGGCACTTCGAACGCGACGCCGAAGGCGATGAACATATTCACCACGAAGCTCAAATAGGTGCCGATATCCGGCATCCAGTCCACCCCTTCGGGCGTGAACGTCCGCATCACACGGAACACCACGGGGAATACGAAGAAGTAGGCGAACGCCATGCCGATCGCGAACAGCACCGTGCTCGCGATCACCAGCGGAGCGACCAGGCGCTTCTCGTGCGCGTATAGCCCGGGCGCGACGAACGCCCAGACTTGATACAGAAGGAAGGGCAAGGACACGAGCACCGCGGCCAGGAACGTGATCTTGAATGGGATGAAGAACGGACTAGTGACCCCCGTCGCGATCATTTTGCCGCCCTTCGGAAGCTGGGCTAGCATCGGCTGCGAAACCAGATGGTAGATGTCCTTGGCCCAGGGGGCGAGGCAAACGAACGCCACGACCACCGCGATGATCGACCATAGCAGTCGATTGCGCAGCTCGATCAGATGCGACAGGAAGGTTTCCTGGCCCGCCTCTTGTTCGCTCACGTTCTACCAGGGGTGTCAGCGAGAGGAACCGGACCAATCGCGGACCGGTTCGGTGTGAGATCAGCTCTGCTTCTGGGCTGTTCGCTCGAAGCCCAGTTCGAGCTGAGGCGATGGGGCGTCAACTTCATCCGCTGAGGGCTCTTTGGTCCCGGAAGCCGCAGCCTCGGAGCTGCGCTCGAGGGCTCCGCCATGCGTGCCAGCTTCCGCAGTCTCTGCCGGCTTCCCGAGGCTTTCGGCAGTTGTCGCGGGCTCCGAGAGAAGTCTGGGTCCCGTGCCCATGTGCGGCATCGGAATCTCCGCGGTCGCTTTCCTGAACTCCTCAGTGGTCTTCTTCAGTTCCTCGTCCGCCTGCGACAGCGCGGTCTCGGCTTCGCGGAATTCCTTCTGTGCATCGTGCATCTCGTTGCGGACGGTGCTCTCGATGGAGCGCGCGGCATCCTCGACCGAAGACTGCAGCTTCTTCAGCTCGGCCAGTTCCATCTCCCGGTTGATCTCGGCTTTGACGTCGGCCACATAGCGCTGAAAGCGCCCGAGCAGGTGGCCCGCAGTGCGCGCCACCCGCGGCAGACGTTCCGGGCCCAGGACGACCAGCGCGACCACGCCGATGACGACGAATTCCCAGAAATCGATGCCCAGCACGGATCAGCCCCCCGCGACGGTGCTCGAGTCTCCAGCTCAGGACTTCGTCTTTTCCTTGACTTCGCCTTCGATGGTTTGTCCCGTGCCGGTGTGCTCGATCTTAGCGCTGGCCTGGGGTGCTTCCCGCTCCTCTTCGGTCTTCATCCCTTCCTTGAACCCGCGCACGGCACCGCCCAAATCCGCGCCGAGGTTGCGCAGCTTCTTGGTGCCGAAGATCAGCACCACCACGACCAGCACGATCAACCAGTGCCAGATGCTTAACCCGCCCATGTCGTTGCTCCTCTACAGTACTACCGAATTCGTCACGGTCTGGGCCGCGGAAGCATGGCACCTAGCGGCTCGCCTCCGCCGATGATGTGAAGGTGAACGTGGTCCACCTCCTGTCGTCCCACGCGCCCGGTATTGACGATCAACCGGAATCCGTCCTGTGCCCCCTGTTCCTTCGCGATTTTAGGCGCCAGCACCATGATCTTGCCGAACACATCCCGATCGCGCTCTCCGAGTTCCATCATGGACGGCACGTGCGATTTCGGAATAATCAGAAAATGCACCGGCGCCAGCGGGTGTATGTCGTGGAACGCCAGTACTTCGTCGTCCTCATAGACCTTCCGTGAAGGGATCTCGCCCCGAACGATCCGGCAAAAGATGCAGTTCGCGTCTTGCATGTTCGTCGTTATGCTGCTCCGGAGCCGTTCGGTGCCTTGCTAGCAGCCCTCCGAAGGACCGCCATTCGAGGTCCGTGGTGGCTTCAGATCCGACGCAACGCGTAACCGCGGTTCCATGCCCCGGGCTCATGGTTGCCGCGACGCCTTCTCGTCGATCCCGGAGATTCCCTCGCGGCGCCGTAGCTCCGCGAGCACGTCGTCCGGGCCTAGCCCATGGAAGCTCAGCATCACCAGGGTGTGAAACCACAGGTCCGCAGTCTCCCGAACGATATGCAGTTTATCACCGTCCTTCCCGGCCAGGAGCGTCTCGGCCGCCTCCTCGCCGATCTTCTTCAGGATGGCGTCGTTGCCCCGGGCCAGAAGCTGCGCGACATACGACGAGGACGGATCGGCGCCCTTGCGCGACTCGATCGTCTGTGCGAGGCGTTTGAGGATAGAAGCATCGATCATCGATGGAAACTCCGCGAATCCCGGCCGGTTCAGGCGCGGTAGATCTGCGTCGGGTCTTGCAACACCGGCTCGGTCACGGTCCACCGTCCGTCGGCGTAGCGCCGGAAAAAGCACCGCTCCCGCCCCGTATGGCAGGCGATTCCGCCGACCTGCTCGACGCTCAGCAGCAGCGCGTCGCCATCGCAGTCCAACCGCAGGTCTCTCACTTTCTGCACGTGCCCGGACTGCTCGCCCTTGCGCCACACGCGCCCGCGCGACCGCGACCAGTAGTGAGCCTCCCCCGTCTGCACCGTGAGCGCCAGGGACTCCCGGCTCATCCAGGCGATCATCAAGACCCGACCGCTGGTCGCGTCCTGAGCGATGGCCGGAACCAATCCGTCCTCGCCCCACATGATCTCGTCCAACCAAGCAGGCTCGTCGTTCCGCTCTGAGCTCACGATATCGTCTCTTCGTAAGAGTCGCTCGCGGGTGAGAAATTCGCCCGCGAGCGCGGGTTCGCTAGAGTGCTAGGGACCAGGCCCCTTCGAATAAGCAGTCGGCAACCGATTGGATCTCCGCTGGCATTGCGCGCGCTTCCGCGGTCGCACTGGGGTCGCCGGAGCGCCGACTCACATCCGCACTTCGATCTGGTGCGCTGCCATCCGCTCTTTGGCCTGGCGCACCGTGTACTCGCCGTAGTGAAAGATACTCGCCGCCAGCACCGCATCGGCATGGCCGCGGAGCACGCCTTCGACCAGGTGATCCAAGTTGCCCACGCCCCCACTCGCGATGATCGGCACGTCGAGAGCGTCGGAGAAGGCACGCGTGAGTTCCAAGTCAAAGCCATGCCGCGTCCCGTCGCGGTCCATGCTGGTCAGCAGGATCTCCCCTGCACCCAGCTCCTGGGCTCGGAGCCCCCATTCCACAGCATCCAGTCCAGTGGGATGGCGCCCGCCGTGCGTGTAGACCTCCCAGTGCAGCGCGTCGGAGCCGGCGACCCGCTTGGCGTCGATGGCCACGACGATGCACTGAGAACCGACCTTGCCGCTCGCCTCGGCCACCAGCTGTGGGTCGTTGACAGCCGCGGTGTTGATACTGACCTTGTCCGCACCCGCGTTGAGCAGGCTGCGTACGTCCGCCACCGAACGCACGCCGCCGCCGACCGTGAGCGGGATGAACACCTGCGACGCGACCGCCTCGACGATCCCGAGGATCAGTCCGCGCCCATCCGAACTCGCGGTGATGTCGAGAAAGCAGAGCTCGTCGGCGCCCTGCTCGTCGTAGCGCCGCGCGATTTCGACCGGATCGCCGGCATCGCGCAAGCCGACGAAATTGACGCCTTTGACCACGCGTCCCGCGGTGACGTCGAGACACGGGATGATGCGTTTGGCAAGCCCCATGGCTGATCTGATCGGTGCCGCTCGACCGCCCGCCCGTATGCCTCATCGGCTCGGCGTTGCGCAGGCACAGGCAACGAAACGGCGCGGCTACTGCTCGGGTGCGAGCGTATCGGCGAGCTTCTGCGCTTCGACGAAGTCGAGCTTTCCTTCGTACAACGCACGGCCGGTGATGGCGCCGACAATGCCTTCCCGCTCGACCTCGCACAAGGCCTTCACATCCTCCAGGCTGCTGACGCCGCCGCTTGCGATCACCGGCACCGACACGGCGCGCGCCAAGTCCACTGTGGCTGCGATGTTCAGCCCTGTCAGCATCCCGTCGCGGCTGATGTCCGTGTGGATGATCGCCTCTACGCCATAGTCCTGGAACTTCTTCGCCAGGTCGATCACGTCGTGACCGGTCATCTTGGACCACCCGTCGAGCGCGACTTTTCCGTCTTTGGCGTCCAGGGCCACCATCACGTGCCCCGGAAAAGCGTAACAGGCGTCATGCAGGAAGCCGGGCGTTTTCACCGCGGCGGAGCCGACGATGACGTAGTGGATGCCGTCATCCATGTAGCGCTCGATCGTGTCGAGGTCGCGAATCCCGCCGCCGAGCTGGATCGGAATCTCGCCCGCGACCGCCGCGACGATGGCCTTGATCGCCGCCTCGTTCTTGGGCCGGCCGGCGACTGCGCCGTTCAGGTCGACCAGATGCAAGCGCCGTGCGCCGAGTTTGGTCCAGTGTCTCGCCATGGCCGCCGGGTCATCGGAGAACACCGTGGCCTGGTCCATGGCGCCCTGCTTCAGGCGCACGCAATGCCCATCTTTCAGGTCAATTGCCGGAATGATCAGCATGCAGCGGACAGCGGGAGACGGAAATCGGGGGGTGGGGAACGGGCCGCGCCGGGCAGGTGGACAGGGTCAGCTGAGCCAATCATACATGGAACCCGGCCGGGGGAAAAATCCCGTTCCGCGGCGCTCCCCCGCGTCCCGCCACCCCCGCTTGACCCACAGTCCGCCACCGGACAGACAACCTGGTGTTGCGCCTCGGCATCGGAGTAGCGCATCGCGTCTACGTTCCCGCAAGCGGCAGCTCCTCCGTGCGTGCGACCGACGTGCAACGGCCGTCCCATCGAACGAAATTCGCGAGCAGCCGAAGTCCGGCCTCCTGGCTCTTCTCGGGATGAAATTGCACGGCAAACAGATTGCTCGTCGCCACCGCGCACGCGAAGGGTGCAGGGTAGAGGCTGTAACCCGCGATCACGGAACGATCGCGCGGCACGGGATAATAGCTATGCACAAAGTAGAACCGACTGCCCTGGGGGATGCCGGCCCACAATGGATGGTCGAACGTCTGCTGCACCTGATTCCAGCCCATATGCGGAACCTTGAGCTTGGCCCCGTCCGGGCCAACCATACGCTCGTGGGCAAAACGCACCACCCGGCCCTCGAGCAACCCGAGCCCCGACACATCGCCCTCCTCGCTCGCTTCGAACAGCATCTGCAGCCCGATGCAGATGCCGAGAAAGGGCTTGTCGCGTGCCGCGTCCAGCACGGCCGGCCGCAAGCCTCTGGCGTCCAGCTCGCGCATGCAATCGGGCATCGCGCCCTGACCGGGGAAGACGATGCGCCGGGCATCGCGCACTTGCTGAGGGTCGCTGGTCACGACCACCGTCAGGTCCGGCGCCACGTGCTCGACGGCTTTGGACACCGAGCGCAGGTTGCCCATGCCGTAGTCGATCACCGCGATGTCGATCATTGCAGGCCGCAGCCGAGGCGATTGAGCTTCGCTACTCGGTCAGAGCGTCCCCTTGGTCGAGGGCAACATGTCTTGCATGCGTAGATCGGGCTCGACGGCCATGCGCAGCGCACGACCGAATGCCTTGAAGGCTGTCTCGGCCTGGTGGTGCGCATTCTTGCCCTTGAGATTGTCCACATGCAGCGTAATGAGCGCGTGGTTGACGAAGCCCTGGAAGAACTCGTGGATCAGGTCCACGTCGAACTCGCCGATCAGTGCACGGCTGAACGGGATGTTGTACTCCAGCCCGGGCCGGCCCGACAGATCCACCACGACGCGCGACAGCGCCTCGTCGAGCGGAACGTACGCGTGCCCATAGCGGCGGATGCCCTTCTTGTCGCCGAGCGCGCGGGCAAACGCCTGGCCAAAGGTGATCCCCACGTCCTCTACCGTGTGATGCGCGTCGATATGCAAGTCCCCGCTCGCGGCGATGTCGAGGTCCAGCATCCCGTGACGGGCGACCTGCTCGAGCATGTGGTCGAAGAAGCCAATCCCCGTCGACAGCACGCCTTTGCCCGCGCCATCGAGGTCGAGCTTGACGCTGATGTTGGTTTCCAGGGTGTTGCGGTTTATCGTGGCCTGGCGCATTCGCTTCGCAGCGGAGCCGGTTGGGGCGCGAGTCAGGCGTGCTGGGGAAGGCTTTGCCGAAGCGCATCCAAGAAGCGGCCGTTCTCCTCCGGTGTGCCCACCGTAACGCGCAGGCAATCGGTCAAGGCGGGATGCGATCCGTTCAAGCTCTTGATCAGCACACCGCGCGCTTTGAGGCCGCCGAAGACCGTGTCGGCCGAAGGCGCACGAAACAGAATGAAGTTGGCATCACTCGCAAAGGCGCGGATGTCGGGCATCGCCCTCAGCGCGGCCAGCAGCTTGGAGCGCTCGCTGCGGATGGCGGCTGCCTGCCCCTCCAGCACGTCGACGTGCTCCAGCACGCACGCAGCCAGCTGCTGCGTGAGCACGTTCACATTATAGGGCAGGCGCAGCTTATCCAGCTCGATCAGCCACTCCGGCCGGCCGATCAGCATCCCCAGCCGCAACCCCGCGAGGCCCAGCTTGGACAACGTGCGCATAACCAGCAGGTTGGGAAACCGATGCAGCTCGGGAAGGAAGCTCTTGCCGGCAAACGCGTGGTAAGCCTCGTCGACCACAACGAGCCCAGGAGACGCCCCGATGAGCGCACGCACGGCCTCGGGGTCGAACAGGTTCCCGGTCGGGTTGTTGGGATAAGCGATGAAGGTGAGTGCCGGCCGGTGCTCTTGTACCGCGGCCAGAAGGGCCGGCATATCCAGACTGAAATCGGGGCGCAGTGCAACGCCCACGTAACGTAAGCCGACGATCGCCGCGATCATCCGGAACATGACAAACGAGGGGTCGACACCGAGCAGCGTGGCTCCGGGGCGATTGACCGCAAGCGCCAGGATCTGGATCAGCTCATCCGAGCCGTTGCCCAGCAACAGGTCCATTCTCGCCGGGACATCCAGCGCCGCCCGTAACTGCTCCTTGAGCCGATGCGCACCCGGGTCCGGATATCGGTTCAGGCTCGCTTCCGCCGCAATCTGGCCCAGTTCGGCGCGCAGGTCCGACGGGAGGCGATACGGGTTCTCCATCGCATCCAGCTTGGTGAAACCGTGACTGTCCGGCACGTGGTAACCGGACAGGACCCGGATTTCGTCCCGGATCACCGTCTGCGGGCTCTTGTCCGACATCGCCGTCCTATTCATGCAATCGGTACCGCGCCGAGCTGGCATGCGCGGGCAGCCCTTCGCCCACGGCCAGCTCCGCGGCGATCCGCCCGAGCGTGCGTGCACCCTCACGGGACACCTGGATCACGCTGGTGCGCTTTTGAAAGTCGTAGACGCCCAGCGGCGAAGAGAAGCGAGCGGTACGCCCAGTGGGGAGCACGTGATTCGGCCCGGCGCAGTAATCGCCGAGCGCTTCGGACGAGTAGCGCCCGAGGAACACCGCCCCGGCATGGCGGATGCGGGGGAGCCAGCGCTCCGCTGCCTCTACCGACAGCTCAAGGTGCTCGGGCGCGATGCGGTTGGCGAGATCGCAAGCCTGCTCCAGATCGCGTACCCGGATCAGGGCGCCGCGTCCCGACAACGAGGCGCGGATCACGTCCCTACGCGGCATGTCATCCAGCTGGCGCTCGATGCTGGCCTGCACCGCGTCGATGAACCCGGAGTCGGGGCAGAGCAAGATCGCCTGCGCCATCTCGTCGTGCTCAGCTTGCGCGCACAAATCCATCGCGACCCAGTCCGGATTGCCGGACCCGTCACTGATCACGAGGATCTCCGACGGGCCCGCTATCATGTCGATTCCGACGACCCCGAACACCCGCCGCTTGGCGGCAGCCACGTACGCGTTTCCCGGACCGACGATCTTATCCACCTGCGGGACCGTCTCCGTACCATAGGCCAGAGCGCCAATCGCCTGAGCCCCGCCAATGGTGAATATGCGGTCGATCCCGCACACGGCGGCGGCCGCGAGCACGAGGTCGCTCCGCTCACCGCCGGGGGTAGGGAAGGCCATCACCAGCTCGCGCACGCCTGCTACTCTCGCGGGCAGCGAGTTCATCAGCACGGTAGAGGGGTAGGCGGCCTTGCCCCCGGGCACGTAGATGCCGACCCGGTCGAGCGGCGTGACCTGCTGGCCGAGTCGTGTGCCGTCGGGTTCCGCATAGCTCCACGAGTCCGCTACCTGCCGCTCATGATAGGCACGGATGCGCGCGGCCGCCTGTTCCAAGGCGTCGCGCTGCGCCTGTGGCAGCCGTTGGAGCGCGCGCTCCAGCTCGATCTGCGAAACCGACAGCGATCCCATGCTGGAAACATCGAGCCGGTCCAAGCGCCGGGTGTGCTCGAGCACTGCGGCGTCGCCACGCTGCTTGACATCGGCGAGGATGGCGACGACTGCCCGGTCGATGCGCTCGTCCTGCGCGCCGTCGAAGGCGAGCAGGCGCTCCAATTGCGCGGGAAAGTCCGCGCTGGCGCTGTCCAGCCGCCTAAGCGACAGCATGGGGATGAACGGCGTCCACCGCTCGCGCAAAGGCGTCGAGCAAGGGCTGAATGACGTCGTCCTTGAGTTTGAGCGCCGCCTGATTCACGATCAGACGCGCACTGACGGGCATGATCTCCTCGACCGCCAGCAAATTGTTGGCTCGCAGGGTGTTGCCGGTGCTCACGAGATCGACGATGGCATCGGCCAGCCCGACGAGCGGAGCGAGCTCCATCGACCCGTACAGCTTGATCAGATCCACATGCACGCCTTTCGCGGCGAAGTGCTCGCGCGCCGCCTTCAGATACTTCGTCGCGACCCGCAGCCGGGCCCCGTGGCGTACCGCAGCGGCATAGTCGAATCCCGCCGGCGCCGCCACCATCAACCTGCATCGAGCGATCTTCAAGTCGAGCGGCTGATACAGTCCCTCCGAACCCTGTTCGTACAGTACGTCCTTCCCAGCGATGCCCATGTCGGCTGCACCATAGCGCACGTAGGTCGGAACGTCGTAGGCACGGACGATAATGATGTTCACATCGGCACGAGCGGTCCCGATGATCAGGCGCCGGGAGGCCTCCGGATCCTCGCTCGGGCGCACCCCGGCCGCCTCCAGCAGCGGAACCGTCTCGTCGAAGATGCGCCCCTTGGAAAGGGCAATGGTGATGCGGTTCACAGGCGACTGTTGGGCTGAAATCGAAGATTCTACCGCAGCCCACCCGGGTCCCCGGCCCGGCGGGTCTCCGGGGCGCGGGCGACACCGGCGCCTGCGGTAGGCTCCGGACCAATTCAGGCTAGCGTTTCGGAAGCGGTCGCACCGCACTCGCGACCCGGCGTAACGGGCTTCAACGCGTCCTCTTGATCCTGGCTCCCAGCAGGGACAGTTTCTCTTCGATGCATTCGTAGCCGCGGTCCAGGTGATAGACCCGGTCGACCACGGTTTCGCCACCGGCAACGAGGCCCGCCACGACCAAACAGGCGGAAGCGCGCAGGTCGGTGGCCATCACCGTCGCGCCGTCGAGCACCGAGACGCCACGCACGACCGCGGTATTCCCCTCCACCTCGATGTCGGCGCCTAAGCGCCTGAGCTCCTGCACATGCATGAAGCGGTTCTCGAACACGGTCTCCGTCATGACCGCCGTCCCGCGGGCTACTGCGTTCAGCGCCATGAACTGGGCTTGCATGTCCGTGGGGAATGCTGGATACGGCGCGGTCCTGATGCTGGCTGATTTCAGTTCGCCGTTGGCGCGCAGGCCCAGCCAATCCGTACCGCTCTCGACTCTGGCGCCGGCCTCCTCCAGCTTGCTGAGCACCGCGTCGAGGACATCCGGGCGCGCGTTCTTGAGCCGGATTTCTCCACCAGTGGCGGCCGCGGCGACGAGGAACGTAGCGGTCTCGATGCGGTCGGGCATCACCCGATAGGTGGTACCGTGCAGGCGAGCCACGCCCTCCACCGAGATCACGTCTGTACCATGTCCCGAGATCCGGGCGCCCATCGCGATCAGGCAATTGGCCAGATCGACGACTTCCGGCTCGCGCGCCGCGTTTTCGATGACACTGGTACCCTCCGCCAGCGTTGCGGCCATCATGATATTCTCGGTTCCGGTCACGGTGACCAAGTCCATCACGATTCGCGCGCCCGCGAGGCGATCCGCGGTGGCATGAATGTATCCGTGCTCGATCGCGATCTGCGCTCCCATTGCCTGCAGGGCCTTGATGTGCTGGTCGACAGGGCGCAACCCGATCGCACAACCGCCCGGCAGCGACACGCGCGCATCGCCGAAGCGCGCGAGGAGCGGCCCCAGAACCAGCACCGACGCGCGCATCGTCTTCACCAGCTCGTAGGGCGCAACGCGCGTGTGCAGGTTGGCGGCGGTCAGGCTAACCGTTCCGCGCTCGTCCAGAGAAAACTCGACACCCATCTGCGCGAGCAGGGACAGGATGGTGGTGACGTCGCGCAGGTGCGGAACATTTTGAACGCGCAACGTCTCCGGCGTCAGGATCGCTGCGCACAGAATCGGCAGTGCGGCATTCTTGGCGCCAGAGATGCGGATCTCGCCCGCCAGCGGGACGCCGCCACTGATCACCAGCTTGTCCATGCCATCAAGCGCCTGAGCGCGCCGCCCATTCCTCAGGCGTCAACGTCCGCATCGATAGGGCGTGGATCTGCTCGCGCATACGGTCTCCTAGCGCGCGGTACACCAGCTGGTGCTGCTGCACACGAGACTTGCCGCGGAAGCCGGCGCTCACGATCACGGCCTCGAAATGCTGGCCGTCGCCGATCACCTCCACGTGCTGGCAATCGAGGTTCTCCTCGATGAAACGCTTCACGTCTTCCGGTTCGATCAAGTCGTGTCTCCCGTTAACTTGCGTATTGTATCCGCGTGGCGCCGGCCACTCAGTGACGCAGCTTGTAGCCGGAGCGCAGCAGTCCGAGCGCGAGGCCGGAGAGCGCAAGGAGGCAACCAGTGACCACGGCCAGGCTCACCTGCGGCGCAACGTCACTGCGGCCGAAGAACCCGTAGCGGAAACCATCCACCATGTAGAAGAACGGGTTCAGGTGCGATGCCCGCTGCCAGAATATCGGCAGCGAGTGCACCGAGTAAAACACGCCGGCCAGGAACGTGAGCGGGACGATGAGAAAGTTCTGGAATGTCGCGAGTTGATCGAATTTGTCGGCCCAGATGCCGGCGACGATCCCCAGCGCCCCTAGGATGCAACCTCCCAGGAGCGCGAACACGAACGCCCAAAGCGGGTGTCCTATGGATATGTGCACGAAGCTGCCGGCCGCCACCAGCACCGCTGTGCCCACCAGCACTCCGCGCACTGCGGCGGCCGCTACGTAGGCCAAAAAGATCTCTAGGGGAGACAGCGGAGTGAGCAGCACGAAGATGATGTTGCCCGTGATCTTGGACTGGATCAAGCTCGACGAGCTGTTGGCGAAGGCGTTCTGCAGCAGAGACATCATCGCCAGACCGGGGATCAGGAATGCCGTATACCCGACGCCCGGATAGACCTGTACGCGCGATTCGAGGACCTGCGCAAAGATCAGAAGGTACAGCAACGCGCTCAGCACGGGCGCGGCGAGGGTTTGGAAGCTCACCTTCCAAAAGCGCAACAGCTCCTTGTGCAAGAGCGTGCGAAACCCGGATTCCATGGATCGAGGCGGCGACGTTCCATCGGCGTGGACGCGCTCGACGGTGCGGTCTCGTGATTCGATCATCTCGCTACCCGCGACGCATCATCTGTACGAACACATCTTCCAGGTCCGCCTGCAGCACTTCCATCTCCTGCACCGCGATCCCCTCGGCACGAAGCTGAGCCAGCACACCCTCGATCTGGCCATAGCTGTCCAAGGCGAAGATGCGGCTCGCGCCCTCTTGTCCGACCACGCGCGCGCCGAGCGCGGCGGGGACCCGATCGGGAGCGAGCCGCAACTGAACGTGAACGCCCGACACGCCACGCAGCAGATTGCGCGTGGTGTCGAGAGCCACGATGCGTCCCTGCTTGAGCATGGCGATGCGCCCGCAGAGCGCCTCGGCTTCCTCCAGATAGTGCGTCGTCAGCACGATCGTGTGGCCGCCCCGGTTCAGCTCCCTCACAAAGCGCCACAGACCCTGGCGCAGCTCCACGTCCACCCCGGCGGTAGGTTCATCCAGAATGATCACAGGCGGGCGGTGCACCAGCGCTTGTGCCACGAGGACGCGACGCTTCATGCCACCCGAGAGCTGGCGCATGTTGGCATCGGCCTTGTCCGCGAGGTCCAGGCGAGAAATGATCTCGTCGATCCACTCTTCGTTATCGCGTAACCCGAAGTACCCCGACTGGATGCGCAGCGTCTCGCGGACGGTGAAGAAGGGGTCGAACACGAGCTCCTGCGGAACTACGCCGAGCGAGCGCCTGGCGCGTCGGTAGTCGCGGACGACGTCGAACCCCATCACGGTCAAGCTGCCGGCGTCGGCACGCGCCAACCCCGCCAGGATGCTGATCAGCGTGGTCTTGCCGGCGCCGTTCGGACCGAGCAGTCCGAAGAACTCTCCGGGCTCGATCTGCAGGCTGACTCCGTCTAGCGCCTGCACCGGACCGAATTGCTTGTGTACCTGCTGGATCTGGATCGCGAGCTGCATGACCGGTCAGGGAGCGGACTGCGGCGCGGCGTCAGCTACGGACGCGGGGCAGGAACTCGCCGACCTGATACAGGCCGATCAGGGTTTCGAGGTTCTCGGTGGGGTTTTCGAACCGGATCGTCGCGCCGCGCGCAGCCGCTTCGCGTGCCCAGCCCAGCAGCAGTCCGATCGCCGACGAGTCCGCCTCGGTCACACCGGAGAGGTCGACCCGCACGCTGGACCCGTCAAAACGACGCCGGCCGTACTCAATGAGCTGTGCGACATTGGCCAAGGTCACCGGACCCCGCAGACGATAACGCCCGTCGGCAAAGTCGATCATTTTCCGTCGACGTCTACTGCTGCCTCTTCGCGGTGCCGAACGGCTGCGCGTTCTTGTCCCGCAGCGACTTGATCAGTCCATCGATCCCGCTCTGCTGGATCTCATCCGCGAAGGTGCTGCGGTAGGTGGTGACCAGGCTGACCCCGTCCACGGTAACGTCATAGACCTTCCACTCGGCAGACGACTTGTACATGCTGTAGTCGACGCTGATCGGGGGCGTGTCGCCCGGAAGCTTGATCTCGGACTTGACCTGCACATCGTCCTCGCCGCCCTGCAGCCGAAGCGGCTTCACGTTGACCACGATGGTCTTGTAGGAGGTATAGGCGGTGCTATAGGAACGAATCAGCAAGGTGCGGAACTCTTCGATCAGCGCCTTGCGCTGGTCCGGGGTGGCCTGCCTCCAGGCGCGTCCCACCGCCAGGCGCGTCATCCGTTCGAAGTCGAAGTGCGGAGCGATCACCTGCTCGATCAGTTGGGCCATCTTGGCCGGACTGCCCGTGCGCAGGTCCGGGTCCTCCCGTAGCGCGGTCACCACCTGCGCCGCAACCTGCTTCACCACTACGTCGGGCGCTTCCTGGGCCAGTGTCGAGCCCGACCCCCAGAGCGCGAGCACCAGCACCAGGCCGCTCGCCGCTTGCCGTGCATCAGCCGCAGTCATCCCCGACATGCTCCTCTCGCCGTGTTGGCCGACCGTTGTAGAACTACCATCGTGAAACCCAATCCGACACCGCCTACTTCTTCTCGCCCCCTTCGGCCGCCTTGCCGTAGAGGAATTGGCCGATCAACTTCTCCAACACGACGGCCGACTGTGTGAGTTTGATCTGGTCGCCGTCTCTCAGATTGACCGTATCGGCGCCGGCGTCGAGCCCAACGTATTGTTCACCCAACAGGCCGGAGGTCAAGATCGACGCAGAGGTGTCCTTCGGGAACTTATAGCGCTTATCGATGTGCAGGGTCACCTTGCCCATGAAATTCTGATCGTCGAACGCGATACCGTCTACGCGACCGACAACCACCCCGGCGCTCTTCACCGGCGCGCGCGGCTTGAGCCCGCCGATATTGGTGAACTGCGCCACGACGGTGTACGAATCGGCGGCAGACACGCTGGTGGCGTTCCCCACTTTGAGCGCCAGCGTCAGCAGCGAGATCAGGCCCGCGGTGGCGAACACGCCAACCCACAAGTCGACTGTCGTGCGTTTCATGGTCAGAGCCCGGTGAACATGAAGGAGGTGAGAACGAAATCCAGTGCCAGGACGGCCAGCGCGGAGGTGACTACAGTGCGCGTGACGGCGTACGAGACGCCCTCCGCCGTCGGCGGAGCATCGTAGCCTTCGAACAAGGCGATCAGGGTTACAGCCACGCCGAACACACCGCTCTTGATCACTCCGTTGAGGATGTCTTCGCGTACGTCGACGTTCGCTTGCATCTGGGACCAGAAGGCACCGGAGTCCACGCCGATGATGACCACACCGATCACGTACCCGCCGAACACACCCATCGCGCTGAAGATCGCGGCCAGCAGCGGCATCGAAATGACACCGCCCCAGAAAATCGGAGAGAGCACGCGCGCGAACGGATCTACCGCCATCATCTCCATGGCCGAGAGCTGTTCGGTCGCCTTCATGATGCCGATCTTGGCAGTGATCGCAGACCCGGCTCGGCTCGCGAACAGCAGCGCAGAGACCACCGGGCCAAGCTCGCGCACCAGCGCCAGCGCAACCAGCGTGCCCAGTGCCTCCGACGAACCGTACCGCTTGAGCGTCTCGTATCCCTGCAGCCCGAGCACTAAACCGACGAACATCCCCGAAACCACGATGATGATCAGAGACAGCGTGCCGCTGAAGTAGATCTCGTTCAGGGTGAGCTGCGGCCGGCGGATGCTCTCGCGCGAGCGGCTGACCACATACCAGGAAAAGCGCGTTGCCGCGCCGAGCTTCCATACGCCGTCGACAACCAGGTGCCCGACGGTGCGCAGCGCGCCTTCGACCGCGCCGATCACGCGCGCCGCTCCAAGCCGAGGTCGCGCGCATACTCCCGGGCCGGATAGTGGAAAGGCACCGGCCCGTCCGTCTCTCCGTGCACGAACTGGCGCACGGAGGGTTCGCCGGAGTCGAGCAGCGCACCCGGCGTGCCCTCGGCCAAGATCACGCCGCTCGAGACGAAGTACACGTAGTCGACGATCCTGAATGACTCCTGGACATCATGGGTGACCACGATGGACGTCGCGCCCAGCGCGTCGTTCAGGCGCCGGATGAGATTGGCGATCACACCGGTGGAGATCGGGTCCAGCCCGGTGAACGGCTCGTCATACATGATCAACATCGGGTCGAGCGCGATGGCGCGCGCGAGCGCGACGCGCCGGGCCATGCCGCCCGAGAGCGCCTCCGGCATCAGGTCAGCAGCCCCCCGCAGGCCCACCGCGTTGAGCTTCATCAGCACGAGGTCGCGGATCAACGCCTCGGGCAAGCGCGTGTGCTCCCGCAGAGGAAAGGCCACGTTCTCGAACACCGAGTAGTCGGTAAACAGCGCGCCGAACTGGAACAGCATGCCCATGCGCCGGCGCAACTGGTATAGCCCCGCGTGCGACAGGTTCTGGATAACCTGGCCGCCCACGACCACGGCGCCGCGATTCGGCGACAGTTGACCCCCCACCAACCTCAGAATCGTCGTCTTACCGGAACCGCTGAGCCCCATGATGGCCACCACCTTGCGGCGCGGAACCGCCATGTTGATCCCGGTCAGCACCGGGCGCGCGTCATAACGGAATTCGACGTCGCGCAGTTCTACGAGGGGGTCGGGACTCACGGGGGCCGGTCGAGAAACGCGGCGGATTGTACCCCGGTTTGGCGGGCGGCGGCGGAAGCGGCGCGCATCTTGCTGCAGTTTGCTGCTCCGTAGCCGATAACACCCCTGCCACCGCCGCCGTACCTCAGCACCACACATGGCCACCGGACGAGACGCTCAGCCCGCCCTGCGCTTCGTGCGCGTAAGCAAGCGCTACGGCAGCGCCTCGGCGCTCAGGGAGTTCACCCTCGACGTCTCCGCCGGCGAGACTTTTGGCTTGGTGGGGATGAACGGCGCGGGCAAGACGACCTTGATCAAGTGTCTGCTCGACTTCGCCGAGCCCAACCAAGGCGAGATTCAAGTGTTCGGCGTATCCCATCGCGTCACGCACTCGCGCACCCGCCTGTCTTTCTTACCGGAGCGGTTCACCCCACCTTATTACCTGAGGGGCTGGGACTTCGTGAGCTACATGCTGCGGCTGCAGGGGGTGGCTTGCGATCGGCAGGAAGCAGAGCGCATGTTGCAGCGTCTCGACCTGGACGTCTCCGCGTTGGCAAAGCCCGTTCGTGCGTTCTCGAAGGGCATGACCCAGAAGCTTGGGTTGGCCGCATGCTTGCTCACCCGCAAGGAGCTGTATGTGCTGGATGAGCCCATCAGCGGACTGGACCCCAAGGCACGGTCTCTGCTCAAGGGGCTGCTCAAGGAGATGCGGGACGGTGGCAGGACGATCTTCTTCACCTCGCATGTGCTCGCCGACGTGGAGGAACTCTGCGATCGCATGGCCGTCATCCACGGCGGGGCGCTGCTCTTCACCGGTACCCCCGCCGAGTTGCGCGGGCGGCACGGCGATGCGAACCTCGAGAAGGCCTTCCTCGCCTGCATCGAGCCGTCCGCCGAACTCGCTGCCTAGATCGAATACGCCATGAAGTCGTCCAGGAACAAAGCGGCTGCCTGGAGCGCTACAGCCCAGGCAGGGCGCGGGATGCTCCACGGGCCGGGTCGAACGCCCAGCCAACTGGGCGCATTGGGGGCGAGGACGGGCGCAGGCGGTTGGCACGGCGTGTCGCCGCGTCTCGAGCAAATCGTCCAGACGACGAATGCCGAAACCCGCTTCGCACGTTCGGTCGCCATCCGGTAAGCCGACACGAGCCTAGATGGTGGACTCAGCCGCAGCCACTAAGCCCGACCTGCTGATCGTGGACGACGATCCGTTGATCACCGATACGCTCGACTTCGTATTGGGCCGGGACTTCAACGTGTACGTCGCCGAGTCGAGGAACCAGGTCAAAAGTCTTCTGCGGCAACTCGACCGGACTCCGGAGCTGGCGCTCGTGGATCTCGGGCTGCCACCCGCCCCGCACCGACCGAACGAGGGGTTTCGGCTGATCAACGAGCTGCTCGCCCTGTCGCCCGACATCAAGATCCTCGTGCTGTCCGGCCAGAATGACGAGAGCAACGCACGCCACGCGCGAGCCCTGGGCGCGATCGAGTTCGTCGCGAAGCCCTGCGAGCCGCAGCGGCTCAAGCAACTGCTGTTCAACGCGCGCACCATCACTGCAGCCGAGCGTGTGGCCCAGGGCGCGGACGGTGGCATCGTCGGCGCGGGCCCGGCCATCACCAAGCTCAGGCAGCAGATCCGCCAATACTGCGACTCTCCGTTTCCGGTCCTGATCGAGGGCGAGTCCGGAAGCGGAAAGGAGTTGGTGGCCGCGTCGCTGCACCGCCAAAGCGCCAGAGCCGCCAATCCCTACCTCGCGCTCAATTGCGCTGCGATCTCACCCAATCTGGTGGAAGCGACGCTCTTCGGGCATGCCAAGGGAGCATTCACCGGAGCGAGCCACGCCCGCGCCGGCTACTTCGAGGAAGCGCGCGACGGCAGCCTCTTCCTGGACGAGATCGGAGAGCTGCCGCTCGAGCTCCAGGCCAAGCTGCTCCGGGTGCTGGAAAACGGTGAATACCAGCGCGTGGGCGAAACGCAAGGCCGGGTGAGCCAGGCGCGCGTGATCGCGGCCACGAACCGCGACCTTCGCCAGGAGGTCAAGAGCGGCCGTTTTCGTGCCGACCTATATCACCGTCTCAGTGTATTCACCGTTGCCGTGCCGCCGCTGCGCGAACTAGGGGACGACAAGCATCGCTTGCTATCCCACTTCACTGAGTTCTACGCCAGACAAAGCGGCGCCGTCGCGTTCCACCTCGATCCGCGCGCAGAGCAGATCTGGATGGACTACGGCTTTCCGGGCAATGTTCGGGAGCTGCGCAACATCGTAATCCGCCTGATCACCAGGTATGCCGGCGAGATCGTCAACGCGGAACAGCTCCTGGCCGAGCTCGACGTGCAGCCGAACGAGCCGCGCGTTGAGGACGCGCTGCCTGGGACCGACTTCCGCGCTGCCGTCGAAGCAGCCAAGCGCCAGCTCCAAGCGCAGGCCGGCTTCAGCTTGGACGATACGCTCCAGCGCATCCAGCGCTGCTATGTGGAAGCGGCGCTCGCCCTCACCAATGGCAACCTGAGTCATGCGGCCAAGCTTCTCGGCGTACACCGCACCACGCTGTATAGCCGGATGCAAAACTACGCGGCGGGCGCGGGCGCCGAGCGCGACGCGGCGGACGTTTGATGTACTACGCCTTCTTCGGGCTGTCTCAGCCGCCGTTCAAGATCACCCCGGATACCGACTGCTTCTTCGAAGGCGGCAACCGCGGGGCCGTGCTCGAGGCGCTGATCTACACCATCACGCAGGGCGAAGGAATCATCAAAGTGACCGGCGAGGTCGGCAGCGGCAAGACCATGCTGTGCCGCGTCCTGCAGGCGCGGCTGCCGCCGACGGTCGAGACGGTGTATCTCGCCAATCCCAGCGTGTCTGCGGAAGAGATCCTGCACGCCATCGCGTTCGAGCTGCAAGTGCCGATCGCGAAGGATGCCGCGCGCTTGGAGGTGATGCACGCCTTGAACGAATACCTGTTGTCCCGCCATGCACAGGGGCGACAGGTCGTGGTGTTTGTCGAGGAGTCGCAGAGCATGCCGATCGCGACGTTGGAGGAGATCCGGCTGCTCTCTAACCTGGAAACCAAGCAGCACAAGTTGCTGCAGATCGTCCTCTTCGGTCAGCCGGAACTCGACAGCAATCTGCGACGCCCCGAGATCAGGCAATTGCGCGAGCGCATCACGCACAGCTTCACCTTGCCCCCGTTGAGTGCGCAGGACGTCCGTGCCTACACAGCCTTTCGGCTGCGCGCCGCCGGTTACCACGGACCCGATCTTTTCGGCCCAAGCGTAATCGGCTACATGGCCCGAGTCACACGCGGACTCACGCGCCGGATCAATATCGTCGCGGACAAAGCGTTGCTCGCGGCATTCTCGGAATCCACCCACAACGTGAATCTCAGGCACGTAAGGGCGGCGGTCCGTGAAAGCGAATTTACCAACGCCCCCGGCGCCCCGCCTCGTCGGCGCGTGGCATTCACACTTGCGGGACTCTCGCTGTGTGGCCTGGCGACAGCGGTCTGGTATTTGTCCTACCCACATTTCGGCGCATCAGCGGAAGGCGATGCACGCACGACGAGCGCCGCAGTCGGGACGCCACCTCTAGCCCCGCCACCAGCCGCCAAGAGGTCCAACGACACAGCCGCTATGGCGCCGGGACACGCTCCACTGCCTAGTACGCGACTCGCATCGGCACCTGGCACTCGTGTGCCCATAGCGATGACGTCGGCTCCCGCGGCCAGCGGCATACTGGGCAAAGAGGCGGGACCGGGCGCCGGTCCCTCCGTGGACGGTGACCTATTGGAACAGCGCTTGCTTGCCACCGGGCGCTGGCTTGAGAAGGCCGACGCAGCAACCTACAGCATCCAGCTGCTGGGTTCGAACCAGCCGGCGCTGTTGAGGCACTATCTCGATCTCCTCGGGAAATATATTGAGCTAGAACAGATTTTTGTGTACCGCACGGTGGCGAATCGGCAGCCATCCATGACTGTCCTGTATGGCTCCTTCCGCAGTCGCGCGGAAGCGCTGCACTCTCTGGAAGCGCTGCCCGAGGAGCTCAAAGCCAACCGGCCCTACATTCGCACCGTCCAGGGGATCCGATCCGAGATCGGCCTGAGGAACGCATCGTGACTGGACGGCTCAGCCCACCGGCCGGCCGTTAGCAGGACAGGTGAGCCGGAGCGGCCCGCACTGCATCAGACGGCTCCAGTAGGCGCGAGCATGCACCGCCCTCGCGTAGGCTGTCCCGAGAAGAGGCGGAGGCTCGACTGAAAACCGGCTCGAGGTTTATGCGCCGCATCGCATTCGCCACGCGTGGTTCCTCCTGGGCGGTAATCCTGCTCGCGCCAGTCGTGCTACTGGCCTGCGCGTACAAGCCGACTGTGCAGCCCTCCGAGGCTCATCTCAGCCAGGCGACGGTTCCCCCGGCCGGCGACAAGGAGAACATCCTGCCGCCTGTGACCACGAACACCTTCGTGCCGCCTCCCAAGCCGAGGACGAAGGCGCCGACCTATAGCGTCGTGGTGCACGAGGTGCCGATCAAAGAGTTGCTGTTGGCGCTCGCCCGCGACACTAAGGAAAACATCGATATTCATCCCGGCCTCAAAGGGCTAGTGAGCCTGAACGCGATCGACGAGACGCTGCCCTCGATCCTCGACCGCATCTCCAGGCAAGTCAACATGCGCTACCGCGTCGAGGGCCGAACCATCCTCGTCAGTCCCGACACGCCGTATCTGAAAACCTACCGGGTCGACTACGTCAACATGACGCGGGATACAAACTCGACGATCGCGGTGAGCGGGCAGATCAGCGCCAGCGGCGGCGCGGGCGGCGGCGCACAAGGTCAATCCGGTGGCGCATCGTCAACCTCGGTGACCAGCACGTCGAAGAACAACTTCTGGGAGGTGATCCAAGACAACATCCGTAGCATTCTCAGCTCCACGCGAGCCCTGGCGCAGAGCGCCGAGGACCGCCAAGCGCAGGCCGAAGCGACCAGAGCGGCGCGCGAAGAACGCCTGGCGCAAGCCGAGGCGGTTGCACGGGCGGGTCAAAACGCCAGCAACCTGTTCCAGACCGTGTTCGGCTCGCCTGGGTCGAATTCGGCCGCCGAGCCCAAGTTGGACATCGTGGCCAACCCGGTCGCGGGCACGATCTCGGTGATCGCGACCGATCGCCAGCATCAGCTCATCCAAGCCTACCTGGACGGCGTGATGAACTCGGCCCAGCGGCAGGTGCTGATCGAGGCGACGATCGCCGAAGTCACGCTATCCAAGACCTATCAGGCCGGCGTCGACTGGAGTCGCTTTGCGTTCAGCGGCGGCGGGTTCAGTTTCTTACAAGCGTTGACCCCGGCTACGCTCGGCCCGGGAGGGGGGCCGCCGACCGGCTTGACGATCGGATACTCGAACAACACCTCGAATACG
>Ga0335085_10004002_pt1 | contig 24853 bp, 19 predicted proteins | sample Lox_Sample_45_FD_206712 | JGI IMG/M metagenome (GOLD analysis project Ga0335085, IMG submission 206712) | Soil microbial communities from Loxahatchee National Wildlife Refuge, Florida, United States - Lox_Sample_4.5 | ecosystem: Environmental > Terrestrial > Soil > Wetlands | place: USA...
GCCCTGCAACGAAGCTGACGAGAAGTGGTGCAACTGGGAGCGCTGGCTTCCAGCCGGCATGCGATGTTGCCGCACTATCAGTGCCGGCAAGATGCCAGCGGTCCCAGTAGCCATCCAATCCATGCACACCGGGCATAGCGGTTCGCAGCGGCAAAACTCTCGTTGCGCCCGACGGACTGAGGCGCCATGTCAGTGTCATGAGTGAAGCAGCCACACTGCGCGCGCCGCGGACGACGGCCGAGGAGACGACGTTTGCGATCCTTTTCGCCGTCAGCTTCTGTCATCTGCTCAACGACATGATGCAATCGCTGCTGCCGGCGATCTATCCCACCCTCAAGGCCAGCTATCATCTGAGCTTCACGCAAGTGGGCCTGGTGACGCTCGCCTTTCAGCTCACGGCCTCGCTGCTGCAGCCGGGCGTGGGGCTCTATGCCGACCGCCGGCCGCTGCCGTATTCGCTGCCCGCGGGAATGGTGTTCACCCTGGCCGGACTGCTGCTACTTTCCATCGCCCACACCTACCTGCTCATCCTGGTCTCTGCCGCCACGATCGGCGTGGGCTCATCGGTGTTTCATCCGGAATCCTCGCGCGTCGCGCGCATGGCGGCGGGCGGCCGCCACGGTCTCGCGCAATCGCTGTTCCAGGTCGGCGGCGCCATCGGCGGCGCACTGGGTCCGCTGACCGCCGCCGTCATCGTGCTGGCCTGGGGCCAGGCGAGCGTCGCCTGGTACTCGCTTGTCGCCCTCCTTGCCATCTTCGTTCTGTGGAATGTGGGCGTCTGGTACAAGACGCACGGACTTCAGCGCCTGAAACGTACACATCTCGTGCATCCGGCGGGGCGCTTCTCGCAACGCAAGATCACCGCTGCGATCAGCATTCTGCTCGTGCTGATCTTCTCGAAGTATTTCTATCTCGCCGGGATCACGAGCTACTACACGTTCTATCTCATCAGCCGCTTTCACGTGAGCGTGGCGAGCGCGCAAGTGCATCTCTTCGTGTTTCTCGCCGCGGTCGCGGTGGGCACATTTGCCGGCGGACCGCTCGGCGACAGATTCGGGCGCAAATACGTGATCTGGTTTTCGATCCTCGGCGCCCTGCCCTTCACGCTGGCGCTGCCCTACGCCAATCTCTTCTGGACCGAAGTGCTCAGCATTGCGGTGGGCCTCGTACTGTCCTCCGCCTTCTCGGCCATTGTCGTGTTCGGACAGGAGCTGCTGCCGGGCAAGGTCGGCATGATCTCGGGCCTGTTCTTCGGCTTCTCGTTCGGCATGGGCGGCATCGGTGCCGCAGCGCTGGGCAAGCTAGCCGATGCGACAAGCATCGCGTTCGTGTATCAGGTGTGCGCATTCCTTCCCGCACTCGGCCTGCTGGCGGCGTTCCTGCCCGATATCGAACGGGCGAAATAAACTCACTGGAAGCGCGCCCATCCCTGGGCGTCACACGCGCATCCTTGCGCGTTGCGATCAATCATATGACGCCCGGAGACGGGCGCTCCCAGTGAACCTACGGCAGGTCGTCGCCGCTCTCGGCTTCGACATCGAGACGATCCGCCGGCGGGATCACGACCTCTTTGCGCGAAGTTCGTTTCAGCCCGGCATTCAGTTGCGCCAGCGGGCCCGATTTCATCGCTGCCCACGCATGCTCGAGCGTGGCAAGCTTGCCCATCGCATCGGCCACGACCGCGCGCTGAGCGGGCGCGGGAGCGGAATCGACGCTCTCCAAATCCGTTTCGACGCCCGTCAGGATCGAGTCGATGGATGAGCAATCGGGTTCGCCAGGCGCGGGCTTCTTGAGGAATTGGTCCGCCAGTGCTTTGAGCGGGTCGACCGAATTTGCAGGCGTACCGTTCTGTTCCGGAAACAAACTTCTTGCCTGCTTCGACACGGCCTGCTGTTCGCCACAAAGCTGGCGATTGCGTGCAAGTGCCTGCGCAATCTGCTGCGAGAGATCGAGCGATGCCTTCAAATCCTGTGCGCTGGCCTTGACGCGCGGATCCTCGCGCACGGCAAGCGAGGCGGAGAGCTTTTCGCCGCCGGCATCGAGCACAAGCCGGTAATTGCCGGGAAGCACGAACGGGCCTTCGGGCGAGATCGGCGTCGCATGACCCCAAACCGCGGCAATACTGTAAGAATAGCCGATGGCGATTGGTCTCTCGCCGCGCAAATTCCATACGAAGCGATGAAATCCCGGCGCGGCCGGAAGCGCTTCCGCCGGCTTGGTCCATCCCGCCGCGAAATACTGCTCGGCGTTCAGGTCCTGCGGCTTGTCGTTGCTCGCAAACCGGCGGACCAACGCTCCTGCCGCATCGCGGATTTCGAGCACGACCGGGGTTTTGCCTTTGGCATTCAGCCAATAGTCGATGATCGCGCCGGCCGGCGGATTGCTGCCGGCAGGTGTTTCCGGCGGCAGCGGCGTATCGGCATTATTGTCGGGGTGCACGCGAAATGCGACGGCGGGTGTGAAGAGGTGCGCGTTTGCGAGCATGAATGCCGCATCTCTGAGGGGCGCGACATCGTCGAGGACCCATAGCGCGCGGCCCTCGGTGGCGGCGATGAGATCGTCGCCATGCACAAGCAGATCCGTAATCCAGGCAGAGGGCAGGCTCTGTCCCAACGCCGTCCAATGCACGCCATCGTCCAGCGAGACAAACACACCGTCATCGGTTCCGGCATAAAGAAGCCCGGCGCGCACGGGATCGGCGCGCACGACATCGACGAAATGTCCAGGCGACAGGTTGCCGGAAATATCCTGCCAGGTGCGGCCGTAGTCCTGTGTGCGCAGAACATGCGGAGAGAAATCGTCGATGCGGTGCGCGTCGACGGAAGCGTAGGCGGTGCCGGGTTTCACAGCGGATGGATCGATGGAAGCGACCTTGGCCCACAGCGCAACGGATTTCGGTGTGATATCGGACCAGTGCGCGCCGCCATCGCGTGTAAGCTTGACGAGACCGTCGTCGGTGCCGACCCAGATTTCGCGCGCATCGCGCGGTGCCGGCGCAATCGCCGATATCGCGCCGTAGCCGCAGGACTTGGCTGCAGCAAGCGCGGGGACGCCGTCGCAGTCCCTGGCCTTCGCGTCCTTGCCGGTGAGATCGCCGCTGATGTCGTTCCAGTGCTCGCCGCGATCCGTCGAGCGGAACAGCACCTGCGCGCCGAGGTAGAGCGACGGCGGACCAGCTTGCGAAGCGACGAGCGGCGTCGCCCAAAGATAATGATAGCGAACCAGCGTCGGGCGCTTGCCGTAGCTGGAGATCGGCCACGGCGCAATGTTCTTCACCTGGCCGGTGCGCGTGTCGAAGCGGGTGACACGGCCGCCGAGTCCCGAGCCATACACGATATCCGGATCGGTGGAATCGGGAACATCGTAGTCGCGCTCGTCGCCGCCGACCGGATGCCAATCGCGAAAGGTGATTGACCCGTAGTCGCTGCGGCTGGCTATCGCAACCGTGCCGGAATCCTGCTGGCCGGAATAAATCCAGTAGGGAAACCGGTTATCGGCAGCCAGGTGATAGAACTGGCCGGTGGGCTCATTGTACCAGCTGCTCCACGTCGCACCGCCGTCGATGCTGACGACGGCACCCTGATCGCTGCCGGTGATCATGTGATCGGGATGCAGCGGATTGATCCAGATGTGATGATAATCGTCGCCGCCGGGCGCCCCCTTGATGATCTCGCACGTCTTGCCGGCCGCGGTGCAGCGGCGAATGGATTGTCCAACGGTGTAAACCGTATCCGGATCGTTCGGCGCGATGGTGAGCCGGCTTGCATACCAGCCCGCGAATGCAGTCTCCTGATTGACGCGCGCCCAATGCGCGCCGCCGTCGTCGGAGCGATAAAGCCCGCCTGCGGTTTTCGAATCTATGGCGGCATAGACCCGTGTACCGCTGCCAATGTGCGCAACCGCGAGACCGATGCGGCCGATTTCGCCACTGGGCCAGCCGCCGCCGGACAGCTTCGTCCAGGTCGCTCCTTCGTCCACGGACTTGTAGATCGCGCTGCCCTTGCCGACGATCGGCGTGAAATAGCTCAGCCATGGAAATTGGCGCGCTTCCCACGTGGAAGCGAAAACAATGCGCGGATCGCTCGGATCGCTCGCCAGATCGACAGCGCCGGTAAAGCCGTCGGTTTGCAGGACGTGCGCCCAGCTCCTGCCGCCATCCGTCGAACGATAGATGCCGCGCGCCGCACTGGGACCGAAAAAATGGCCTTGTGCCGCAACGAGCACGAGATCGGGATTTTTCGGATCGACCCAGATTTTGCCGATGGTGCGCGTGTCGGCGAGGCCGAGCGAGGTCCAGCTTGCGCCGCCATCGACCGATTTGAACGCGCCTGAGCCAGCGCCCACGTCGTAGCGCGGCTCCGGCTGACCGGTTCCGACATAGATCACGTTTGGATCGGAAGGCGAGACCGCCAAGGCCCCGACCGATGCCGCCGGCCCATGCTCGAAGATGGGTTGCCACGTACGGCCAGCATCCTTCGTGCGCCAGGCGCCGCCGCCGGCAGCACCGAAATAGAACGTGTCGGGCTGACTCGGGACACCGTCCACCACCGTTGCCCAACCGCCGCGAAACGGACCGACGAGACGCCAGTTCAGGCCGGCGGCGACTACCGCCTCGGGCTTTTCAGGCTGCGCCGCGGCCGACGTTGCCGACCATACTCCAGCAGCAAAGAAGAGCCCGGCCAACACGGCTTTGGTCCCACCCATAAGCGTCCCCTTGTTGCAATACATCCGGATGCTCACTTCGATGGCTGGACGACCCGTAGCTCCTGTAGCGATCCCGATGTCCGATGGGAAACGCCCATGGCCGTCAGAAGCCGATTCATTTAGGCCGCAATATGCCCTAGTTTTCCGGTCGAACCTAAGAAGGACCGCACATGAGCGAGCTGCGGGCACTGCTTGCGGATACGGCCGAGAAGGTGTTCCGCAGGCTGGATGACGAGGCGGACTTTCATCGCAGCTGGTCGCGGGTTGCCGAAGCAGGGCTCGCCGACGTGGCGGTCCGCGAGGATATGGGAGGTTTCGGCGGTGGCTTGGAGGACGCTGTCCTCGTCATCAAGACGGCAGCCATGCATGCCGTTCGGCTCCCCGTCGCCGAAGCCATCGTTGCCCGCGCCATCGCCGGCGAAGCCGGCACAAGCCTCGACGAGAGCCCCATCACCTTTGCCGGACATGGCTCGGGCCTGCTCGAGCAGGAGGGCGGCGGCCTGACCTACACCGGAGATCTCAAGGGCGTTGCCTGGGGCGGCGCCAGCCAGCAGATCGCGCGATCCGCAACGCTCGGCTCCAGGCTTTATCTCCTCATACTTTCCCGTGCCGACGCCGTGCGCATTTCGCCCGGACACAACCTCGCCGGCGAGGCGCGCGACGATCTCGGCTTCGACCGCGCCGCGGTGCGGGCAATCGAGACCAATCGCACGGAACGGGACTGCTTTACGCTGGCCGCGCTGGCGCGCACCGCGCAAATCTCGGGCGCGCTGGACCGGGCACTGGCACTGACGATCGAACATGTGAAAACGCGCGAGCAGTTCGGACGCCCCCTCGCCGGATTCCAGGCGGTTCAGCAGCAGTTGGCCGTTCTGGCAAGCGAGGCGGCCGCGGTGTCCTGTGCGGTTGCCGCGGCAGCACGCGCGTGGGACCGCGGCGATGCAAGCTTCGAAATTGGGGCGGCGAAGCTTCGCGCGAACGAGGCCGTCGATCTGGCGACCTCGATCGCGCATCAACTGCACGGGGCGATGGGAATCACGCGCGAGCATGCGCTCCACCGTTTCACGCAGCGGCTGTGGGCATGGAAAAGCGAATATGGCAACGACAGGTTCTGGGCACAGCGTCTGGGCGCGCAAGCTTGCGCACAAGGTGCCGATTCGCTGTGGCCGTTCGTGACAGCCCGCGGTGCAGCGGTTGCCAATCGCCTGACATGAATTTGGTCCTGCGGCTCGGCACCGCCCGACCCGAATTCAACACGACGATCACGAAGGCACGAAGGCATGTTTCACACAGAGACACGGAGCCACAGAGAATTGACACCGGCGCGAAGCGCTTTCAGTCCGCCAATCGCCAAGACGCTAAGACGCCAAGGACCTCGGGGCTTGAAGACTCTTGGCGCCCTTTGCGTCTTTGCGGTTTAATTCTCATTGCGCTTCGCGCGGAGCCGCATCGTCGCAGAGTGTTTTGCGCATCGTATGCTTCGTGCCTTCGTGTTGAAGCGATCGTGAAGCACGGATAGAGCTGAAGGACCGATCCAATCGAGAAGGATTTCGTGCACGCGCTCGCAACGTTGGTGACTATTTTGGGCTTCGGGGCCGGCGGCGGCTGGCTTGCGGACCGCGTTGTGCGGATATTCTCCGCCAAGAACGTCTCCATCGTCGCGATGATCGGCGCCTGCGGCTTGATTGCAGCCTGGGCCTGCCACGCCGCGTTCGGCAATTTGGCCATTGCTCTCTCGTTGTTGCTGGGATGGGCGCTGCTGGTCCTCGCCGCCGTCGATTGGCTCGCATTCCGGCTGCCTGACATGATCACCCTGCCGCTTACCGTGGCCGGTCTCGTTGCCGCTCACCTGTTGCCGGGCGAACATGTGCTCGAGCATCTGGCGGCCGCGGTGATCGGCTACACGGCTTTCTGGGCGATCGCGTGGATTTTTCGGCGGCTGCGGGGGAAGGAAGGTCTGGGCCTCGGGGACGCGAAACTGGCAGCGGCGGCCGGCGGTTGGGTCGGGCCCCTGGCTCTACCGTCCGTGTTGCTGCTCGCAAGCGTTGCCGGGATTCTCGTGGTGTTGATCCGCGCGCTCTTCAAAGGCCGTGCTGCGCTCAGCGAAAGGATTGCGTTCGGTATCCCTCTCTGCGCGGCGATCTGGATCGTGTGGCTCTATGGCCCGCTGACGATCACCCTGCCAGTGCCAAGCTGAGGCTGTGCCTCAGCCGCGAACTTCCATTTTGATGGGACCTTCGGCGCGGCCGTGGATGAACTGCTCGACATACGGATTGCCGCTCCGGTCGATCTCCGCCGTCGGTCCGTTCCAGATGATCTTGCCCTTGTAGAGCATGGCAATGCGGCCGGAGATTTTTCGCGCGCTCGCCATGTCGTGGGTGATGGAGAGCGTCGTGACGCCGAGATTTTTTACCGTGGAGACGATCAAGTCGTTGATGACGTCGGCCATGATGGGGTCGAGCCCGGTTGTCGGCTCGTCGAAGAAGATAATCTCCGGATCTGCGGCGATCGCACGCGCCAGACCGACCCGCTTCTGCATGCCGCCCGAAAGCTCGGCCGGCCAGAGCGTCGCAACTTCAGAGCCCAGCCCCACCTTGGCCAGCGCGCCGACTGCGACTTCGCGCGCCCGGCCGCGCGCCATGCCGCGGCCCTGGACGAGTCCGAACGCCACGTTCTCCCAGACCGGCAAACTGTCGAACAGCGCCGAGCCCTGAAACAGCATGCCGAATTTGCGCAGCACCGCATCGCGGCGCGCGCCTTTCAGGTGCGTAACTTCCTGTCCATCGACGAAGATCTGCCCCGCATCGGGACGCAGAATGCCCAGCACGCACTTGATCATCACGGATTTGCCGGTGCCCGATCCGCCGATAACCACCAGCGACTGGCCGGGCTCGATCACGAGGTCGATGCCGTCCAGCACGACCTTGCGTCCGAAACTTTTCTTCACGCCCCTCAGCTCGATCTTCGGCGTGCCCGTCATGCCTTCACCGCGGGAACAGAATGGAGGTCAGGAAATAGTTCGAGGCCAGAATGAGAATGGACGACGTGACGACGGCATTGGTGGTCGCGTTGCCGACGCCTCGTGCGCCGCCGCGCGAATGAAAACCGTTGTAGCAGCCCATCAGCGCTATGATGAAACCGAACACGGCCACCTTGATGACGCCGGAGGTGACGTCCTGATTGGTCATGAAGTCGACCGTGTTCTTGACATAGATGGCGCCGTTGAAGCCGAGGCTCTGCGTGGAGACCACGTAGCCGCCGAATACGCCGATCGAATCGGCAACCAGCACCAGCACCGGCAAAGTGACCACGGCGGCAACCAGCCGCGGCACGACGAGATATTTGACGGGATTGGTCGATAGGGTCGTGAGCGCATCGATCTGCTCGGTGACGCGCATGGTGCCGATTTCCGCGGCAATGGCGGCCGCGACCCGGCCCGCGACCATGAGCCCGGCGATCACCGGCCCAAGCTCGCGCGTGATGCCGAGCACGACGATGTTTGGCACGAACGACTCCGCGCCGAAACGATCGCTGCCCACGTAGATTTGCAAGGCAAGCGCACCGCCGGTGAAGAAGGCCGTCAATCCAACCACCGGCAGCGAGAAATAGCCGATGCGCAGCATCTGTTGGCCGATCAACGTCCAATAGATCGGTGGCCGCAGGACGGCCGACACGCCATCGATCATGAACAAAGTGAGCCGGCCGACCTGCGCCAGAAATGTCAGAAATACGCGCCCGATGACGGCGAGAATATTCATGGCGCCTCGATGTAGCGCCGCTCCAGGCGCGAACCGAGCGAGGTCAGTATCTCGTAGCTTGCCGTGTTGGCCGCCAAAGCAAGCTCTTCCAATGTGATGGTATCGCCGAGAAATTCCACTTCGGTACCGCGCGCCGGATCGTGGTGCAAAACATCCGTCACATCGAGCGTGAGAAGGTCCATCGAAACGCGGCCAACGACCGGCACGCGGATGCCCGCGATCGCGCCCATCCCCCTGTTGCCGATCGCGCGCATCAGACCGTCTGCGTATCCCAATCCAACGGTAGCGAGCGTCGAAGGACGCTCGCACCGGAAAGTGGCTCCGTAGCCAACGGTTTGACCCTTGTCAACGCGCCTCAGCTGCAGGATGCGGCCGGCGAGAACGGCGGCGGCATCGAAGGGGTTGGGATTCCGAGGCTGCGGATTTCCGCCATAGAGCGCAAGGCCGGGACGCACCAGATCGAAGCAGTAGTCGTGGCCCAGCTGGATACCGGCCGATGCGGCGAGGCTTGCGGGTGCGACAGGAAGCCGTGCGAGCGCATCGCGAAAACGATCGCGTTGGGCTGCGTTCATCGCCGAGCCGGGATCGTCGGCGCATGCGAGATGGCTCATGATCAGCACGAGGTTGAGCCCAGCAAGCCTTTGCGCAGCCTCGGCGGAAAGCACGCCGATCTCATCCTCCGGCAGGCCGAGCCGGCTCATCCCCGTGTCGACATGCAGCGCGGCATCGAGCGTCGTACGGCGCGCCTGCGCCGCCTTCTGCCAAATCCGGACTTGATCGAGCGAGTTGAGGACCGGGATCAGCCGAAACGAGTTCAGCACCTCGACCGATTGCTCCACCGCCCCATCGAGCACGAAAATGCGTGCCTGAGGCAGCAGCGGTCGCAGCCGCACCCCCTCCGAGAGTCGTGCGACAAAGAATGTCCTGCAGCCGGCCCCGAACAAGACCGGCGCGACCTGTTCCATGCCCAGACCGTAGCCGCCGGCTTTTACGACGCCGGCTGCCTCGGCGCGTCCTGCGAGATCGACGCAAAGCCGGTAGTTCCGCCTGACCGCGCCGAGGCGCACCGACAGGCAAGCGGTCGGCTCGGCCATGCCGCCCGGCTCATGCTGGGACATTCGTTTCCTGATGACGGCTGGACATCAACGGACCACGGCCAAGCGCTACAACCCATATCGGGCATTTTGGTGTCGAATACGAGGGACGCTTCAGCCCATTCGCTCCGCAAGATCCTTGAACCGGGTGAAGCGGTCGTCGAAGAAAAGCTCGATCCGCGTGGTCGGACCGTGGCGGTGCTTTTCGACCAGTACGTCGGCCAGATGGCCCACCCGATCCATCTTCTCGCTCCACTTGGTGAATTCCGGATCGTCCTCGTCGGGTTTACGGGTCTTCAGGTAATAGGCTTCACGGTAGACGAACATGACCACGTCGGCATCCTGCTCGATGGAACCGGACTCGCGCAAATCCGACAGAACCGGCCGCTTGTCGTCGCGCGAATCGACGCTGCGGGAGAGCTGCGAAAGCGCCAGAACCGGAACGTTCAGCTCCTTGGCCAATGTCTTCAGACCCTTGGTGATTTCGGTAATTTCCTGCACCCGATTGTCCTGACGGCGCGAGGGTTCGATAAGCTGCAGATAGTCGACCACAATGACACCGATTCCCTTTTCGCGGCGGAACCGGCGGGCGCGCGCGGCGACCTGGGCAATGGAGATGCCGCCCGTATCATCGATATAGAGCGGCAAGGTGCTCAAGTCCTGCATCTTGAGCACGAAGCGTTCCCACTCGGATTCGGAGAACCGGCCGGAACGGATCTTCGACATTTCGATTTCGGTCTGCTCGGAAAGAATACGCGCCGAGAGCTGTTGCGCCGCCATTTCGAGCGAGAAAAAAAGCACGGGTGCGCCCTTGGGCACGGCGACGCCGGCCTCGACGTCCTGCGCATAATATCGGGCGGCATTGAACGCGATGTTGGTGGCGAATGCCGTCTTTCCCATGCCGGGGCGTCCGGCAATAATGAGAAGGTCGGACGGCTGAAGGCCGCCGAGAAGCGAATCGAGATCGGCGAATCCGGATGTGACGCCGGAGATGCGTCCGCCCCGGGCCTGCGCACGCTGAGCCGATTCCACGGCCCGCTTAAGTGCCTCCGCAAAATCCACCGGACCTTCGCCGGTACGCGCGGTTTCGGAGATGCGGTAGAGCGCCTTCTCCGCCTCCTCGATCTGCTTCTGCGGCGGCTTTTCGTGCGGCGCCTCGTACGCCGTATTGACGACGTCCTCGCCGATCTGGATCAGCGCGCGCCGCAGCGCCAGATCGTGCAGGATGCGGGCGTAGTCGCGCACATTCGGCAGCGCGGGCGCGGCTTGCGCAAGATTGGCAAGATAGCCGAGGCCACCCACTTCGACGAGGCCCGGATCGGCCTTCATGGCGGCATGCAGCGTGAGCGGCGTGATGATCATGCCGCCGCGCTCGAAGCTGGCCAGCATCACCTCATAGAGCCGTTGATGCAGCGGATCGTAGAAGTGCTCGGCCTTCAGAAGCGCCGACACGCGTTCGATGCCGCGATTGTCGACGAGAATGGCACCGAGCAACGCCTGTTCGACGTCGATATCGTACGGAACGTGTCGATAGACTTCCTGCTCCATGGCCGCATCTGTTTGAGCGCGAGGGGCGGCGAATCAACCCGCGCAGCGGCAGTGCCGCAAGACGGTCCATTCGTTGCCCACAGCTAATTTCGCTTGTTGCGATGCAAGAGAACTCTAGGCCGCGCGGCTTTGCCGCGGCATGTGCTCTACGCCTGCGAATCGCATCGTGCGCTCCGATTCGAGCATATAGTCGCGGGTGATGGGAAGCGCATCGACCCGCTTTGCCAGCTGGATCTGGAAAACGACCAACCCGTCGTGGCGGAACGCCATTTCGGAACCGGCAAGATAGAAGTCCCACATACGGCAGAAACGCTCGTCGTAAAGCGCGCGGGCATCTTCCCAATGCAGCCGGAAGCGCCGCCGCCATTCCTTCAAGGTCTCGGCATAGTGCAGCCGCAAGACCTCGATGTCGGTAACGATGAGACCGGCGTGTTCGATGACAGGCAGAACTTCGCTCAGCGCCGGGGTGTAGCCGCCGGGGAAAATATATTTGGCAATCCAGGGGTTGGTGACACCGGCGCCGTCGCTGCGGCCGATAAAGTGCAGGAGCGCGACGCCGTCATCCTTCATGAGCGCCTGCATCCTGGCGAAAAATGCCGCGTAATATCCGACGCCGACGTGCTCGAACATTCCCACCGACACGATGCGGTCGAACTCACCTTCGACGTTGCGATAATCCTCGAGCTCGAATCTGCAGCGGTCGGAGACGCCCTGCCGCAGCGCCCGCTGGCGGGCCAGAGAAAGCTGTTCCTGCGACAGGGTTATGCCGAGTACGCGGGCACGGCAGTCGCGAGCGAGATCGATGGCGAGACCGCCCCAGCCGCTGCCGATATCGAGCACCTGCAGGCCCGGCTGGTTCAGATACAGCTTGGCGGCGATGTGACGCTTCTTGCCGATCTGCGCCTCGTCCAGGCTCTCGCCGGGCTCGCTGAAATAGGCGCAAGAATATTGCCGGTCGGCATCGAGAAAGAGATCGTAGAGGCGGCCCGACAGATCGTAGTGGTGCGCCACATTCCGCCGTGCCCGCCCGAGATGGTTATACTGCGCCAGAGGCCGCAGCAACTTGCGCAGCCGGCGGACGAACGCGAACACGCCACCCGGCTTGAATCGCGCCAGGTTCGTCATCAGCAGCGCAAGTAGCTCGGTAACGTCCCCACCGTCTTCCATCGAGAGACGGCCTTCCATGTAAAGCTCGCCAAGCTTGAGTTCGGGATCGCGTACAAGCTCGCCGAGTGCGCGCGTGTCGTGCATTCTGATCGCGACGCGCGGACTGCCGCGGCCAAAGACCAGCTCCGGCCCGTTGGGCCTGGCAACGATGAGCGTTCCTTCCTGAATGACCGTATCGAGCAAACGAGAAAGCAAGATCAACTCCCCCGGTAGCGCTTTTAACCCACCTTAACCGGGAACGGACGACTCGAAAATAAGGTTCCCACATTAATTCTACGCCCGGTTGCACAAAACCGTTTCGGCAATATATTTTCCGAATTGGCTATGGCAGGTCCCGGATGAACGCTCAACGGGCTGAATGATTATCCAGACGAAACTGCAGACAGGAGACGAGTCATGAAAGCCAACGTCTACCTCAACTTCAACGGTTCCTGCCGCGACGCATTCGAATTTTATGCGAAGACTCTCACCGGCAGGGACCTGCAGATCATGACCTTCGCGGATTCCAATCCGGGTCCCAATGCCGGCCTCAAACCCGAAGAGTTGAAGATGGTCATGCACGCCCGCTTCATGGCCGGCGACACGCCGATCATGGGATCGGATGCGCCCGGCGGACGCTACGAGAAGCCGCAGGGCTTCGGCGTTTCGCTCGGCGTCGATACGCCAAGCGAAGCCGAGCGGATCTACGCGGCGTTTTCCGAAGGTGGCCAGATATCCATGCCGATTCAGGAGACATTTTTCGCGCAGAAATTCGCCATGCTGACCGATCGCTACGGCATCCCATGGATCATCGTCTGCGAAAAGCGCATGTGAGAACCGGGCTCAGCCTCTGCGCCGAAGCGCGGCGAGAGCCAGAAGTCGCACGGTCGGATTGCCGCTCTATCCTGCCCGCGCGAAGGTTTTCGCCATGGCGGCAAGCTCGCTTTTGAGGATCTTGCCGGTGGGACTCGCCGGCAGCGCGTCCATCGGCACGATGGCGGATGGCCGCTTGTAGGGCGCGAGCTGACGCGCGGCGTGGTCGGCAAGATCGGCGAGGCTTGCCGTGGCGCCTTGAGCCAGCTGCACGAACGCCACCACTTCTTCGCCACCGTCGGCCGGACGGCCGATCACCGCTGAACGTGCAACGGCGGGATGGGCATTCAACACGCCTTCGACTTCCGCCGGATAAATATTGAAGCCGTAGCGGATGATCATTTCCTTGGCGCGGCCGACGATGAAGAGAGACCCATCGACGATGCGCGCAAGGTCGCCGGTGCGGAACCAGCCATCGTGATCGACGGCCGCCGCGGTTTCTTCCGGCGCTTTGTAGTAGCCCTTCATTACGCCAGGGCCGCGCACGTACAACTCCCCCGCTTCGCCCGTGGGCACCGCGTGTCCATCGGGCCCGGCGATCCTGGCTTCGATGCCCGGCAAGAGACGCCCCACCGAGCAATCCTCGCGCGGATCGTCCAGCCGCGTGAGCGTCAGCGTGGGCGCGGTTTCGGTGATGCCATAGCCATTGTGCAGCACAAGGACGAACACCGCCTCCACGGACGTCTTCGTGGCGAGATCGAGCGGCGCACCGGCCGCACTGATGAGACGCAGCGCCGGCCGTGCCACGGGTGCAAGCCCGTTGCGCGTGGCGTATTCGGCGATCATCGCATACATGCCGGGCGTGCCGATCAGCGCAGTGATGCCATCCTTGGCGATGGCGTTGAGCACGGCGGCAGGGTCGAACCGCGGCGCGAGGTGGACTTGCGCGCCGCTCAGAAGCCCGCTGATCAGGACCCCGGTGAGGCCCAAAATGTGCGACATCGGCAGCACGGCAAAGATACGATCGGCGGAATCGAATTTGCGGATTTCCGAGGATTCACGCGCCACGAACATCAGATTGCCGTGACTCAGCATGACGCCTTTGGGCCGGCCGGTCGTGCCGCTCGTATAGATGAGCGCCGCCACCTGTCGTGTGATATCAGGCCTGATCGGCTCCGGTTCGCAAATCTCATCGAGCGGGGCGATGGCAAGCTTGCCATAGGGCGCAAAGTCGAGCGGTTCGGCGCCGTGCCGTGTGCCGTGCGCCTTGGCGCGGAGAGATACCTCGGACGTGTAGAGGACGCGGCGCGCGCCGCAGTGTTCGCGGATTTCATCCACTTCGCGGTCGGACAGCCGCGCGTTGACGATTACCGGCCACGCCTCGATCCGCGTGGCGGCAAGATAGGCGATCACGCCGGCGCAGCAGTTCTCGCACACCAGCATGAGGCGATCCCCCGCCCGCACGCCGCGGGCGACCAGCATGTCCGCCATCCGGCGTGTCGCGGTTTCGAGCTCGCCATAGCTTACGCGGCGCGCGCCCTCGACGAGCGCAATGCGATCGGGCGCATGCCTTGCCCAATAGGGCGCAATCTCGGCAACCGTCGACGGCGTGCGGACAAAATCGTCGTGGCTCGGTTCATCCGGCTCGATCAGCACGATACGTTCTCCACCGCACGGGACACCAGGTTCGGCGCACCGCGCTGCACAGCGCCAGCCCGTTCGGCGAGAGCCTGCTTGAGACACAGCGACAGCCGGCCGGCAATGCATGCCACGTGCTCGTCGACCATCGAGAAATGATCGCCTTTCACGGTATGAACAGTCATGGCTTCGGCCAGCGGCTTCCACACGGGTCCGGGGTGTGTCGGAAATGCGCGATCGGGACATTCGGCCCGCAGGAACGTGAGCTCTCCCGGATAACGCGCCGGCATATAATTGCCGACCGCCATTTCGCCCGCGGCACGGACGAGGCGCAAAGCCGGTGTGAGCGCAAGCGTGTGGTCGCCCAACCAGCTCGTAACGCTGCTTCTGCTGTCGCCCTGCCGGCGCAATCGCCGCTTGAATTGCGCGATAGCAAGCTGCGCGTAGGAACGCGCTTCCCGCGAAGGGTTCTGTGCCAGCACCGATATCCGGTGCAACAACCGGCGCCGGCGGACTGCGAGCCGCGTCTGCAAAGGCCACGTGCGCGGATGGGCGTAGGAATCGATCAACACGAGAAGACCGACTTGCAGGCCGCTCGTCTTGAGCCGCCGGCCCATTTCGAGAGCCACAAGGCCGCCGAAGGAATAGCCGGCAAGGTGATAGGGCCCATGTGGCTGAACTTCGCGAATCGCGGCGAGGTAATAGGCCGCCATGTCGTCCACCTTGGACAGCGGCGCGTCCAGGCCGTCGAGACCTTTCGCCTGGAGGGCATAAACGGCCCCGGCGTAATCGATCAACGCGCCGAGCTTCGTCAATTCCATGACGGTGCCGCCGATACCGTGCACGATGAAGACTGGCGGCGCGTCGCCGCCCGACTTCAGGCAGACGAGCGGCGAAAATTTCGGGGCCTGCTTTCCGATGAAGGCGGCGAGCAGTTCGACAGTCGGCGCGTCGTAAATGGCGGTGAAAGGAACGGTAATGCCTGTTTCCCGCTCGATCTCGAGCAGCATGGTCATGGCGAGGAACGAGTCGCCGCCCAGATCGAAGAAATTGCTGTCGGCAGCAATGGGCGTGGTCTCCAGCACCCGGCTCCAGATCGCAATCAGCTGTTCGACCGCCGGCGGCTTGGACGCTGCCTGCTCCGCCACGCGTTCGGCAATAGCGTCGTCGCCGCTCGGCTCAGTCATGGCTGCGACACCACAAGAGATCCGACCCGGTCGGCACGGCCGAACGTGGCTGTGTCCAACTTGGCATCTGCGATTTGCTTGAGCCACATCCCGATGACGCCGGCACCGCCGGGAGCCTGCCAGCCTTTGTCAAAGCCGCGCGAATGTGCAGGAACGGGAAACTCTTCCATAAGGCGTTCGTCGCGCAAGATCAGCGCACGTTCGGCGAAGGCGGCGAGCAATGCGCGTTCGCCCGTGCTGAAATAGTTTTTGGGCAATGCGGGATAGGCATCGCGCTCCGCTGCCAGATAGCGGCGTACATCCCGGTGGTATTCGCGCCCAAGAGCGCCGGGATCATATTCGGGATGGCCCTGGAAGAAGAGCCAGGTGTTGCGCTTCTCGCGCACGAATAGATTGGCGCCCGCATCCGGCGCGAATGTGAGAATCTGGTAGCCGCATCGGGCGAGGTCCCCGACGGAAATCTCGTTCCACCGCGAATGGGCCACATACGCCTCGGGAGCAAGCCCTTCGGTCAGCCGGCTTCTGCCCGCCCTGATGTGGGCAAACATTCCGAAGCATTTTTTGGCGAGCCGCCGCCGTCTGATGCCGTTGAAATGCTGGACGGCAGCATGAGCTGCGAGACAGGAGAACAGAACCGGCGGACCATCGTGCTCTAGCCAATCGAATATCCGCGCCAGCGCCGGCCAGTAGGGTTCCTGCTCAAGGATGGGAAGCTTCGGCTCCGTGCCGGTGACGATAAGGGCATCGAGTCCTGCTTCGGGAAGCTCCCATGCACCACGATAGCCATTCTGCACCAGGTGTTCTCGCCCCGCCTCATTGCGCGGTATTCCGTCAAGCGAAAAAAGGCTGAAGCGGATGCTCATCTCCGGTGCAGCGGCAACAAAAAGCTGCGCGAACTGCCGCTCGGTGCCCGCCAACGCGGCGTCCGGCATATTGTTGACAAGCCCCACATGGAGCGAGGGCCTTGATCGGCCGCGTGTCAAAACGGGAGACATGCCGGCCTAGTGGCAAATGCCACACCACGTCCGCCGGGTCGTAGAAGAGACGGTTGCGCCGAATCGGGACGCGTTAGCCGAGCGCTTGTGCCAGATCGGCAATGATATCGTCGGAGTGCTCGATGCCGATGCTGAGCCGGATCATCTCCGGTGTGACACCCACCCGGGAAAGCTCCTCGGCCGTCAGTTGACGGTGGGTCGTGGATGCCGGGTGGCACGCAAGCGACCGAGCGTCGCCGATATTCACCAGCCGCTTGAAAAGCCTGAGCGCATCGTAAAACCGCTTGCCGGCCTCGAAGCCGCCCTCGACGCCGAAGGTAAGGAAGGCAGGTGCGCGTCCGCCGAGATATTTCTGGGCGAGTGCGTGACAGGGATCGTCGCGGAACCCGAGATAGCGTACCCATTCCACGCGCGGATGACCGCGCAGGAATTCCGCCACCTGAGCCGTGTTATGGATGTGACGCTCGACGCGCAGGGCCAGCGTTTCGACGCCCTGCAGAATCAGAAACGCCGACAAGGGCGCCAGAACGGATCCCGTATTCCGCAAGGCGACAGTGCGGCAGCGCGCGGCATACGCGCTCGCGCCGTAATGGTCGGTATAGACGATGCCATGGTAGGCGGGCTCCGGCGTGGTGAACATGGGAAACCGCCGGCGGTGCTGGCCCCACGGAAACTTGCCGCTGTCGACGATGGCGCCGCCCATCGTCGTGGCGTGACCGCCGAAGAATTTCGTGAGCGAATGGACGACGATATCTGCGCCGTAACGGATGGGCTTCAGCAGAATGGGCGTGGCGATGGTATTGTCGACGATGAGCGGCACGCCATGGGCGTGGGCCACCGCGGCGAGACCTTCGATATCGGCGACATTGCCGGCGGGATTGCCGACGCTCTCGCAGTAGACGGCCTTGGTGCGATCATCGATCAGCCGCTCGACGGCGGGCGGCTGGTCGTTTTCGGCAAAGCGGAAATCGACGCCTTGCTTGCGAAAGACATGTTCGAAAAGGGTGAAGGTGGCGCCGTACAGCTGCGGCAGCGTGACGACATTGTCTCCCACCTCGACCAGGTTGGCGATGGCATAATGAATCGCGGCGGCGCCCGATCCCACGCACAGCGCGGCACAGCCCTGCTCCAACGCCGCAACCCGTTGCTCCAGAACGGCTGTTGTCGGATTGCTCAGCCGCGAATAGATGTGGCCAGGCACTTCGAGATTGAACAAGGCCGCGCCATGGTCGGCGCTGTCGAATTCGTAGGCGACGGTTTGGTAGATCGGGGGCACGACGGATTTCGTCGTCGGCTCCGTCTCGTAACCGGTGTGGATCGAAATTGTTTCGTCGCGCATCGAGACCCTCCGGCAGACTGAAACCGCCCGGCGCCACGCCAGGGACCGGCAAGTTCGGGGCGATACGCATACTTTCTGGAAAAGATTACGATGTTATTGCTTGGGACGGCACAGGAGACACGGATGAATGGAGCGGAAAGCCTGGTTCGCACGCTGGTTAACGCTGGCGTCAACACCTGCTTTGCCAATCCCGGCACGACCGAGATCCACCTCGTCGACGCGCTCGACCGGGTGCGGGAAATGCGCTGCGTGCCCTGCCTTTTCGAAGGCGTCTGTACGGGAGCTGCCGACGGGTATGCGCGCATGAGCGGCAATCCTGCCGTGACGCTTCTCCACCTCGGGCCAGGGCTTTCCAACGGCCTTGCCAATCTTCACAACGCCAAGCGTGCCGGGATGCCCGTACTCAACATCATCGGCGATCATGCGAGCTTTCACCGGCCATATGACGCGCCGCTCACCTCCGACATCGAGGCAATCGCACAGCCGTTTTCAGCGTGGCTGCGAACTTCGAAATCCGCGGCTCAACTCGGCCGCGACGGTGTGCAGGCGGTGGCGGCGGCGCGCGCGGGCAATATCGCTACCCTCATCGTTCCCGCCGATGCGGCGTGGTGCGACGGCGGGCAGCCGGCAGAGATGCCGCACCTCTCCCCTGCCGCGTGTCCGGACGGCAACGTCATCGACCGTGCAGCAGATCTGCTCCGCAATGGCAAACCAACGGTGATTTTGCTCGGCGGCCGGTCCGCGCAAGGCGACGGCCTTTTGCGGGCCGGTGAAATTGCCGCCACGAGCGGCGCAAAACTGATGGTGCCCTTCGCCTTTCCACGCATCGAACGCGGGGCGGGTCGCCCGATGGTCGAACGCATAGCTTATTTGACCGAGCAGGCCCTTGGCCAGCTCCGAGGCATCCGGCAGTTGATCCTTGTGGACGCGGCGCCGCCGGTTGCGTTCTTCGGCCATCCGGACCGGCCGAGCATGCTGGTGCCAGAAGACTGTACGACCCTTTCTCTGACCCGCGCCGGCGAAAACGCGCAAGCAGCGCTCGCGGCACTCGCGGACGCAGTGTCCGCCGGCGTTGGGTTCAAAACAGAGCCGTTGATGCGACCGGACCGGCCGCGCGGTGAAATCACGCTGACCGGCCTCGCGCAAGCCGTCGGAGCGACGCTGCCGCAAGATGCCATCGTTGTCGACGAGTCCATTACATCCGGCCGGGGAATGATGGCGGCCACGCGCGCTGCCCCACCGCACGACTGGCTGGTGAATACCGGCGGCTCGATCGGCATCGGGATTCCGCTTGCGGTCGGCGCGGCGATTGCATCTCCCGGCAGAGCGGTGCTGTGCCTGGAAGGCGACGGGTGCGCGCTCTATACATTGCAGGGGTTGTGGACCGCGGCGCGCGAAGCGCTGCCCGTCACAACCGTGATCTTCGCCAATCGCAGCTACAACATCCTGAAGGGCGAGCTGGCCGCGGCAACGCCAAATCCCGGTCCGCGGGCGCTCGAAGTTCTCGATTTGGGCCGGCCCGACCTCGATTTCGTCTCGCTTGCAAAAGGCCTGGGCATACCTGCCCTGCGCACAACGACCCTCGAAGACTTCGCGTCCGCGCTAAGATCGGGATTCGAAAGCAGGGCGCCGAGCTTGATCGAAGTGCCGCTGTGAGCCGCTTGGGAAAGGAAATGGCCGATGTTCGGCACTTGGTCTACGACATGGACGTTTTTCGAAGGCCGATGGCATGAGGGCAACATCGGCATCATGGGTCCGCGCAGCCACGCGTCCTGGCTTGCGTCGACCGTCTTCGACGGCGCGCGCGCCTTCGAAGGCGTAACGCCTGATCTCGATCGCCATTTGAGCCGCATAAACGACTCGGCAAGAGCGATGCATCTCGATCCCGTCGTACCGCTCGCGCAATGGCAGGAGCTCGCAGCCGACGGGCTCAAGAAATTCGCGCCCGACGCCGCGCTCTACATCAAGCCGATGTATTGGGCGGAGCAGACGGGATTTGTGACCGTCGCTCCCGATGCGCAATCGACGCGCTGGTGCTTCACGGTCTACGATCTGCCGATGCCCAAACCCGATGGGCAGGCGGTCACGCTCTCGCCCTATCGCCGCCCATCCATCGACGTAATGCCGGTCGATGCAAAGGCCGCCTGTCTTTATCCCAACAGCGCGCGGGCGGCGCTCGAAGCGCGGTCTCGCGGCTTCGACAATTGTCTGGTCTGCGACATGGTAGGCAATGTCGCAGAGCTCGCAACCTCGAACGTGTTCATGGCAAAAGACGGCGTCGTCTACACGCCGGTGCCGAACGGTACATTCTTGAACGGCATCACGCGGCAGCGCGTTATCGAAAGATTGCGCAGCGACGGCGTGACAGTGATCGAGAAGTCGTTAACCTACCGCGACTTCGCGCAAGCCGACGAAATCTTCTCGTCGGGCAATTTCGCGAAAGTGCTGCCGGTGATTCGCATCGACAGCCGCGACCTGCAGCCCGGACCGTTCTACCGCCGCGCCCGTGAGCTCTACTGGGCGTTTGCGCACGGGAGACAACCCCAAACGCCAATATGAAGTGACACAGGCCGGAAGCTTCATGCCTCCCAATTGAGCCATTTGCGCGCAGTCCCGCCCATCACCCAATCGCAATCGCTCGCGCTGAGTTCGGGATTATCGCGGACTGCGAACATCAACTCCGCCCAGCTCTCGCCGGTCTGATTGGCGGAAATGTCGCTGGCCCACATCACGCGTTCGGCGCCGAATGCACCGATCGCCTTGCGCAGAAAGGGCCGCGCCGCAGCATTGGGGTAACCCGCGGCGTCGAACAGGGCGGGCGCATGGGCCCATTTGAGGGCGACTTGCGGCCACCGGGCCGCGTGAAGCACGTGATCGAATGCTTTGTCCCGCGGTTCCTCTCCCACCTTGCGCCAATGGTCCATGCTGTCGGGCAGGCCCTCCATCTTCGCGAAAATCGGCCACAACTTCGCGCCGGGCGGCATGCCGCAATGGCAGATGATGATCCGGCTGTCGGGATATTTCCTGACAATGCGCTCGAGAAGATGGGCGTGGCCGGCAATCTGCACGAAGACTGGCAGGCCGTATTCCGAGGCGGAGGCAAAGACGTCGTCGTAGATGCCGTTTGCGAAATCGGCAGCTTCGGCGCGCGTCATGCCGGGCGAAATACGCAGCGCGCGAACATACGTTGCATCGCGGGCGAGGCGGATGACGGTCTTCAGATCCGGATCACGCGGGTCGACACGCACCAGATACGAGAAGCGGCCCGGGTACGTCCACGAGGCGAGTTCAGCCGTGGGCGAGGTGGGACGAAAGGCACCGCCCCTCACCCGGTAACCGGGATCGCCGGGGGTGCCCATCCACCACTCGTCGACAAGTACCGATCTGACCCCGAGCGCATTCATCGCGGCGAGCATTTCCGCTGCGCCACCGGGCCCAAGATGAACTTGGCTGTCTACGATATCCACGAGCATACCTCTCCTCGTGTTGTGCCGGCGGGCCGCCAGTGCACGAGTGCCGTGTTTGAGACGGACCCGCATGGCATTGCGAAGCGCCTTTCATGCCGCATTGAACCGCCAAGGAGCAAAGACGCCAAGTCACCTGCAGCTCGAGGAGCCGTTGGGCCCATGCCGTTTTACGGGATTGGCACCGGACTTGCTGCCCTTACAGGCAAAGTCCGCCAGCGAGGATGCGGCATGACCTCATACCAAGGGCCACGGCTCACCGGGCCTGTCCCAACGCGGGACACTTTCGCGCTGCCGAAACGCCACGACGAGGCAGACGTGCCGATACGGAACAGTCTCCAGGTTACACCAGTCTGGAAGCTGATGACGTCACCTGCAATGGACCGGCTTATTGCGCTCATTGCCTGTATCCCGTTCGCCTACTCCCTCAAACACGAATTGCGGACGTTCGGATTCAACTTCGCGTGGATCGTGGCCAACGCGAACTTCATCCTGCTGGTGGCGACCATGCTGATCCGGCGCGCGCCGGCGCGCGTGACGCCCAACCCGCTGTATTGGCTGCTGGCCTTCGTTGCAACCTATTGGCTGTTCATCGTCGGACGCTTTGCCACCCAGGGTTCGGCTGCAGCACCCGCATGGGTGATCTTCGCCTTGAGCTGCGCGAGCTTCGGGATCAGCGTGTGGGCGCGCCTGAGCTTGGGGCGTTCGATCGGGCTTGTTCCGGCCCAGCGCGGAATCGTGACGCGGGGGGCCTACCGTTTCATGCGCCACCCGATCTACACAGGCGTCTATTGCGCATACGTCGCACTCGCTCTGCAAAATTTCTCGCTGCTCAACGGCACGATCTTCGCCATCGGCGCAGGTCTGTTCGTGATCAAGAGCTTCGTCGAGGAAAACTTCCTTCGCCAGGACACGGAGTATGCCCTGTACATGAAGGCCGTGCGTTGGCGCTGGCTGCCGTACGTGGTTTGAAGCACCCCCTTGCCGTCCGCGTGCAGCGACACCGGCCGTCGATCGTGATACGCTGATCACTACCGCGGCGGCTGTTCAGCTTCGTCCGGCCATTGGCTGTCTGGAGGGGCCGGCGATGATCTTCGAAACTTTCGCGGCAGGCGGCTGCAGGTCCTATGTTCTTGGCTGCGAGACGACGCGCGCGGCCGTGTTGATTGATCCGGAACTGACGCAGATCGATCATTATCTCGGCTTCGCGAGCCGGAGCGGCCTGCACATCCGCTACATTATCGACACGCACACCCATGCCGATCATTTTTCTGGCAGCCGCGAGCTCCACAGGACGCTGTCGGTGCCGGTGGTGATGCATCAGCTCAGTCCGGCGCCGCACGCCGGACTGCGGCTCGACGATGGCGACATGCTGATTGCCGGCGAGCTTCGGCTCAAGGCGCTGCATACGCCCGGGCACACGCGCGACTCCATGTGCCTCGTGATGGACGATCGCGTCTTCACCGGCGACACGCTGTTGATCGGAGGCACCGGCCGGACCGATCTGCCCACCGGCGACCCGCACGCGCTTTACGAAAGCCTGTTCGAGAAAGTGTTGAAGTTGCCCGCCGAGACCCTCGTGTTCCCGGCGCACGAATACAAGGAGCGCGATCACACCACCATCGGCCGGGAGATCGCGGACAACCCGCGCCTGCAGAAGACTCAACGGGCTGCATTCGTCGAGATGATGGAAAAGCTCAATCTCGCCGCGCCCACCCACCTTACCGAAGCCCTGCGCACGAACATGAACGGTGGCAAATCGGTAGCGCAGTTGCTTGCCGAAGCCGCGGCGAAGGTTCCGTTCATGTCGCTGGCCGAATTGAATGAGCGCCTTGGCTCCAACAGCCGCGATCTGGTCGTCCTCGACTTGCGGGAAAGCGATGCCTATCGGGCGGGACACATTCCGGGCGCCAAACACCTGCCGCGCGGGCAGCTGGAGTTGCGGGTCAATGTGGAGCTTCCCGATCCTACAATACGCATTTTGACCTGCTGCGAATTCGGCAAAATCTCGACACTTGCCGCGGCTACGCTGCGCGAACTGGGTTACGGCCGCATCGCAGCACTCGATGGCGGCATGAGTGCCTGGCGGGCTGCCGGGTACCCAGTCGAAACGTAACCGCGCGAGGTCGGCCACTTCAGGGCTTTGGGGCGAAACTCGCGCGCGTAATCTTGACAGAAGGCGGCGACACGACGACACCGCTGATCAGGGAGCACCGCATGATATCCGAGGAACAGCCGCTCGATCCCGCACGCCCGATCATCGACCCGCACCACCATTTCTGGGAATACTTCGCCGAGCCGGGCGCGATGCACGCGGCCCAGCGGTTCCTGCTGCCAGAATTTCTCGAGATGATCACGGCGAGCGGCCATAACTTTACGCACTCCGTTTATCTCGAATGTCATTCCATGTACCGGCAGGATGGCCCCCCCGAACTGCGCCCCCTCGGCGAAATCGAGTTCGCCAACGGCATTGCCGCCATGAGCGCCAGCGGCAAGTACGGCCCGTGCCGCGTCGCGCACCGCATTGTCGGCTCGGCCGATCCGTCTCTCGGTGCGGGAATTGCGCGCGTGCTGGAGACCTACATGGCGGCGGCCGGAGACCGGTTCCGGGGATTGCGCTTCGTAACCGCATTCAGCGAGGCCGGCATGTTCGGGATGCCGTGCGATCCCGCGACGCGGCATGTCATGCGCAGCACGCAGTTTCGCGACAGCGCCCGCGTGCTGGCACAAAAGGGCTTGAGTCTCGACATCTGGTGCTTCCATACCCAACTCGACGAGGTAATCGAGCTTGCCACCGCGCTTCCCGACCTCACGATCGTTCTCGATCATGTCGGCACGCCGGAATGTCTCGGCGCCTACGCCGGCCGCGAGGCAGACGCACGAAGGGAATGGGCGGATAGCATTGCGGCGCTGGCGCGCCGGCCGAATGTCGTCGTCAAGCTGGGTGGCCTCGGCATGGATCTCTCGAAGATGATCGGCGACAAGGGCTCGCAGCCCTCTCAATCTCTCGCGGCGGAGTGGCGCCCGATCGTGGAGACGTGCATCGAGGCGTTCACGCCGCAGCGCTGCATGTTCGAGAGCAACTTTCCGCCCGACAACGCGTCGGCGAGCTACGGCGCGACATGGAATGCCTTCAAGATTCTCGCGCGGAACCATTCGGAAGAGGA
>Ga0335085_10004003_pt1 | contig 24852 bp, 16 predicted proteins | sample Lox_Sample_45_FD_206712 | JGI IMG/M metagenome (GOLD analysis project Ga0335085, IMG submission 206712) | Soil microbial communities from Loxahatchee National Wildlife Refuge, Florida, United States - Lox_Sample_4.5 | ecosystem: Environmental > Terrestrial > Soil > Wetlands | place: USA...
TTCATCCGTTGTTCGTCAGTCCTCCTGACCTTACGACGGTGGCCTCGCTTGGGCTCGGCGGCGGACGGTGCGGCGAAACACCTCCGCCGCCATCTTTGATTCACAAATCGTCACCACTGGAACCGCCAGCGTCTGCAACAAACTGAGGAGGTTGCTTGATGTGCTTCCACTACTGGCTGCGACGTGACTTTCTGCTACATCTGGATGCGGTCCTCCCCTCGGAGTCTGTCAAGCAGTAAGAACAACATCTCGTCGACTGCGCTTCCTGCTTCTTGCGCCTGCGCGTCGGGCATCGTTTGGCCCGTACCCTCAAACCCGTTCTGCCGGCCGCGAACGCGCCTCTCGAATTCGCGGCATTCGCAGGTCGGCATCCGGGATCTGGAAACAAATAGACGGCCGCACGTCGCCATCGAAGGTTACGTCTACGACTGTCCACAGAGATTTCGAAGAGGGGACCTTGGCTTTCAGGCTGGTCGAGAAGCCTGGGGCGCGGGTCCCTTCGCGCACTGCGAAATCATAACCCCAATCGCTCCGCCTCGTGACGGCACACGCGTCCGAGTGTGCGCCGTCGCATGCTACGACGCCCAGCCGGAGCGGAAGTGGTATGAAGTGAACCCGGTTCTGAGGATTGACTCACTGGAGCAGTGAGCTCCAGGCGATACAGCTCACGGGCAGGAGCAAATGTCAGCGCTCGATCTGTCAGCGGACAGTGGTCTGGTCGCAATTGTCCTGGCGATGCTTAACATCGGACTCGGCCTCTTGATGTGGGGCCCCTACAGCCCTTGGCGCCCGTGGCCCCATTACCGATTTGATATCTTCCAGCTGCATCGGTGGACCGGATACGGGACGCTCGCTTTGTCTCGTCTGCATCCCATTCCGCTGCTGTTCGTCCGCCCACCGGCTTTTGCGTCGCGGCTACCATTCTGGGAGCGGAGTGCAAATGCAAGATTCCGCGCCAATTACCCATGGTCAGCTTGGATCCGAGACCGGAAATCGGAGCGTGACACGGGTGCCCTGCCCCACCTGGCTGGTAATCTCCGCCTTCCCGCCGTGAAGCAGCATGATGCTCTGTACGATCGCCAGACCCAACCCGGTCCCGCCGGATGCCTGGGAGCGCGAGGTATCCACCCGGTAGAAACGGTCAAAGACCTTGGGCAGCGCTTCCGGCGGAATGCCTCCGCCGGTATCAGAGACTTCGATTTTGACCGTGGACGCTTCCACGCCCGTTTCCAGTCTCGTTGCCAGCATGATCGACCCGCCGGACGGCGTGTGTGCGACGGCATTCGACACCAGATTGCCCACCGCCCTTTGCATGAGCGCGCGGTCCAGTTCGGCAATGACCGGCTCGGCTCCGGCAGCCGTGGTGAGCGAGATGCCGCTGTCTTCCGCAGAAGCTTCGTAGTAGTCACGTACCCCATCCAGCATTTCGGCGACATTCACGCGCTCGCGATGCAGGTGGGTCAGCGGGTTTTCGGCTCCGGCCAGAAACAAGAGGTCGCCGATGAGATCCGACAGGCGCACAGCTTCTTCCAGGCAAGACCCGAGCACATCACGGTATTCGTCGACGGTGCGTGCGCGGGCCAGGGCCACTTCGGCCTCGCCGCGGATGTTATTCACCGGCGTGCGCAGGTCGTGCGCAATATCTGCCGAGAACCTGGAAATGCGCTCGAAGGAGTCTTCCAGGCGGTCGAGCATTTTGTTGAAGGTGTCGGCCAGGGACGCCATTTCAAATGGGTATCCCTCGGGCAAAATCCGCTCGTGGAGGTTCGTCGAACTGATGTGTCGAGCCGTGTTCGCAATCTGTTCGACTGGCCGAATGCCATGCCTGGCAACCTGATATCCGATGAGCGGGAAGATAGCGAAGGATCCCAGAAGAGTTGCCAGGAACCATCGCCGATAGTGGGCCAAGAACGCCTCCTGCTGGGAGACGTCGATGGCGATTTCGATTATGTCGGTTCGTTTGGCAGGTGAACCGACCGCGGCTGAGGCGCTGGTGACCCAAAAAGACTGCCCGTGCCTCCCCTCGATCAAAAAAGGATGATGGGACCGGGTCTGTAACTGGCTAGCGAGCAGGGGCAAGTCCAATTGCTCGGCCATTCCCGGCGTCGTCAACAGTGGGGTCTCGCGTTCGTCAAGGAGGCGAATATAGAATTGCTGATATCGTCGGGCGGCTGTTTCAAGCTCGATTTCCTCCTTCAGGCCGTCCCAGTCCTGTGGGCGCTCGCGCAAAATCGTGCGCACTACATTGAGCTTGTCGGCGAGGAACAGATCAGTGCTTTTGTCCAGTTCCGTGCGCAACACCAGATAAAGACTGGCCGTAGCCAGGAATACGAGACTTAGTCCAGCCAGCGCATATCCGGCAGTCAGCCGAAAAGCCAGAGTCCTCCACCAGGGTGCTGTGTTACTCGTTACATTCCAGGACATAGCCGGCACCCCGCACGGTGCGGATCAGCTTGAGGGGAAAAGGATCATCGACCTTGCTGCGCAGTCTTCGGACGTTGACGTCGACCACATTCGTGTCGCCGTCGAAATTCATGTCCCAAACCGCTTTGGCGATTACGCTTCTGGAGAGCACTTCGCCAGCGCGCCACGCCAAAAGCGATAGGAGAAGAAATTCCTTGGCTGTCAGATCCAGCCGTTGACCGGCACGGGTAACGCGCTGGCGCAAGAGATCGATCTCCAGGTCGGCCATGCGGATGATTTCCTGCTGGTGGGGTGGAGCCCGACGCAGCAGCGAGCGCACGCGGGCCAGCAGCTCGGAGAATGCGAACGGCTTCACCAGATAGTCGTCGCCTCCCAGTTCGAAGCCGCGAACGCGCTCGCGAACGGCGTCGCGGGCAGTCAGAAACAATACCGGCGCCCGCTGGCCGGCCTCGCGCAAACGAGTCAGAACCTGCCAGCCATCCAAACTAGGAAGCATCACGTCGAGAATCAGAAGGTCGAAAGCCAGTTCCCGTGCCAGATGCAGGCCCTTCAGGCCGTCCCCCGCTACATCCACGGTAAAGCCCGCTTCGCTAAGTCCCTTCTGTAGGAACCTGGCGGTCTTCGATTCGTCTTCGATCACCAATATTTTCATGCCCGCATGCTGTGCTCGAGTTGCTGCACACCTCAAAACTGCAGTTTTATCATGAATTGCAGCTGACGCGGCGTACCCATTCCGACCGGCGTTGTATTCAAAGGCAAATAGATGATACCGAAGTCGGGAGCTGAGATAAGGCCATCGGGGTTAGCAAACAGCGCCTTGTTGAAGATGTTGAAGGCCTCGGCCCGGAACTGAAGTTGTAGCCGTTCTGTAACTGGAATGCGTTTGGAAAGCCCCAGATCCATCTGCCAAGCGCCAGGACCTCGCAAGAAATTGCGGGGGACATCGCCGAAGTCTGCGACGCCGAGTCCTGGCGGACAGACGCCACCCGGGTAAAGCGCGTCTGCAGTCCCGGGAGTGCAAAAAGCCGCGGGATTGAAATTCCCGCCGCCCAAATAGAGCGGCTGGCCGGGAACGAGGTTGGGACGCTGCTCGTTGGTGTTTCCGTCCGGGCCTGTAGCACTAGTCGTGAGGTTCACGGGGAAGCCGGTACGGGCGGTGAAGTTCGTACTGAGCGACCACGATCCAAATATGGCGCGCAACGCCCCAGGCTGATTCAGGAACGCTTTTCCGGGACCCAAAGGAAGCTCATAGAGGGCATTTGCATTGAACACGTGGCGGGCGTCGAAGGCGCCGCTGGCGTACTCACCGCATTGCCGCGCTCCGGCAGGCTGGCACGAAACATTTTGCGGCGCAATGGAGTCGCCGTCGCCGCTTCCGTTGGAATCGTCGTCGATCTCGTGGGACCATGTGTAGTTGGCCGATACCAGCAAACCGCGAGAGAAGGTACGATTCAGCGAGACCGATAGCGCCTCATAATTGCTGTTGCCGATGGTGCCTCGCCAAGGGATCTGGGAGTAGATACGGTAAGGACGCAGCCCGGTGACAAGATTTTCGACGTTAAGATAGGATTCCTGGAGTAGATGGCGGCCGATGCTCCCCACATAAGCGACCGTAGCGAGGAAATTGCTGGGCAGCGCCTGCTGAACCGAAAGGCCCCAGTGGTCTGCATACGTATCTTTGCGTTCTCGCTGTTCCGAGTTCGGTGAAATTGTGCCTTTCCCGCAGACGGGACTGCCGTTCGCGTCTACAGCTATGGGGTAGCTAATGCCTGGGCAATTTTTCGGCGTCAGCGAATAGCTAGCATATTCGTTCTTATCGGGGATGTTCTGATCGTCCAACTGGCCGTCCTCGTGATAGATGCCAAAGCCGCTGCGAATGACGGTCTTTCCCCCGAACACGGCCGGCGCCCAAGCGAAGGCAATGCGCGGATCGACGTCGCCATAATTCCCCGGGCCAAAGCTCGCGCCCACGTCACAGTAGCCCGTAGTGTTCCATGGTGGCGGATTGTTGTTCCTAGCGCAGGTGGCAAAATCGAAAGGAATGCCGCGGCCATATACTTCACTAAAGATACCGAAAATGGTGTAGCGCACGCCCAAATTCAGAGTGAGATTCGGCCGCCATTTGAACTCGTCCTGGAAGTAACCGAAAAAGTCCGTCTTTCGCAGGCCGTTAACGGGGTATGTGCCCGTGATGCTGGCCTTATAGGATTGGTTGGCCGCAAAGCTGGTGAGGGAGTTGTAGCTGACCGTGCCATACGAACTGCTCCCCTGGTTCATTTGCACGCGGCGGACCTCGACTCCGGTCTTGATTACATGTCTCCCTTTGACCCAGGTCAGATCGTCGATTCCGGCAAACGTATTGCCCACGCCGGTGCTGACACGACCGTTGTTCAAGGTAGTGAGGCCCGCTACTGAGATCGCGTAGAGCGATCCGGTCTGATTGAGGTAGATGGTGCGGGTCGTGCCGCGGTTGAAGCCAAACTTGGTTTCGTTGATCACGCTCGGAGAAAAGACGTGCGATAGGGCGATCACGGTGTTAACCGGATAAGACTTAAGTTCCTGTTGTTCATTGAGATATTGCCCGGAGCTTGGCGAATACGGGAGAAAGTAGGTGGCTTGGTCGATGTTGGCCCGCACAAAAAGACTGGTCGCTTCGGAGAAGCGATGATCCACGCGCAACATCTCCGAGTCTTCCCGACCCGCTTGCATGCCTTGCCCCACGAATTGGGCAACGTCCGGATCACTGGTAGGGTTCTGCCCTTGGGGATAGGCGCTGACAACAGGAGTAAGGGCGGGCGATTGCGCCAACACTTGCGCGCTAAAGGCAGCGCTGGGTACATAACCGATAAGAGTCTGACCGAGGTCTTGCCGGTAGCCTTCGTAGGCGGCAAAGAAAAACGTCTTATCCTTCTGGATGGGTCCGCCAAAAGACCCTCCGAACTGATTCAAGCGGAAAGGCGGCCGGTGCGTCGGATCTAAAGAGTCAAGCGGATCAAGGGCATCGAAAACGTCGTTGCGAAAGTATTCGAAGGCGTCCCCATGGAACTGGTTTGTGCCGCTAGGCGAGGCCAGGGCCAACTGGGCCCCTGCCGTCGCGCCAGCCTGCGCCGTCGCCAGCATGGGGTCGACGCGGATCTCGTCGATGGTATCGAGCGAAGCCGCCAGACGCACGAAATATAACTGGGACTGATTAATAACATAGGTTGCGTCGATGCCGTCATCAGTATAGTTGTTATCATCGCGGCCTCTGCCGGCATAGCGAATCGAACGCTGGTTGCCGGCGCCGGGTCCGCCGGCGGCGTCGACCGCGGTCGGAGTCATGGTGGTCAAGGTTGCCCAGTCCCGCCCGTTTAAGGGAAGTTCCTTAACCTGTTTGGGTTCAATATCCGTGCCCAGGGCGTTGGAGTTTTCATCAAGCTGCTGCTTGCTGCCCGCCACCTCGACCCGCTCGGTGGCGCCGCCGGAAACGCTCAGCTCTACATTCAGGGTGGTCGTGTGCTCAAGCGCGATTTCCACATTCTCGAACTTCACAGTCTGGAAACCCTTTAAGGCCACCGTAACGGTATACATGCCGACCGGCAAGTTTGGGATGCTGTATGCGCCGCTGCTCGAACTGACGCTGGTACGAGTTAATCCCGTGGCATCTCGTAACACCGTCACGATTGCGCCCGGCGCCACGCCTCCAGAAGGGTCCTTGAGGGTTCCCGCCAAACTGCCGCGATCCGCTTGGCCGCACGCGTTAAGACTCAGGAAAAGAACAGCCCCAATCCACCATAAACGCTTGCACATGTGAGAATCTCCACTAGAGCTCAGCGGCGTCCCCTACCGATGCAAGTCTTGAACTCGATCGGAATCGTCTTCCTGAGCGTTTCCCCGGCTCGGCCGGAATGTGTCGTGTCCTTGAGCCGTAATCAGCTTCGAGCTGATGAAATCAGCCGTAGATTACATTATTGTAAGAGGAAGATTACATTTTTGTAAGAAATAAATCAATCGACGAATAAAGCGCGTGCCCGATGCGGCTCCCAGCCGGTGTTACTCTAGATTCTCACCCGAAATGCGAGCTCGACTTGTGCATGTGATGAACCAGGCATGTTGACTTAACTGATGTCCCTTCACCGAATGTCGCCCTACTGGGCGGCACGGGTACATCCGACGAGAAGTCTCATTCAGGCCTCTCGCGTGAAGCACATCCGCTGTAAGCCAGTTACATAGCAGATTGGGTGATGCCCATTCGACGGGAAGGCTCGCTGCTTCCAACTCGGCTTTGCTCTTGGGAAAGCGGAGAAGCTTCGGACCTAGAGGGCTGATACCGGCCGCGAGGTGTGGAAGTACTTCTTGTACGCCTGGGTCCAGTCCCCCGAAATATCGCGTTGAGCCTCAGGAAGACTGATCCTTCCTTCGCAGACGAGCTGCCGCAGCCGAGTCTCAAGCTCGTCTTTGACATGCGCGTTCCAGCTGAGATTCGAATAGGGTTGGGGCCAAACGTTCTGAATCTGTGCCGTGCCCCCGAGTGAGGGGGGAATCAGATAATCCAGCTGGTAGTCCTTGGAGTGTTCGCCCATAATACCATACTCGCGAAGAACGTCCTGCTGGACGGAGGCGGTGATCAACCAGGCCGGATCGTTGTCATCCGCCATGCAAACGTCTTTCTGTTGGACGGGCCGAATGGCGCCCGGCGTCAAAGCCCGATTGGGAAAGACTCGCGCGTTCCGTGCAAGCAGCGAGTACCCACGCTGGCTACGCTGATACCCGATGAAAACACCGACGCCAAGCAACAGCGCGGCAAGCGCGTACCCCCACGGGCTTCTAGTCAGCGTAAACCCGGCGATGCCAAGCCATCGTCTGACGGGTAAAATCGGCGCGGATTCCCGCAGGCGGCCCCTGAGCAGGGCGCGAGGACCCTCGGCCGGGGGCAACTGGGGAACCAGCCTAAAATGATGGGCGTGGACGAAGGCGGCGATAGTCGATTCCAGATCGCCCAGACGGGTGCGGCAACCCCAGCACGCCGCCAGGTGTGCCCTCGCTTCATCGGCTTCGCGCGCGGGCAATTCGCCGTCTATGAGATTCACCAGAACTTCGTCCGAAAGATGAGCATCGCTACAGTTCATGGCTTTACCTCTCATCCGCGCGCGCCAGGCGCGCCAGCGATCTCGTCAGGGAATTCGACACGGACCCTAAGGAGACGCCGAGGGTTTGCGCGATCTCACGGTATCTCAGGCCCTCGGCCCGGAGTCGTAGACAAAGCTGATCCTGCTCCGGAAGCGCAGAGACCACGGCCAGCAGCCGCTGATGTCTCTGGTGCTGGATGATCCTTTCTTCGGGATTCACACCGGTGTCGCGCGGCTCGACCGCCGACTCCTCAGGTGCCATCACATCCCGGGACTTCTGATTGGCGGACCTTCGCTTCAACCCCAGGTTGTGGGCGACACGGAAAAGCCACCCGGCAAGGTTGTGCGCGGACCGTCCCTGTCGCAAGTGACGGAAGAGGGATAGAAAGACCTCCTGCACCACTTCCTCACCTTCTTCGATTGGGAGGCCCAGTGCGAGGACATAGCGCAGAAGCCGATTGCGGAATTGATCAAAGAGACGAAGAACATTTTCCTCGATCGCGTCGCTCTGGGATAGATCAGCGGCAGTTGGAACATAGGAATGGAGCGCCCAGCCTGGGGGTGAATCGGACATAGAACGCGTCTCTCCGCACTCCCACAATTAGTACACTCGGCCAGTGACGGCTGTAGCGGCGCTGTCCCAGCGTCGAGAATCGCCGTTGAGGACACCGGCGCTACAGCAGACGGGTTAGAAGGTCGTCGTGAGCCGGGCAGCAACGCTGCGCGACGGCCCGATGGCGTTGCCGGAGAACAAGCCGCCAAAGTCAATTACCCAGAGCACGTTCGTCAGGTTTTCCCCGTCGATTTGAAACTGCATGTTCAAACGATCTGACCTGTAAACATCCGCCCCGGCCGAGGCATTCACCTGAAACGTGGGTTCGATGCGGCCGCTCGCGAAGTTGACGCGATTGACCACCTGCTGGCCGTATTCCGCCAGGGCCTGATCGGGGTCGCCGTCGAATTCGAACGGTAGGCCGCTATCAAACTGAATGCCTCCCGCAAGCCAGAAGCGGCGAGTCGCCTGGTACCGGAGTCGAGCGCGAAAGGTGTTGCGCTGGTCCTGAGAATCCGGGAAATGGCCCGACGTGGGAATCTCGGTGTCGTCCCCCAGGAAGAGGCCGCCAACCACCGGAAACCACGCGTTCCCGACCGTGTAGGTGTAGCTAGCGAAACCGGAGAGTCGCTTCCACTGGGGTAGGTCGATCTTGCCTTCCGCGCCGTAAATGATTGACTTCTGAAACGCGATCGGAAAGCTGATGGTGGTGTTATTGATCTGGTCGTCGTCGGCGTAGTTGTTCACGTCCCGGCGGAAGTAGTTCGCGGTCACCTTGACCTTGTTGAAAAAACTCTTCGTCAAGCCCGCCTCGTAATAGTTCCCTACCGACGGCAGAACGGGCAGTTGCAGCGAGATCGTGTTTAGGGTGGTGGCCGCCGTCGAACTGGAGAGCAGGATGTTCTCGAAGGAAGGCGTCTGAAAGATCCGGTCGTAGGAGAAGTGTGCGACCAGGTTCGCGGACGGGAAAAAGTGTGCGATGGACAGCCGCGGGCTGGTCGCCTGGCGGTTCACCACAAGCTGATAGTGGTCCCAGCGAACGCCGGTGTTCACCGTCCAGTTGCCCCAGCGGATCAGGTCCTGGACGAAGGCAGCTTGTTCGAGGTCCGGCCGATTGGCGGCGAACGCGAAGTTCAGCGGGGTGCCGTCATCGAACTGGTCGGTATCCATGGGAATAGTCGGGATGACGTAGCGGAAGTTTTCGTTCAGGAACTTATTGTCGGACTCGATTCCGGCTTTCCATTCGCTATGACCGTGGTCAACGGTGACCGTTCCCCTGAAATAGCCCTCGTTAAACCAGTTGTGCTGGAAGACGAGGACAGGGGTTGAATCGTCGTTGGACCAGAAATGATTCGCATTATTGCGGACCATCGCGTGAAAGTCAGCCACGATGTTCGGAGAGAAGGTGTGATCATACGAGAAAATGCCCATGGTCTCGAAATTATCGGCATTCTGGCGCTGGCAGGGCCCGCCCGACGTCTGTCCGGGCGCATGGCACCAGTTCTGTTGCACCTGTTCGTTCGGAAGATCGTAGCGTGAGAGCTCGTGCCGGAGGTTCACACTGAAACGATCTCTGGGTGTGAAGTCGCGCTCGTAGCGCAGAGAGAAGTCGCCGACCGTCCCTGTGTTGGTGTAGTTCTCCGGAACCACCGGATTCAGATAATGGCTGGTCATGCCACCGCTGGCGCTGCCGCCGAAAGTATTCTTGCCCCACGTGTATTGCCCCTGGGCAAATGCGCTGGCGCTGTCAAAGCTCCCGCCCGAGAGTACCGCCTCGCCGCGGAAGCCAGGCTGGGAATCCTGGACTGTGTTCAATTCCACCACACCGCCCATCATGCGCCCGTACTCAGCGGGAAAACCGGCGGTATAGATGCTTACGGATTGCAGGTCGTCGGCTTCAATCTCAGGCCCGAAGCTGGGCGATCGGTTATCGGTCAGCGGAATTCCGTCCACGACAAACTGGGTGTCATACTCGGAACCTCGGGGATGCAGCACCGCGTTGCCTTCGTAGAGCCAGCCCGGCTGAGAATTCACCAAGTCCTGCAGAGAGCGGCCGGGCAGCGAGCTTTGACGGGTCTGAATGGCCTGGGAACCGATCTGGGTCACATTACCCGTCTGATCCGGATCAATCAACGTGCCGGCCGCGCTGACCGTCACCGACTGATTTAAGGTCGACAGCTTAAGCTTGATCCCGCACACCAGTGGAATGGCGGAGCGAATCTCGACCGTCTGGGATACCGCGGTAAAGCCGGGTTGGCTGATTTCGAGGTCATAAATCCCAAACGGCAGCCTCTGCACGTCGAGCGAGCCCTGATCGCTGGTCTCTAAGGCGGTTCGGTACTGATTGGCCTCACTCACCAGGTGAACTGGCACCTGCGTGCCGTGGCCCGAGGGGTCCGTTACCTCGATGCGCAATTCACCGCGGTTGCTCTGCGCCCGTGCCGTTGACGCGATCAGGTAAAAGACAGCCGCTATGCCGATCGTTGAGAGCCGCCTTCTTCCGAGGGCGCTCTTTCTCACAGTCATAATCCTATTCCGACGCTCGTCAGTGTATTGCGACCTTCTACGCGTCCTTAAGTCTCCATATTCCTTTTTCGATCGGCTTGTTCACTAATTCTTGCCGCCGGTCTGTCGATTCTGAATGAGGTGCTGATCGGAGGACGAGTCAGATGGCGCTGACGAAATGCGAGGTGAGGTCTATCAGCTTGATGTCGGTCTGACATACATCGGAAAGTTTTGTCTCGCACTCGGCCGGTTGACATTACTGCAGCAGAGGCGCGTATCTGACAAGCGTACTCCTTGTTCCGAGAGATCAAGGGCTGAGCGGAGGGTGGCTCGAAAAGCGTATCGGGCACACGATTCTATTTGGATGGTGGCACGAAGGGTCTCTCTAGAAAATGAATTTCGCAGCCAGTTGAACCAAGCGGCGCGAGGCGGCATTGACCACGTGGCCGAATGTCATGCTGTCGATGTTTCCATCCACCGCTCTAGAGGCCCAAAGAACTGAGCGTGATTGAATGCGTCGAAGCCTTCCAGTCGGAACTGGAGCGATTTGGATTCGGTCAGGCGCAGGTTCTTGACAAGAGCTACGTCAAAGTTGTTCATTCCCGGGCCTGAGAAGAAGCGCCGGCCGGCGGTGCCCGGTGTACCCAGTACATTCTCGCTGAACGAGGAGGTATTGAAGTACGCTAGCCCATTCCGGAGGTTGCGATTGAGGCTCAGAGGACCGCCCGAGTAGTCCGGCTCATCAACGGCGTAGTTGTTGACGCCATTCGGTTCAGCGCCCAGCAGGGAATTGTCGCCGTAGTTGACGACAGTTACGGGGAGACCGGTGGTTAAGTGTGTGATCCCGGAGATCTCCCAGCCCTGCGTCCAGCGATTGGCTGCCCGGGAAAAGTGCTCCAAAGGGAGCGCGTAGCTGTAACTCACAACCAGGTTGTGCCTGACGTCAAAGGCTGAAAGCGCTCTGCTCAGCGCGGGATCGAGCGGATTGACTTCTTCGCCCAGGTTCGAGGACTGGTCCTCGGACTTGCTGTAGGTGTACCCGGCCAGGACATTCAGGCGCCTGCCCGTGTGGCGCAAGGTGATCTGAAGGGCATTGTAGTCGGAATTTCCCGTGGTGGCCTGGTTGGCGTTGCTCCCGAAACTCGATCCGAGCGGACCTCGCGTGCCTTCGTAAACCTGGCCGGTCGAGGTCCGGTACGTGCTGTCTTCACCAAAGGGCCCGCATCGGACCTGCCCCGGCGCGAGGTTTGCAAGCTTGCTGAGGAACAGGCACAGCGAGGGATTGCCGGGGTTCGCCTCATCCAGCACCAGCAGCCGATGGCTCTGGGTTCCGACGTAGTTCACGCTCAGCACAGTATGCGCTCCCAACTCGCGCTCGATCGAGAGCATGTATTCCTCGGTGTAAGGAACGAGGTTGGTCGTTGGATAGTTGGGGAGCCCCGTGACCGGCTCAAACTGCGACCAGTTGATGCCGGGGTCCGGATGGCGGTCGCTGCTGTTCAATGGCGCGAGCGTCACCGGGAAGTACTGTCCAAGATCCGAGGGACGGTTGCTGGAGTGGTGGGTTCTGGGTCGGAGTCGGTCCAACGACGCTGGTCCGGGAGGTCGGAGGATAGATCCCGGAAGACGTAATCAGTCGCACAAATCTGTTCATTCCTCAGAGTACCCGACGAACGAGCCATCGTGCCCTGCCGATCCGGATGTCCTCGTTTAGTACAGATTGGAACGGCGAATCACTGCTTTGCTTTTGCTTCGATCAATCTTGACAAGAATGTCTAGATTCCTGTAGCGTGCCCTTTCGGGTGCTTGTCCACATTTCAAGCGCGTAATCTGAAGCCATTTCCGATGCGACAATTAAAAGTCCTAAGCGGATGAGGCAAGGAGTGGCATTGAACGCATATATTGCGAATGGGTCGCATCTTGGCCGCTCGGGGAGCGACGCGGGCATCACGCGTTCACCGTTGATGGAGGAGCTGGTGAAGCGGGGGGTAAGAATGACGTGGCAGAGGCGCCTGCTTGTCCGCATCATCCAGGACTCACCACGTCATCTGGATGCCGCCGAGCTGCTCAAGATCGCCAAGCGGTCGGATCCCCGCTTGGACCGCGCCACGGTTTATCGAACGATTGCCCTGCTCAAGAAGGGTGGGCTGATTGATGAGCTCGATTTGATGCATATCGAGGGTGAGAAGCACTACTACGAGGCCAAGACTAGCCGGGATCACTGCCATCTCGCCTGCTTCCAGTGCGGCGCTATCCTGGAGTATGCCAGCCGCTCGTTCGAGAAACTGAAAGAGGAGATTGCCGCGAAGAGTGGTTTCGAGATTCGAGCCGTCCGCCTGGAGGTGGGTGGCTTGTGTGCAGCTTGCCAGCAGGTCGGCAACTCATAGCAACTAGCGCAGAGACTAGGGAGACCCGTCTGCCGGTTTGCGCGCGGCGCGAGCGGTTGGCGTGAACGAAGGGCTGCGAACCTACCGTACCTGCTGGGTGCATTTCGAGTGGTACTGATGCGACTGGGTCGCATGTAAAGCTGTTCCGGAACCCGTTGCAGAAAAGGGCATCGATTGAAGATCTTGGCTACGGCTTAGATGCGACTGAGTTGCATTAACGGGGGCACCTTCCTATGGTAACTGATCGGAAAAATGCCAGAGCCGCAAGGACGCTTTGGACGAGCCTGTTTCCCCTTCTTTTCGCGCTCTGGATACCGACCTCCTGTGTGGCCCAGGAACCGTCCTACTTCGTTACCTATTCCGACTATATGGAAGAGCCCGGCAATCTTGACCTCACGCTTAAGAATGCAAACGGCACGCCCAAATATGGAAATCCGTTCGTCAGTGAGACGCTGGAGATGGAATATGGGTTGAAGGGCTGGTGGACGACGGAGGTTTACCTGGCCGGACAGCATACTTCCAATGACTCCACGGTCTTCACAGGCTGGCGCTGGGAAAACCGCTTCCGGCCCCTTTCCGAGGAACACTTCATCAATCCCGTGATCTACGTGGAATTCGAGAATGTGAATGCGGCAGACCGGAGCTTGCTTGAGATCACCGGCCATGAAAGCCTTTCGGACCTGCTCCTGACCAACGCCCAGGGCCGCTCCGAAACCGAGCGATCTTTGGAGACGAAGCTAATCCTTTCCAGCAAGGCGCGCGGCTGGGACATCTCGGAGAATTTCATTGCCGAGAAAGACTTGAACGAAAGCGAGCCGTGGGAGTTCGGATATGCCCTTGGCATCAGCCGCCCTCTGGCGCTCGCTGCCCGCAGCTCTGCTTGCCTGCTTTGCCGTGAGAATTTCGCTGCAGGGGCCGAACTGTATGGCGGGTTAGGCACCTCTGACGGTTTCGGCCTGAGAGCCACGTCGCACTATGTGGGACCAACAGTCCAGTTCCGCATTCCTCACGGCCCAAGCATCAACTTTTCGCCCAATTTCGGCCTGAACGACAACAGCGTGGGCGTGCTCTATCGCGTCAGCGTGTCGTACGAAGTCCAGCAGATCTTCAGTCATTGGAGGACAAAATGAACCGGCGGCGGCCCTATCTGGCAATCTTGCTGGGCTTGGCGATTACCTGCGTGGCGGCGGAAAGTTCCTGGATCAACAAAGTCCCCGAAGCCGACCGGGCGAAACGGAATCCCTATTCGGGTAAGGCCAGCGGCGTTACCGCTGGCTCCAAGCTTTTCGCCGAGTACTGCTCTCAGTGCCACGGTGCGGACGCTTCGGGACGCGGGAAAAGACCAAGCTTGCGCAGCACGGAAGTGCAGCACGCCACAGATGGTGAAATCTTCTGGCTGCTGAAAAACGGAAACCGGCACCGCGGCATGCCCTCCTGGGATTCCTTGGCCGAGCAGTCCCGTTGGCAGATCGTCGCCTATGTCAAAAGCCTTGGAGAAAGCGGCAGCCGGCCTCCACAGAGGCGACGATGACCAGGGCTCGAGTAATCCTCTCCGTATTGCTGCTGATCTTCGTCCTGGCCGCTATGCTGAGTTGCGGCAGCGCGGGGGACGCTCCCGAATTCAAGACCGATGTGGACGTGACGCCGCCCGAGGACACGATCGGGGAACGCTTGTTCCTCGATACGCGATTTGCGGAATACTTTGCCGTTCACATGACCGGCGTCAATCAGCCACTGACCGTGGGAGACCCGGTGGTACAGCAGGTCCAGACTACAAACGGCGTTCTCCCGGGTCCCTTCGTGGGTCAATCGATCAACTGCCGTTCCTGCCATTTTGTGACAGAGTTCCAAGGCGTTCCGGGTGCAGGCAATCGCACCTATTCCGATTTCACCACGCGCAGCCCGATTCCCCGGCCCATCGGCGGATTCACCGAAACGCCGCGCAACGCCATGCATATGGTCGGATCGCTGCAATCTCACCCCGGGCCGACCTTCCTGCACTTTGACGGCGAATTTGTGAGTCCTGAGGATCTGGTGAGGGCCACCCTGACGGGCCGCAACTTTGGCTGGGCGCCGGAACAGTATCAACAGGCGGTGGTGCACATTGCCTCGGTTATCCGTCAGGATGACGGTTCCAGCCAACTTGCTGCCGACCGCACCGGCGGCCTCTCCTACGGCACTTTGTTTCTCGGGCAGGACCCGCAAATCACGCCCGACCTGCTCATTCCGCCAGCCGACCGGATCGACGTCAATACCGCCACCGACGACCAGATCCTGGATCTCGTGGCCAAGTGCATCAGCACCTACATGGCCGACTTGTTGTTCCAGCAGGATGAATTTGGGCGTTATATCGGTTCACCCTACGACGTCTTCCTGCGCATTAACCATTTGCCAGTGCAACCCAACGCCGGCGAGAGCATCGCGCAGTACGATCAGCGCCTGTTGCAGATCGTAAATGACCTTAGCAACCCCATCTGGGTGGACGGAACGGACGGGTCATTCAGGTATCACGCGCAGCTGTTTCAATTCGGTCCCATTGAATTCGCCGGATTGAAAATCTTCCTGACGGCCGCAACGGGCGTGACGGACGGATCACAGCACGCCGGAAATTGCGCTTCCTGCCACCCCCCGCCCAATTTCACTGACTTTGTTTTTCACAATACCGGCGTCACCCAAGCGGAATATGACAGTGTGCACGGGGTAGGCACGTTCATGAAGCTGAGTGTTCCGTCGCTGGCCGAACGAAACGCGAACTTCGATAAATACATGCCGGCGTCGCCGAGCCATCCGAATGCCAGCGAGCCCTTTCGGCGACCCGCCGACGCGGCGCACTCGGAATACGCGGATTTGGGGTTGTGGAACGTGTACTTGAATTCGGATCTGCCAAATCCGCAGGCGAGCTTGAAGGCGCTGCTGTGCGGCAGCGGCCAGGATTGCTCGGTGGACCAGGGCCTGGGCAGGACCGTTGCGCAGTTCAAGACACCGACGCTCCGCGACCTGGAGGACTCCGAACCGTACTTCCACAATGGAAGCAACCTGCGGTTCAGCGACGTGATCCGATTCTATATCAACAGCTCGCAATTAGCGCGCGAAGCCTTGCTGCGAAACCGGCCCGCCGAATTCCAAAATATGTCGATCAATGAGGATGACATTGACGTTCTGGTTGCCTTCCTGCGATCGCTGACCGAAGACTATGACGATACATAGGTCAGACTCGCTGGCCGGCGAAGTCGTCCCGAACGCGCACGGGCGCGAGGGCAGCTGGAGGGTATCCATCGCAGGGACGGGAATCAACGATGGAAAGGGGTTACTTCCATCTTTATTCGCACCTGAAACGGTTCCACGGGGTGGAAAACGTCTGTAAATTCCGGCATGGCAGTTGGGGTTACTTGGGAGACGTAGGCGTAGTCAATGTCGTGATCGCGGCGGTCAAGCAAATTCAAGAATACGACCGAAACGCGCCAGGTACTGTTGATTCTACGGCCGACCTCCGCGTTGAGCAACGTCGTTGTCTTTGACCGATAGATGGCGTCCGACGTCAAGTTGCGCGGGCCGAAGTCGCGGAGGCGCAAACTCGCCGAAAAGCCCTTGAGATCGTGCACTGTGGCACCGGAGGAAATCACCAACCCAACCGCTTCGGGCACCCACCTGCCGCCAGTGCCTTGTGCAAAACTGCCGCCCCCGATCGGCACCAGGGCCGAGCAATCCGAGTTCGCCGCGCAAAGCCGGCCACCCGCGGTGAGGAACGTCGCATCGTCGGGGTCTACGGTTGCAAAAAGGGCGCGGGAGTCCGCAATGTCAAAATCAAAAGCCCAATGCGCCCGTGGGGTATAGTAGTTCGCCCATTCGACGCCATAGCGGTTGCTCGGGGCTGCTGAAGCAACGGTGCCTCCGGTGTCGCCGGACTGCTCCAGTTCGGAATTGCTGTGGAGATACCAGAGCGACAGGGTGCTTTGCAGATGGGAGACAGCCAGAGTGCGCACGCCGACTTCCGCGCCTTTGGTTTGGATCAGCAGAGGAATTCTTGGGGTGAGCGTATTAGGGTAAGGATCGTCCGGCGAAACCGGTTCATAGTTTTGCGTTGCGCCCCGCACGTCGTTGCTATGGAAACTGAATCCGCCCTGTAGGTAGAACTCCGTATTGGACCACGGGCCGAAAACCAAGCTCAGCTTCGGGCTGGGCAGGAACTTGGTGGCCGAGCCGGAATTGCGGGGGTCGGAAAAGCTGGTGAGGACACCTCTGTCGTCGTCGCCGCGCAGCGCCGCGACCGAGCGGAATTTGCTTGTCCACTGGATCTTATTTTCCACATAGAAACTTCCCAGCGTGTCCTTAAATTTATTCACATCCGTATCCGCGGGCAAAAAGCCGTTGGGTTCGCCGGGATAGGGAGCGAGAACATCTTCTTTGTCTGTGCGCACGCGATTTTCCGTCCGGTAAAGGCCGTTGTTGATCCAATCGTTGCGCAACTGCAGGCCGAAGGTGTTTTCCACCCTGCGACCCCACCATCGGCTGAAAATGGTGTGGCGTGCGTCCAGCCCAGCCACCCAGCGCCTGTCCTGCTGTTCGAACTGGTCGCCCCGAATAGGGTCATACAGGTAGTAGGTGAAATCGGAAAACAAATCGAGGTCATAATAAAACCCGTACCCCGTGAGTTGTGTCACGGAATTTGCGGTGTAGCGATGCCATTCGTCCTGCAAGCTGTAACGCCCTGAACGGCCGCCGTCAGCCGGGTTCAGGGTGCCGAAGAAGCCCACGAAAGGCACGGCGTTCGCGGCGATTTGATCGCTGGAGTTCCATTTCCCATGGTAACTGCGGGCCGTAATGCTGAAACCCTGGGCGTCTCCGCCCCGGCTGTAAGTTGCAAGGCCGTTGAATTTGGCATAACCATCCGGATGCTTCCAGGGGCCGTTATCGTAATACGCTTCTCCACCGACCAGCAGATTGCCCGAGCCCAGCTTTTGCGATGCCCCGAAGACAGCCCGCCCATAGCCCTGCGTGCCGCCTTCCGCCTGGAAGAAGTCCTCGGGCAGCGTCTTGAAAAACATCAGGTCGGCATTTCCAGCCGAGCCATAATTACCGACCTCAGCGTCGTAAGGACCTTTCTGGAAATTCACCCGCTGCACAAGTTCGTCGATGACGGTGTTCATGTCCGAGTATCCCTCGCCGTGCGCGTGCGACGGCAGGTTCAGCGGCATGCCGTCGACGAAAGTGGCGAAATCGGTGCCGTGGTCGAGATTGAAGCCGCGCAAGAAATATTGGTTGGCCTTGCCGCCGCCCGCGTGTTGGGTGATGATGAGACCGGGTATCGTCTCCATAATTTCTCCCGAACGAAGAATCGGACGATCCTGGATTTCCGTTGCGCCCACGGTTCCCTGGGTGGCGGAGTCGGCAATCCCGATCAGGCTATCGGCTCGCCCTTGTACGTTTACGGTGGTGCTCACGGATCTCACGGTCAGAGCGATTTGCAGCGGGGGCGGCGCCTCGGTGCTCCCGATGGTCACGGGTATTTCTTTGGTTTCAAAACCGGGACTGGAAACGACGAGTCGATAATTACCTGCCGGGAGTCCGGAAACAATGAAGGAACCGTTCTCGTCCGACTTTGTCGTCGTTTGTACGGCGCCGTCCGCGCTTAGAACCTGCACGGTAGCCCCGGCAATCAGCGCCCCGGACGAATCAACGACAGTCCCGACAGTCTCAGGCGGACCATCGGCCGCCCCAGCGTATGGAATCGCGAACAGAAGCAGCGCCAGATAGAGCAGTTTCAATGTCATGAGCCTCTTCGTCGGTAGCACGTCTGTTATACACGTGTTACTGGCGGGCCATAGTAACACGTGCCTCAGAGTTATGCTACGAGAAAGATGGCGGGTGTCGTTAGCATGTGAAGTGTCCGGTCTAATTAGCAAGTGATCTGTCCGCTTGAGGCGGTCGAGGGGTAAGGCATTCTGCAGAGGGGAGGCAGAATGAGCGAATACCCGGAGACCGCCGTGGAGCGGGCGATGAAGATCCAGGAAGTGATTTTGCGGGCGGGGGCCAAGAGCATCACCTGGTGGCAGGCGGCTGAGATCCTCGGCATCTCGGACCGCAGCCTGCGGCGCTGGAGGCGGCGCTACCAAGAGCACGGTTACGACGGGCTGTTTGACCGGTGGCGTGGCAAGCCCAGTCCGAAGCGGGTACCCTGGCGGCAGGTGGAGGAAGTGCTGGGGCTCTACCGCGATCAGTACGCGGACCTGAACGTGCGCAACTTTCACGAGAAGCTGCGGGAAGAACATGGGATCCAGCTGAGCTACAGCTGGGTGAAATTGGCGCTGCAAGGAGCGGGGTTGGTGAAGAAGGGGCGGAAGCGCGGGGCACATCGGAAGCGACGGCCGCGACGGCCTCTGCCGGGGATGCTGCTGCATCTGGACGGGAGCGAGCACCGCTGGTTCCAGGACGCGCGCCGCTATGACTTGATCGAAGTGATCGATGACGCCACCAGCGAGACCTACTACGCGCAACTGGTGGAGGAGGAATCGACTCGGACGGTGATGGCGGCGCTGAAGGAAGTAGTGGAAGCAAGAGGATGTTTCTGCGCGCTTTACAGCGACCGGGCCAGCCACTTCTTCGAGACGCGCAAGGCGGGCGGCCCGGTTGATCCGCACCGGCTCACGCAGGTGGGACGGGCACTGAAGGAGCTGGGTATCCAGATGATCCCGGCCTACTCGCCGCGGGGGCGGAGCGAGCGGCGTTTCGGCACCTGGCAAGGGAGACTGCCGCAGGAGCTGCGCCTGGCGGGGATCGGCACGCTGGAAGAGGCCAACCGCTTCTTGCGGGAGCGCTACATTGCGGAGATGAATCGGAGGTTCAGCGTTCCGGCGGCAGAGGCAGGGCACGCCTTTGTGCCGGCTTCAGGCCGTGATCTGGATCGGGTTTTTTCGGTGCAGCAGGAGCGGGTGGTGGCGAAAGACAACACGGTGCAGTGGGGCGAACGGGTCTGGCAGATGGAGCAGACCTCCTGGCGCGGCACGCTGGCGGGTTGCCGGGTGACGATCTGCGAGCATCTGGACGGGCGAGTGACGATCGTTTACGGGCCGCATGTGGTGGGACGCTTCGGCGCCAGCGGCGAGCCTTTGGAAACTCTGAAAAAGGCGCGGGCGCCACGCTGTGGAAATGACGCACCGAGGGAAGCGTGGAAAACTCCAAAAACAAAAACGAGTTTCCCACGCTTTCCTCCGCGCTTGGAAATCCGGCAAAAAACAAAAGCGCCGGATTCCCACATTCCCACAGCGACGACGGCGACGGGCAGGGTCTGAATCTTGAGGGGAGAAGAAAACACAAAACCGGACAGATCACTTGCTACAAGAAGCGGACATCTTGACGTGCTACGAACAGAGAAAGATGGCGGGATTGGATTGGTGCCCTGAGTCAGACCGTCAGAAAGGGGGTTAGGGCGGTACCCCTGAGTAGCAAGCGCTATTGCGCTCCCGTGCTCGTTACCACCAATTGGCCGTGATTGACCCCGCGAAGACTCAGAATTCCGTTGCCAAAATGACGAATTTCTCGACTTCGGCCTTTGATTACGATTACTTCCAGGCAGTTATGGTGGTCCAGGTGAACGTGCATTGAAGAGAGTACCTTCTCTCCGAGCTGATGCTGCGCCTCCACGAGCTTTTCGGTGAGATTTGGCCGATGGTGGTCGTAAACGATGGTAAGGGTTCCCACAACGACCCTGTTTTGGTCAATCTGCACCCCCAGTAACTGATCGCGGATGAGGTCGCGGATCGCCTCAGAGCGGTTGTCATACCCCTTTTGCTTGATAAGACCGTCAAACTGCACGAGAAGGTCGGTCTCCAGAGAAACACCGATTCGCGCCAACTCTCCCATCCACCACCTCCATAATCGAATCGAGACCAGGCCGCATTACATCCTCTTTCTTAAAACCCTCATCCAGTAACACGATACTCCCATCCATGTTACCATCCGAAAGGCCAGCCGGAAGAGGGCTCACGGCTTGTGCTGCTGACTCGGCTACCGTAGACTTCCGGGCCGGGCTGACAGCTGGCCTCGCCAGGAAGACTAGATTCCGAATGAAAAACGTCCTGCTCGCCGCCGCCTGCGGAGCCGTCGACTCACAAGGCAATCGGCTTTCCGCGTGAGCCAGTGTTCATCGACTTGATCGTCTCCGGGCGGCCCGTCGACCACTACGTGAGGAAGAGGTGAAGGCAGCCCACCCTGGCTGCCCGTTACGGGGGAAAGACTCCCGCATCCTAACCTGCACGAACGGTCTTGACTCACCGACTCCTCCACCGAGTTGGGCCGCGACCGTCCGCAGCCCGTTAACTCCAAAAGTGAATGTGTTATACTCCTTATATGGAGGTGCGCCATGGCTACGTTTAGACAGCCTCTCGCTGGATTTTCGACCGGAACGGCGCCGGACCTTTCGCGCAGAGAAATTCGGGAGCGGCTGAGCCGTCCGGCCGTTCCAGCTTTCTTTCGGATTGCCGAGGCTTGGCAGTTGCGTGATGAGACAGCTCGGTGCCTCCTGGGCGGCGTCTCCAATGGCGTTTTTTATCAAATGAAGAGCGGTCAAAAGAAGATCCTGGACCAGGACAAACTCACGAGGGTCTCCTTGCTCCTGGGAGTCTTCAAGGCCCTCAACATCCTGTACAGCCGTAAGTTGGCCGATGCTTGGGTGACTCTGCCCAACTCGAATCCGATGTTCAAAGGAGAGGCGCCTGTCGCCTACATGATCCAGGGCGGGTTACCTGCGCTCATCCGTGTGCGGCAGTTGCTGGACGCGCGGCGAGTCGGCCAGTGACACCCAGACTTACGACGATTCGGCAGGACGACACCCACCGCCTCATTCCCTCTCGCGACAGTGATGAGCAGGCGCTGGCAAGGCTGGGCGGCCCACGTGATCTCGAAGAGCTAATCGAACTCGACGCTGCCACCGACGACCGAGTAGCCGGTGAAGCAAACCTCTTGCCAGGCATTAGCGTTCACGAGCTTCTTTTTGGTGTACCATATGCGCGCATCGTGAACGCCGCCTTCACACAGACGCGTCCATCCGGCAATCGTTTTAATGGTCCCGATCGGGGGGCTTGGTACGCCGCGTTCGAATTGGAGACAGCGCAACGGGAAATCGTTTTCCACAAGGCCCAAGAGTTAATCGAGATCGACTGGCGCGAGCCCGAGACTTTCGTCTTCCACGACTACCTCGCGGATTTCCGGGCAGACTTCCACGACATCCGCGGCGACCGGCGCTATTCCGGCTCCCTGGATTCTGAGAGCTACACCAAGTCGCAGAAGCTCGCCAGCGAATTGTTAGGTAAGGGCTCAGCCGGCATCGTGTACCCAAGTGTCAGGCACTCCGGCGGGACCTGTATCGCCTGCTTCCGCCCCGCTCTCGTTGCGAACGTGCGCCGGGGCGGAACGGTGATGGTCGCTTTTCGCGACGCCTATTCGGAACCCATCATCAGCCTAGGAAACTGAATCACGGCGCCAGGCGGCTCCTTACAAGTCCCATTTCTACGAGTATCCCAAAATACCCCAGTGTTCCAGTGTTCATTATAGGCTGAGTCCGCATGCCGAGACAGGCCCACACAAGAGCCCAGTCCCGAGGACGACCTGCCGGTGACGGCCTATGATGATTCCCGACGAGCTACTCTCGTGGTACCAACGGCTCGACATCAGCGACGCAGCTCGCGCCGAGATCGATCGGATCCGGTCGGCAGGCCCGTGTCGCCGGGTGGGAGGCGGCAGGAGCAACGTCATCGGGCGTTATCCAAGCCGGAAGATGGGCGTCACGATCCAGTTCGAGAGCCATCAGGTTGAGCTGGCCTTCGTGCGGGAGATGGAGCACGATCCGGAAGTACTGGAGTTTTACGATCAGCCGCCTTCAATTCCGCTCGACTACGCGAGTGCCAAAGGACGGCGCCTCAGCGTGATCCACACACCTGACTTCTTTGTGCTGCGTTCGGCTGCGGCAGGATGGGAGGAATGCAAAACAGAGGAGGATCTCCACCGACTGTCCGAGAGAAGTCCCAACCGTTACCGCTGGGACCAGGGGAGATGGCACTGCCCCCCTGGCGAAAAGTACGCTTCGCTTTTGGGGTTGCTTTATCGGGTTCGGTCGTCGGCTGAGATCAATTGGGTGGTACAACGTAATCTCCAATTCTTAGAGAACTACGTTGGCAGGAACTCTGCGCACGGCAATCAGGGCGCGAAGGAATGGGCACTGGCGAGGGTCTCGGCAGAACCGGGTATTAGGCTGTCAGAGGTCTTCCTTAGCACCCTAGAGGGCATGAGCCGTGACGACATTTACGCCCTGATTGCGAATCGAGAACTCTACGTAGACTTGCGCGAGGCACCCCTGCCAGACCCCGCCGGAGTGCGCGTCTTCGCGAATCGCGAAGCGGCTGAAGCCTGGGGCCATGTGGCGGGCGAGGCAGAAGCAAGCTTAGACAACGGCAGCCGCGGATTCGCGGTGAAGGCCGGGCATAAGGTCACGTGGGATGGCCGCACATGGACCGTCGTAAACGTCGGAGAAGAGATCATCACCCTTCTTGGAGAGGATCAGGCCCTCACGGAACTACCTCTATCCGTTCTTGAGCAGCTGGCGAGGGAGGGCCGGATCCAAGGCTCGCCGGGGAAGCGGGAGGCCGAGCGCGGGCCCGCCATCGCTGCGCTGGCGGCAGCAAATGAGGAGGATCTGACCGAGGCCAATCGACGTTTCGGTGCCGTCCTGTGCCACCTCCGTGGCGAGCCGCCGCCAGGCTACGGAAAGGTTTCCGCGCGGACCCTGCGCTCGTGGGTGGCACGGTACCGAAAGGCGGCCGCTTGCCTGGGAAGCGGCTATCTCGGACTCCTGCCGCGACATCGTCAGCGAGGGAATCGCAACAGCAGGCTTTCCGAGGCGACTCGCACAATGCTGGTGGAGTCGATTGAACGCGATTATGAAACCCTCAAACAAAAAACCAGATTTGCCTGTTGGGCGGTGTTAAAGAGTCGATGTGAGGCCCGCCAAATCACGGTCCCGAGCTATGGAACATTTTGTGCGGCGGTGAGGCGGCGCGACAAGTTCACGCAGGCTCTGAGAAGAATGGGCCGCCGAGCAGCGTACAAGCACGAACCTCCCTATTGGGAACTCGATCGAAAGACACCTCGTCATGGGGATCGCCCTTTCGAAATCACCCATATCGATCACACCCAACTCGATGTCGAGGTTGTGTGCTCGCAGGCCGGACACATTCTGGGACGACCGTGGCTCACGCTGATGACGGACGCGTTCAGCCGCCGTGTGCTCGCCGCGTACGTGACGTTCGACGCTCCCAGCTACCGCTCCTGCATGATGGTGCTCCGCGAATGTGTCCGGCGGCACGCGCACCTGCCCGATGTCGTCGTCGTCGATGGAGGACGGGAATTCAACAGTGTATTCTTCGAGGCCTTGCTGGCGAGGTACGAATGTATCAAGAAGACCCGGCCACCCGCAAAGGCTCGGTTTGGATCGATAATCGAGCGGCTCTTCGGTACAGCAAACACGCAGTTCATCCACAATCTCAAGGGCAATACTCAGATTACCCGGAACGTCCGGCAGGTGACCAAATCAGTTGATCCGAAAGGCCAGGCCGTCTGGCATCTTCCGGGCTTATACGAAGCACTGTGCCAGTACTTCTATTCGACCTACGACACGACCGACCATCCGGGGCTCGGATGCACTCCGAGAGAAGCGTACCGGTTAGGTCTGGAAAGGACCGGGTACCGATTAACGCGCCTCATTCCATACGATCAGAGCTTTCTGATGAGCACTCTGCCGGCGACTCCGAGGGGTACCGCAAAGGTACAGCCCGGCCGCGGAGTCAAAGTCCGGAGTGTCTACTACTGGTGCGACGAATTCCGT
>Ga0335085_10004005_pt1 | contig 24837 bp, 17 predicted proteins | sample Lox_Sample_45_FD_206712 | JGI IMG/M metagenome (GOLD analysis project Ga0335085, IMG submission 206712) | Soil microbial communities from Loxahatchee National Wildlife Refuge, Florida, United States - Lox_Sample_4.5 | ecosystem: Environmental > Terrestrial > Soil > Wetlands | place: USA...
ATGCTTATCCGGTTGATGTGCGCGATGTCCGACTGCAATTGTTCCGCGCGCTTGCGGTCTTCGATGTCGGTCGCGGTTCCCGACCATTTCACGATCTTCCCGCGCTTGTCCCGCAGCGGCACCACCCTCACCGTGAACCACCGATACTGTCCGTCTGCCGCGCGCCGAAACCGCGCCTCATAGTCCATCGGCTCGCCGCTCGCCAGCGCCGACTCCCATTTCGCCACCACTCGTTTGCGGTCTTCCGGATGCACTGCCTCCTGCCATCCCGACCCCGCCGCCTGCTCCACCGTCAGTCCCGTATAGTCCACCCAGCCTCTGTTCACGAACGTGCGATTGCCGTCCGGCTGCGCCACAAACGCCATCGCCGGTATCGATTCAATTGCCTCGCGAAACTTCTCTTCCTGCGCCCGCAGTTGCCCCACCCGCACCCGATAAAGCCCATACAGCAGCGCCAGGAACGCCGCCACGCACAGCGCGCGAAACCAGTTCGTCTGGTAGTACGCCGGATCAATCGCGAACTCCAGCGCCGCACCCTCTTCGTTCCACACGCCGCTGTTGTTGCACGCCTTCACGCGGAAGCGGTAGTGCCCCGGCCCCAGGTTCGTGTAGTTCTCGTGGCGATCCGCCAGTTCTCTCCAGTCCGGGTCCACTCCCTCCAGCTTGATTCGGAAGCGCACCTTCTCCGGCGCCACCAGGCTGAGCGCCGTGTAATGGATCTCCAGGTTGTGTACCCGCGGAGGCAGGTGCAAGCCTTGGGTTCCCGGGGAAGCTGCGTCGTAGGTTTTGCCATCGGCCGTGATTTCTTCGATGTGTACCGGCGGCGGTAGTTTGTTCTCGTGAAGATCGTGCGGATCGATCACGCTGACGCCGTCCCAAGGCGCGAACCAGATCTTTCCATCCGACGACTTCGTCATTCGCTCTTGGTATCCGCCAACAACCGGATGGCTCAGCACGCCATCAGAGGTGTCAAATAATTTGGTGTTTATGACTCTGCTCGGCTCGGCAACCCATGCGTCCAACTCAGACTGAGTAATTCGCAATAGACCGCACGACATGTAAAGCCAGAGGGAGTGGTTGTTATCTTCGATTGTGGCGAAGACCTTGTCGCACGGCAATCCGTTCTTGCTCGTAAGCGAGGTCACGTGGCCATCTTTAATGCGCCTGAGTCCACCGTCGGTAGCGGCCCAGAGTGCTCCTCGGAGTCCAAAGCGAAGATGATTGACGTGCCCTGCTCCGAGCCCGTTCTCAGCAGAGTACGATTCTTGGATCGCGCCATCGGCGAAATAAGCGACGCCACCTCCGGTAAAGCCTAGCCAGAGGCCGCGCTGTAAAGGGTCAGCTACGAGGGCTCTGGCAAAATCATTATGTCCGAGCGCCGCCCAAGGAATTCTTTGCAGCACCCGTTCCTTATATATGTGAATGAGCCCGGCTTGCTGATTGGCCAGCCATAGGTGTCCCGATGGCACCTCGGCTATCGAATGCACAGTCCCGCCCGTGACACTGCGTATGGGAGTGAAACGATCATCTTGCAGGTATCCGAGCTCGCCATAGTCCGCCTTGACCCAAATCCGTCCACCGCTATCCTGGAAGAGCGCGCCTGGTGAGTGGCCATTCAACTTTCCATCGGATTTCTTTGTTCCTGCGCGGCTACCGAAGAGCGAAAGGTGTCCGTTCTCCCAACGGTATAACCCACCGGTGGTTGCGATCCAAACACCGCCGTCTTTGGGCGCAAGGACCGAATGAGCATCGGTGGTCAACAAACCCTGCATGGTCGAAAACGTGGGAACGGTGTAGGCGCGGAAGCGATCGAGGCCGCCAAAAGTAGCTACCCAGATGCTGCCTTCTCTGTCTTCGAGAAAGCGTGTGACATAATCGCCGGAGAGGCCTTCCACCGCGGACAACACGTCTCCCTTCCCCGGCTCGTTAATGTGTGTAAGCCCATGGTCGGATGTCCCGACCCACAGGCTGCCATCACGGTCGCGGAATATTCGCGTAACGTGCAAGGGGAACGGCGAACCAGACAACACATAAGGTTCAATCCGGCCGTCAACAAGTCGCTTTATTCCAGCGTAAGTGCCGAACAAGAGCTGGCCTTGGTTATCCTCAGCAAAGGTAACGACCCCGTAAGGATCGTCCGGAATAGAGAAGAATTCCGCAGGCCCAGGTTTCCATCGCCACAAACCGTTCGAGAGGCCAACCCAGAGTGTTCCCTTGCCGTCTTCGTAAACAGCCTTCACACCAGCTTTCAGTCTGTCACAATGCACGATCTGGCCCCGGATATTACAAAGCCTTCCCCCGGAGTCAGCATAAGTGCCGACCCAAATCGCGCCGTCCTTTCCTCCGAACAGAGAAGCTACGATGTGACCCCCCAACTCGGGAACCTGTGTGAGCTTTCCATCCTTCCAGCGAGCAAGCCCGTTCGTGGTGCCGATCCAAAGAGCGCCATCCTGTGCAATCAAAAGAATGCTGACGTGCTCGGCGGGTAAGCGTTGACCATCTGGTGGCCGCCACGGAACGGCACGAATACCATCGAAACGGAGCAATCCGTACTCTGTGCCTAACCACAGATAACCATCAGGCGCTTGCGCGATTGAAGTGATGACTCCCTGGGCAAAACCATCGCGGATCTTCCACGAGGTGTGCGCGTACTGGCTGACATCAAGCGATGGATCTAACGCGAAAGAACACGCGCAACACGCCAGCAGGATGGCGATTGAGATGCATGTTCTCAGGTGCGCTCTTCGCATAAGTCAATACATCTTAGTCCAGCTCGTAAATGGCGTCAGTTGCTTGCGAATTGTTTCAAGAACGTTTTTGAAAGAGCACGGCTTCAGCCATGCCGAGCCTGTTGCAAATGACGTTTTCGAAAGGGCATGTTTTGAAAGGGCACGGCTTCAGCCGTGCCGTTCCAGAGTCGAAATTCATGCGGCTTTAGCCGCTGGGGTGTCAAATTTCCGACACCTGCAAACGAATTGTTGACACCAAATGTTGACATCGCACTGAGCCCGCAGGAGTAGACTTGCGGACACAAATGCAGCGTGGGGTGGCGTATGACTCGTTTTACACTGGCCCATTCAGCTTTGCTCGCAGCTCTTTTCGTCCTCATCCTTGTTCTGCCCTCGCCCGCACACGCCCAGGCAGAAACTGGCAGCATTCGCGGTTCCGTTACCGATCCCAGTGGCGCCGTCGTTCCTGGCGCCACCGTTCGCCTGATTGACACCGATCGCGGACTTCAAACCGAAGTGGCAACCGGAAACAGCGGCTTCTACACCTTTGCCACGGTTCGTCCCGGCCACTTCCGCATGGAAGTCGAGAAGAGCGGTTTCAAGCTCGTCCGTCTGACGCGAATCACCGTCAATATCCAGGACAATGTCGAGCAGAATTTCAAACTTGAGGTCGGCGCGGTTTCAGATTCGGTCACTGTCGAAGCCGATGCCGTAACCGTCAACACAACCGACGGGACTGTCAGCACCGTGGTGGACCGGCACCTCATCGAGAATCTTCCGTTGAACGGCCGCAGCTTCCAGACGCTAATCATGCTTACGCCGGGGGTTGTCGTGACCCAAACGGCTGCCGCCGATCAGGGCCAGTTCAGCGTTAATGGACAACGTGCCGATGCGAACTATTTCACGGTGGACGGAGTGAGCGCCAATTTCGGCGTCACTGGTTTTTTTCCCTTAGGGCAGACGGCTGGAGGCGCGTTGCCTGCGCTCAGCGCTTTGGGCGGAACCAACAGCCTGGTGTCCGTGGATGCCATGCAGGAGTTTCGCGTTCAAACGTCATCGTTCGCTCCGGAGTTCGGACGCACTCCGGGAGGACAGATTTCGATTGTCACGCGCTCGGGGACGAACGCCTTTCACGGCACCGCGTTCGAATATTTCCGAAACGATGTGCTCGACGCCAATGACTGGTTCTCAAACTTCAATCATCTGCCGAAGCCGGAGGAGCGGCAGAATGATTTCGGCGGCGTCTTTGGCGGGCCCATCATCAAAGATAAAACCTTCTTCTTCTTTTCGTATGAGGGGCTGCGCTTGCGCCAGCCATCGACCCAGGAAACCGTCGTCCCAGACTCGCCATCGCGGACGCAAGCCCCAGCGAGTGTGCAGCCTTACTTGAATGCATTCCCCGTTCAGAACGGGGCTGAGTTGGGAGCCGGCTTGGCGCAATTCAGCGCGAGCTATTCCGATCCCTCTTCGCTCAATGCGTACAGCATCCGGGTGGACCACGCTATCAACTCGAATCTAAGCCTATTCGGCCGCTACAACTATTCGCCCTCCAACAGCAATGTCCGAAATCCCTATGGCGTCCTCAGCACGACCGAGTTGCTTTCAACAGCGGTACACACCTTTACGGTTGGGCTCACCGACTCGATCACACCCCGCATCAGCAATGAAGCGCGGGCGAATTACAGCAATGACCGAGTGGCCAGTCGATTTACATTGGATAGTTTCGGAGGAGCAGTCCCGGTTCCCGACTCGACGCTTTTTCCATCGGGATTAACTTCCGAGAACGGGCTGTATGAATTCTTGATCGCTGGAGTCGGTGAGTGGGCAACTGGTAAGTTTGCGACAGACGAGCAAAGGCAGGTTAGCCTAGTCGATAATCTCTCATGGAGCAGAGGCAGCCACGCACTGAAGTTCGGTGTGGACTATCGGTGGCTTTCGCCTTTCAGTAGCCCGTTGTCTTACATCCAGTTTGCGGAATTTGGGGGGGTCACGAGCGGCCCCGGAGGAGCCCTTTCCGGAACGGCGCTTTTCGCGGACGTCGCGGCGCTCCAAAATGCAGCACTATTGACGCGAAATCTTTCTTTTTACGGCCAGGACAAGTGGAGAGTCTCGCCACGCCTGACACTCACCTATGGCTTGCGTTGGGAGATCAATCTTCCGCTTAAGGGCAAGAACTCGGAGAACCAGCCCTTCACTGTCACTGGTCTGAATAATCCGGCGACAATAGCGTTGGCGCCTCGTGGCGCTCCTCTCTACGACACCACCTACGGGAACGTGGCGCCTCGCGTCGGAGTCGCATATCAATTCGGCACCAGTCCGAACTGGAGCGCCATCCTGCGCGGAGGTTTTGGCAGTTTCTACGATCAAGGCTATGGGTCGCTTGGAATAACTTCCGCGTTTTTTCCATTCAATGCCGCGAGGATTATCGCGCCCTCATCGTGCCCCACTGGCAATACAGGGATATGCTTTCCTTTGAGCACGCAAAATGCTTCACCCCCCGCGTTTAGTACAAGTCCGCCCGTAGTCACGATTGTCGTTCCGGTCTCCCATCTGAAGCTCCCAAGGACTTATCAATGGAACGTTGCGCTCGAACAGTCACTCGGAATAAGCCAAACTTTATCATTGACTTATGTCGGCGCGATTGGACGGAATCTGCTTCGAACAACGTTTCTGACGAATCCAAATCCAGATTTTGTCAACGTCGAGGTCACAGACAATAAAGCCACGTCCGACTACCACGCACTCCAAGTGAAGTTCCAGCGGAGTCTATCCCAGCGCTTGCAAGCACTGGCATCTTATACATGGGCGCACTCAATCGATACCGCATCAACAGATGCATTTACTTATCTCAACACGCCAACTTCCATCGCTAAGCCAAGCATTGACCGAGGCAACTCGGATTTTGACATTCGGCACTCTTTTACGGCGGGCGCGACCTATAGTTTGCCTACGCCCGGATGGAACAACATTGCGCGCGCCGCGCTTGGTGGCTGGGCGGTGGATAGTTTCATTTTCGCGAGATCGGCTCCTCCAGTGGACGTCATAGGTGGGTACACGTATGCTGTCGGTACGACCCTCAGGTATCGACCCAACGTAGTCCCAGGTGTCCCGCTTGAACTCTACGGCTCTCAGTATCCTGGTGGCAAGATTTTCAATGAGGCGGCTTTCACCCCGGCGCCTGCTGGGCAACAAGGCGATTTTGGGCGCAATGTGCTGCGCGGTTTTGGAGCCTGGCAAGCCGATGTCGCGTTTCAGCGGCAATTTACGTTGACCGAGAAGCTGGGACTTCGTTTCCGGGGCGAGTTCTTCAACCTCTTCAACCACCCAAACTTCGGCCCACCCATTGGCGACCTGACGAGTTCTCAATTCGGCCACTCGACCCAGACCCTTGCCAGCAGCCTCGGCTCCGGCGGCGCCAACGGAGGCTTCAACCCCCTCTACCAAATCGGCGGCCCCCGCTCGATCCAGCTGGCGCTCAAACTCCAGTTTTGAAAACAGAGAAAGGCCGTTACTCGCATGCCATTCTTTTTCCCAAACAAATGGCCAACATCACTCCAGTCGTAGGCGTCTCAGCTGGATGGTCCGCCCCAGGCTTGGGCCGCAACGCGCCGCGGATTCTGAAAAAAGCGTGCGGTGACAGCGCCGAAAATCGCACCTGCAACATGGGCAACGTAAGCCACTCCGCCCGTTTTCGCGCTTGCCACCGCTCCTACGTTAGATAGCTGGAGAAGGAACCAGACTCCGATCAGAAGCGCTGCTGGAATCATGGTGACTCGCACGAATATGAAGATGATCAGAAGCGACCGGATCTTGTCCTTGGGGTACGTGACGAGAAAAGCGCCCATAACAGCCGCGATTGCGCCACTCGCACCGACGTTAGGAACCGTTGAGCCGGGACTGACCGCAACCTGCGCCAGCATCGCCACCAGTCCGCCCGCCAGATAGAACGCAAGATATCGCAAGCGGCCCATCGAATCCTCGATCTCTGGGCCAAACGCCCACAAGAACACCATGTTTCCCAGGATATGCAACCAACCGCCGTGCAGGAACATGGCTGTCACCAGGGTGATCCAGTGATGTCCGGAGGTGATATTCGCAGGGATAGCAGACCACTTGAGCACGAACGCATCGCCACCATGCAGCTCGGATAGGAAAACCACGAAATTCGCCAGAATGATGGCCGCCGTGGCGATCGGAAAATGCAGTGGACGCCGCGAAGCATCGCTCAATGGAACAAGTCCGCCCATCCGGTCTCCTCCGGTTTACACGTTCACAATTCCTAGCTACGCCACGTTACTCGCGAAGCGGCGAGCCGCCAGAGAGATCGCCGACGTGCCGCCGAACAGCATGCTAATCCTGATTAGCTCGTCTTTCCCGTGATTGTGGTCGGGTCTTCCATCTCTGCCAACGCAGTCAAGCGTTGAGTGCCAAAGAGAGCCTGCTACTCTGGCTTGTGAAGGTGATAGTTCCGCAAAGATTTTCTGTTTAGATTACGTGACTGGGATTCCCGCCGCCGTTTGATCGGCGATGATCAGCGCTTGCTGATCACGAACCTTCCCCGCTGGAAGGGGACCCGCACCAGCTTCCAACATTCTGAGGCGATCGCCCAGTCTTCTTCCGCACGAATTACCAGGATGCGAACCCGGGAATCTGCACTGGAGATATCTTGATCGAGAGCGGGCCGCCCATTCAGCTTGTGGTCGAGTTTTAGACCCAGAGACCCCAACGTGTCGCAAGCCGCAGCTCGCACTTCTGGCGAGTTTTCTCCGACGCCCGCGGTAAACACCAACGCATCCATTCCACCCAAAACCGCGGACATGGCGCCGATTGCCGAACGTAGCCGGTGGATGTACATAACGAACGCCAACTTTGCCCTCTCGTGACCCTTTTGAATGGCGGCGAGGATCTCACGCATGTCGCCCGAGAGACCTGAGATCCCTAGCAGACCCGACCTCCTGTTCAGCAGATCATCGATAACCTTGCTGTCGAGGTTACCTTGTCGCATCAAGTAGGTCAGGATTCCGGGGTCCACGGATCCTGAGCGCGTCCCCATCATTAAACCCTCTAAAGGAGTGAAGCCCATCGTGGTGTCGACGCTGCGGCCTTTTTGAATTGCCGCAACGGAACAGCCGTTACCTAAATGGCAGGTCACTAACTTGAGCGACATGAGATCACGTTCCAGCAACTGAGCCGCGCGTCTAGCGCAGTACTGATGATTGATCCCATGGAACCCGTAGCGATGAATACCTTTTTCAAACCATTCGTAGGGGCCCGGATACACTGCAGCGGCAAGCGGCATTTGACGATGAAAGCCGGTATCGAAGACTGCGATCTGAGGAACCGAGCCGAGGAGCGTCGCGACGATCTTCATGCCCTCCACTTCGGCTCGATTATGCAAAGGAGCAAAAGCTGAGGCGCTCTGGATCGTTGAGGAGACCTCAGTATTTATGACTACGGGATCTTCGAAGTGGGGGCCATGCACAACCCGGTGGCCGACAACATCGATTTCGGAAGCTGAAGCGAGAACACGCGCTTCGCCGCTCCAGGATGTGCTGAGCAGATTGATGAGAACATGTTCGCGCGAGGAGACTGCAACATGTTGTTTCAGGACGACGACCTTGGAATTTCGAACAACAATCGCAGCGCCGTTGTCTTCCCACTCGATCCTCCCTTCCCACAGGCTGGCGGGAGGATGTTCGGGGAGTGAGTCACCGATTTCGTAAACGCAAGCTTTTTGGCTGCTGGAACCAGAGTTGAGTACCAGAATCTTCATTTGTCAGTTCTCGATTTTGGACTTTGGTTCATGATTGTGCTCGTTCTCCGCCTTCGAACCGGCGTCGCATCTAACTCACCCATTTCGTAACATTGCCGCGACACTGTTAAACCGTAGAGGAGGGGGAAGCGGTTTGGGAGGTGTGAAGCCTTCTTTCTTTCGGCTCTTCCTCCCAAACGCGCTTCTTCTTGGGGTGTGGGGTTTGCCTGTCAACTTGCATGTAATGGTCCAAATGGACAGCGGAGTAAAGTGAGCACTGAACTGTTTCTATGCGCAAGAAACAACATATGTTTTGAACACCATTTGTTGGCGAGAACGCCCCAATCGACTACAGCTCCCTGATGACTCAGCAAACAGCGGCGGCATTCGGACACTTCCAACCTTGACACTGTCACTCTGCTGACTTCCTGCCTGGACTTCTGCCTGCATAGCGGCACTTCAAAGCCCACATTCCTACTGGCTCTAGCTTCTTCTTGGCTAATACAAGTCACCCGCTCGCGACCCGTATGTTCAGTTTGCAATTTCCGTTCCATGACATTCCAACTACGAATTTCCGAGAAACCCAAACGAGTACGGACTCTCCTGCCTCGATACAAACTGCTAAAGCCGATCAGTAGTCAGATTTTTGACTGCGTGTCAGGACACTGACGCCTCTTGGTGTCTTAACGAGTGTTCATTGGCCACCATGTTGGCATTTCTTTCAATTCCGTTAACCGAACGCGAGCTCTCCGTTTGGTAGTGCAGTTGCTTCCATGTCTCCGCGGGCGCCTCCACGAATTTCGCTGTGGACGTGGCATTGCAACCGGACGGAGAGAAAACGTTGATACCGCGAATGAAATCCGCGAGGTTTTTCAACATACGGAAGGTCGCGCTGCTGGGTTTCCTGTGGGTTGCTTGTGTTGCCGGAGCCGAACCTGCAAACGCTCTTAGCAGTCCCACAAACATCTTTGCTCCTGTATCTACGCCCGCGAAGTCAATCGCTCACCTCTCCTATTTTGTGCTTGCTATTACCGGAATCATCTTTGCGGTTGTATTTACGTTGTTGGTCTATTCCCTCGCTAAGTTCCGTTGGCGGCCTCTGGATGCGGGCCGCGAACCCGCCCAGGTCTATGGGAGCACACAGATTGAGCTTGCATGGACGATCATTCCGATTCTGATCGTGGTCGTCCTTTATCTGGCAACCGCGCGAGTTATCCACGCCGTTCAGGATGCTCCGCAACCGGCGAACGCCTTAGAGGTGACCGTCATCGGACACCAATTCTGGTGGGAATATCGCTACCCAAAGCTGGGAATCGTTACAGCAAACGAATTACACATTCCGGTAAGCGATCCCGCACATCCGACCCCTACATTCTTGAGCTTGCTTTCCGCCGATACGGACCACAGTTTCTGGGTTCCTGAACTTGCGGGTAAGACCGATCTGGTTCCCAATCATCCGAACAGGATGTGGGTAGACCCGCATCGCACCGGAATCTTTCTCGGCCAATGCGCACAGTACTGTGGAATCCAGCACGCCAAGATGCTGATACGTGTGTCGGTGGACAGTCCTGAAGAATTTGCTGCCTGGGTTCGCAGCCAGCAACAACCCGCGGTTCAGGATAAAAGCACAGAGACTGGCAGGCGGATATTTGAAAGCAATGCCTGCATCAACTGTCATGCCGTGGCGGGAACACCTGCGAATGGGCGCTTCGGCCCGGACCTTACTCATTTGATGAGCCGCGCCACCATTGCCTCCGGTGCAGCCAAAAATACAACAGAAAATCTCCGTCTCTGGATTCAGAAACCAGACGCGATCAAGCCGGGCTCGCTGATGCCGGCCATGCAGTTAAGCGATGCCGACCTTGACGCGGTGGTGCGTTACATGCAAACGCTGCACTAGAGAAAACTTGAAGAGTAACTATGTCAACGGATGCGATCACATTTCCCGGCGCGCAAATTGACGACAAGCCATGGGTCGACAGGCTTCACGGATGGTTAACTACGGTTGACCACAAGCGGCTGGGTATTCTGTACATCCTTTTCGCCCTCTTCTTTCTAGTAGTGGCCGGCCTTGAAGCCATAATCATCCGCATTCAGCTGATGTATCCGCACAACAATTTTGTTTCACCCCAAGTCTTCAATCGCATGTTCACTATGCATGGCACGACCATGATTTTTTTCGTGGCGATGCCCATCCTCTTTGGGTTCGCAAACTACCTCGTCCCGTTGATGATCGGCGCGCGAGACATGGCGTTTCCTCGCCTTAATGCATTCAGTTTCTGGCTGACGGCTCTCGGTGGATTACTGCTGTATTTCAGTTTTCTCGGTGGCAGTGGTTTGTACGGCGCCGGCAACGCACCGGATGTCGGATGGTGGGCATATGCACCTTTAACGGCGCGGTCGTTTTCGCCAGGCCATAGTTCAGACTACTGGACGCTGGCGCTGCTAGTTTCGGGATTTGGAAGCATTGGAACTGCGATCAATATCATCGCCACTATTCTTTGCATGCGATGCCCCGGTATGAAGCTCGGCCGCATGCCTTTGCTGGCGTGGCTTAACCTCGTGATGTCGGGAATGGTCCTGATCGCGGTCACCCCGCTATCTGCGGCACAGATCATGCTACTCATCGATCGGTATCTAGGAGGCCATTTCTTCGATGCGCAGGCAGGCGGATCAGCCGTGCTGTGGATGCACTTCTTTTGGATCTTCGGACATCCGGAAGTCTATATCCTCATCATTCCATGCTTTGCTTTCATGTCGGAAATCATTCCGGTGTTCTCCCGCAAGCCAATCTTCGGTTACCCCGTAATGGTCGGAGCCACGGTCTGTATCGGGTTCGTTAGCATGAGCGTGTGGGCGCACCACATGTTCACCATTGGGATGAACTCCTACGCGAACAGTTTTTTCACCATCACAACGATGGCGGTCGGGGTTCCTACGGGAATTAAGATCTTCAATTGGCTTGGCACAATGTGGGGTGGCCGTATCCACTTCAAGACGCCGATGCTGTTCTCTATCGGGTTCCTCTTTCAATTTCTAATCGCCGGGTTAACTGGAATCATGATGGCTGCCGCACCTTTTGACTGGCAACTAAGCAATTCCTACTTTGTAGTGGCGCACTTCCATTACGTGATCGTGGGGGGAATCCTGTTTGCCCTCTTTGCCGCGTTCTACTACTGGTACCCGAAGATGACTGGGCGGATGTTGAGCGAACGCCTTGGCAAATGTCACTTCTGGCTCTTCGTGATTGGGTTCCATCTCACTTTCGATCTGATGCACATTCCGGGACTGCTGGGGATGCCGCGCAGAATCTACACCTACGAGCCCGGCCGCGGTTGGGACACCTTGAACTTCCTCGTCAGCATTGGCGCCTTCATTCAGGCAATTGCCATCCTGGTATTCGTGGCGAACCTGATCATTTCTTATTTCAAGGGAGCCGAGGCGGGCAATGATCCGTGGGACGCGTGGACGCTGGAATGGTCTGTAAGTTCGCCACCGCCTGCCTATAACTTCGCCGTCATTCCCACTGTCGAGAGCCGGCGCCCGTTGTGGGACCGCAAACACCCGGAAGACCCAGATAGCCGTTATGAATAAAGGAAACGAATAATGAGCGCCGTCGCTATTCCGCACCCGCCTGGAACATGGGTCCTTCCTTCTCGCGGCAAGGTCGCTATGGCCGGTTTGATCACTGCCGAGTCGGCGATCTTCACGATCTTCGTGGTTGCGTATCTCTTCTACTTGGGAAAAAGCATCAGCGGACCAACTCCGCGCGAAGTGCTCGAAACGCCGATCGTCTATACGATCTGCCTGTTGTCGAGCAGTCTCACAATCCACCTTGCCGCGAAATCACTCGCACGCGACAGGATTGGCGCGTTTCTCGGCTTGTGGCTGCTCACTATCGCGTTAGGCGGCTTGTTCTTGTACGGCACTGCACAGGAATGGCACAGGCTGATCTACGAACATGGCCTGACAATTTCGACGAACCTGTTCGGTACAACCTATTACTCGCTCGTCGGGCTGCACGCGTTTCACGTCACTGTCGGTCTGATCATGCTTCTCATCGTTGCCTTATTTGCTTTAGGTGGCCGCGTGGGGATGAAGCAGTCCGGCCGTATTGAAGTGCTCTCCATGTATTGGCACTTTGTCGATGCTGTGTGGGTCGTGGTGTTCACTGTGGTTTACGTTCTGGGGCGCTGAGGAGAACCAATGGCAACACTGTTATCAAGCGAACACATGAACACAAGTCCCCGGAACCCAAGCGAGCTTGAAGTACCTGCGTCGACGGCGTGGCCCTTTATCCTGGCTCTTGGTTTCACATTAATATTTGCTGGCCTAGTCACCAGCTTGTCTATCAGCGTCCTTGGCGCCGTACTTGCCCTGGCAGGCTGCATTGGCTGGTTTCACGAAGTGCTTCCCCAGGAGCACGACGAAGTTGTTCCCATTGTTCCCGACGACATTCGTATTAGTACCGTGCATCGTGTCGTCGAACGGCTTCCGATCTCCTACCAGTCACGCGCCTGGCTCCCTCTGAAGACTTATCCGATTTCTGCCGGGTTGAAGGGTGGGCTTTCAGGAAGCGTAGCGATGGCCATTCTGGCCTGTGCCTACGGCGTGCTGAAGGCAGGCAGTCTCTGGTACCCGATCAATCTTCTTGCCGCGGCAGTTTACTCGCAGTCTCTCAAACTTGGCCCGGCACAGCTGCATTCATTTCAGGCAGATAGTTTTGCGATTGCTGTAGGTCTCCACTTGCTGGTATCCGCGTTGGTTGGCTTATTGTATGGCGCGATGCTCCCCATGTTCGCACGCCATCCGATTGTCCTTGGCGGGTTGGTGGGGCCAGTCTTGTGGTCGGGGCTGCTGTACACGATCCTCGGGCTGCTCAATCCGTTGCTCGCGAGCCACATTGACTGGCCGTGGTTCATTGCTTCTCAAGTGGCGTTCGGGGTCGTTGCCGGTGTCGTTGTCGTGCGCCAATCGCCTGTACTGACGCACGAAAATCTGCCATTCGCCGTGCGCGCGGGCATCGAAGCTCCGGGAATCACCTCACGAGCGGAAAACGGAGATGATCGACGGTGAAGCGTTTTTGGTCTCTATCCGCGTACGCAGCTTTGAGCGTCATGCTGCTCTCAGCCTGTAGCTCTCCTCACGGCCAGCCCCAAACGGGTTCTGAACCAGTAGCGCCGAATATGGTCTCGGACTTTGCCACCCTCTATGGAGACAACTGTGCGGGCTGTCACGGTGCAAAAGGACACAAAGGAGCGGCGATTGCGGTGGCTGACCCCGTTTATCTCGCCATTATTGACCAGAGCACAATGCGCAAGGTCATCGCCAACGGTGTGCATGGAACCTCGATGCCAGCCTTCGCTCAAAGTGCCGGAGGAATGCTGACCGACAAACAAGTCGATGCAATAGCGAGCGGAATATTTGCTCACTGGAGCCGCAAGGGCATTCTCGACGGGAACAATCCACCTGCGTATGCATCAAAAACTCCCGGCAATGCCGCCCATGGCGAGATGGTCTACCGCGCATACTGTGCGTCATGCCACGGTAGTACCGGAGCAGGCGGGCCAAAAGGAAGCAGTATCACCAACGATTCATTCTTAGCTCTCGTTAGCGATCAGGGTCTGCGTACGATCGTCATCGCTGGCAGGCCTGACTTGGGCGCGCCCGACTGGCGCGGGAACATTCCTGGACAGCCGATGACAGATCAGCAAATCACGGATGTTGTTGCCTGGCTCGCTTCGCATCGAGTGCAGAGCCCCGGGCAGCCTTATACCGCTTCGAATAACGCACAGCACTAGGAGTCCAGATATGTCGACCAAACCTGTCGTTGTCCCGTCGAGTGACGGAACGGTTTCCCGCCGCGGGTTTCTCATGAAACTCGGAATCCTGTTCAACGGACTCGCGGCGATAGTGTTGGCGTCGCCCATCGCGCGATATCTTCTCTCGTCTGTCACGCGCGGGCGCGCGAACGGCTATCTCTCATGGGTGCCGCTCGGTCGGGTGAACGAGTTTCCTGAGGGCGAGACGCGACTCGCCACTTTTCAGAACCCCTACGTGATGCCGACGGATGGCAAGACCGTGGACACTGCCTGTTGGGTGCGACGTATCGCTGGAAATAAGTTCCAGGTCTTTGCCATCAATTGCGCGCATCTGGGCTGTCCGGTCCGCTGGTTCCCGCAATCCGGGTTGTTTATGTGTCCTTGTCACGGCGGTGCTTACTATCGCGACGGCTCGCGTGCCTCGGGACCGCCGGAGCGCGGGCTGTTCGAGTATCCGTACAAGGTCGACAACGGTTTGATTACGATCCAGGCCGGTGAATTGGCGACCCCGGGTGGACCGATTGCGAGTCTATCCTCGGAGAAACCGCCATGCGCCTGATCAGAAACATTGGCGAATGGTTCGATCATCGCTTGCAACTCGCGGCACCGATTCGCGAAGCTGCCGAACATCCCGTGCCGCGCAGCACAGCAAGCTGGTTCTACGTCTTTGGCAGCGCGGCGCTCACCGTGTTCCTTCTGCAGGTTGTAACGGGAATCCTGCTAGCGCTAATTTATGTGCCGTCGGCAGGAGAAGCATGGAGCAGTTTGCAGGCTCTGAACCACGGCGTAACTCTCGGCTGGTTTATCCGCGCGATGCATGGATGGGGATCCAATTTCATGGTGGCGATCGTCCTCATTCATATGGCGCAGGTGTTTCTGTTCGGGGCCTACAAGTTTCCACGGGAGCTCACCTGGATCCTCGGCGTCTTTCTCTTGCTGATGACCCTAGGCATGGCGTTCACCGGTCAGATCATGCGCTTCGATCAGGACGCCTATTGGGGGTTGGGAATTGGAGCATCGATCTCCAGTCGCGTTCCGATCATCGGTCCTGCCGTTGTAAAACTTTTGTTGGGTGGACCGATCATCGCCGGCGCAACGCTCTCACGATTTTTTGCGCTGCACGTATTCGTAATTCCCGGAATGCTAATGGTTTTCGTGGGTCTTCATCTCTTGATGGTGCTGAAACTCGGAATCAACGAATGGCCCATGCCTGGACGCATCGTAAAGCGAGCCACCTATGAACGCGACTATCACGCACTGACGAAACAAGAAGGTGAGCCCTTCGTACCCTATGCGGTCTGGAAAGACTTATTCTTCGCAGGATTTATCATTCTGGCGATCGCCGCATGCGCTTTCTACTTCGGTCCTTTTGGGCCAACTGGCCAGCCCGATCCGACGATCATCCAGACCGCACCGAAGCCGGATTATTTCTTTCTGTTCCTATACGCGGTGCTGTCACTCCTTCCCCCCTCTCTGGAGACGCCGTTCCTTCTGATCGTCCCGCCTGTGGTGATTCTTGCGTTGATCCTTCTTCCATTTCTGTCCGGCGAAGGAGAAAAGAGCTGGAAACGACGCCCGATTGCAGTTCTCGCGGTCCTGCTGATCGCGATTACCCTCGGGACCTTCACTCGTCTCGCGCAATCTGCTCCATGGAGTCCGCACATGAATGCGTGGAGCGGTGATCCTGTCCCAGCAAACTTCATACACGGCACCACTGCACTGGAACGGCAGGGTGCACTGGTGTTTCAGGTGAAGCAGTGCCGGAATTGTCATTCCCTCGGCGACACCGGAGGACAGAGGGGCCCGGCACTGGACAGTGTCGCGGTGCGACTCACACAAGACCAGCTCATTCGGCAGGTGATTCAAGGCGGCGGCAACATGCCAGCCTACGGAAAGAACTTGAGTCCTGCGGAGACCACGGCGCTAGTCGCATTTCTTGAAACTCTGCATCCGCCGAAGCAAGCTCCCGCGCGCGATGCGACCCGCGAAATCGTATTAGGCGATAACGGCCAACAGACTCCCGGCACTCAACCATAGGATCTTGAGCCATGCCTCATATGCATCACGCCTCATTCGAATCATTTTGGCTCTCCGCAGCTCTGATTGTCCTGGCGTGGATTTATGTTCGCGGATGGATTCATCTTCGTAGGTTTACCGACCCCACGATCGAGGGTTGGCGTGCCTCCAGTTTTATCGTTGGCCTACTTGTGATCTGGTTTGCAGTGTCCGCGCCTCTTGGTGGTTTTGATCATGAACTGCTGACAGCCCACATGGTGCAACACTTGTTGTTGATGACGGTCGCTGCTCCCTTGGTCTGGCTCGGTGCGCCGTTTAAGCCGTTGCTGAGAGGTCTTCCACAGCAATTCGCTGAAGGCATACATGGTTCGATATTTCATTCAGCGGGAATAAAGCGGCTCGGCAAAGCGCTGACGCACCCTGCAGTTTGCTGGCTTGCAGCGGCCCTCACCCTCGTCGCATGGCACATTCCGGCTGTGTTTATGTTCGGCATGCGTTCTGGAATGTCGCATGGAATTGAACAGGCATCATTCCTGGTCACCGGTCTTCTGTTTTGGTGGCCCGTCATCCAGCCCTGGCCGGCAGTCTCGAGGTGGCCAAAGTGGTCAATCGTTTTATATCTTTTTCTTGCCACCTTACCGTGCGACATACTCTCCGGATTTCTCGTCTTTTGCGACCGCGTTGTGTATCCGGCTTACTTCTGCTCCTCGCACCCCTTCGGCCTATCGCCGCTGCAGGACCAGCAATGCGCAGGCGCATTAATGTGGACAGTCGTGACCATCATTTACCTGGGAGCAGGAGTAATTCTCACGGCGCAGTTGCTTTCGCCCTATAGTTCGCAAGAGCGCTGGGTCGAGCAACAGCCTTCGCAACCCAGTACGGCAACGCAGGCGACTCGTCCGATGGAGGTCATCTAAAATGTCCGGCGAGCTTCCTGCCACGCTCGGCACACCTGCAGTAAGAAGTCGCCGCTTTTTCAGCGCCACCCTGCTCTCCGATTACTGGACACTGACCAAACCGGAAGTCAATTTCCTGATTTTGATCACAACTTCTGTAGGCTTCGATCTCGGCTGCTCAAATGCGGGACAACAGCTTTCATTCTTCGCGCTGTTCAATACCATGGTTGGGACGTTGCTGGTCGCTAGCGGCACTACCACTCTAAACCAGTACATCGAGCGGAAGTTCGATGCACAAATGCACCGGACTGCCCGTCGCCCCGCTGCGGCTGGCCGCCTTAATCCGCATGCAGTTCTGAGCTTTGGGATCATTTTGTCAGCGGCCGGCACGATTTATCTCGCGGTGTCTACGACCATGCTTGCGAGTCTGCTGGCGCTTCTCACCCTAATTTCCTACCTGTTCTTGTATACTCCGCTGAAACGAAGGACTCCTCTCTGCGTTCTGGTCGGAGCCTTTCCTGGCGCTATGCCTCCACTGATCGGTTGGGCCGCGGCATCGGGGAGTTTGAATATAGAGGCATGGCTACTCTATGCCATCGTCTTCCTGTGGCAGTTTCCGCATTTCATGGCAATCGCATGGATGTACCGTGAGGACTACGATCGCGCGGGCTATTCAGTGCTGCCCAGGGGGCCCGCGAGAGTTGCCATTGTGATTCTGCAAACCATGTTGCCTTTGGTTGTTTTACTTCCACTCAGCATCGTGCAATTTCCAGCGCGGCATTCAGCCATTTATTGTTGGGTTGGACACCTGCTGGGCTTCGGATTTCTCTTTCTTGGTTTGGAATTCGTGCTTCAGCGCTCTAGGGGAACTGCACGCCGACTGCTCGCAGCTTCGATAGTTTATCTTCCACTTCTATTCTTGCTGAGAGTTACGTGCCGCTAGCAACTGAGCGCTCCGACGATGAAGATAGGCTCACTCTTTCGCAAGGAGACCGGCAGTAATTCGACACCTAGAATGGCTGCATGACATGTGTTTGACGTTAAGACGATGGCAGCATCTCACTCCTAACAGCAAGTCCTTGTGTTACAGAGAAATACGATAGGTGGCTTTTGGCATCGTTATTGCTCGACAAGAGGCTGAACTTGTGGAGTTAGACATATGAATTCGCATGCAGTAAGTAAGCTTTGGGCGCTAATGCATTCACCGGGTTTGATACTGATGGTGGCCCTAGGTGCCATGATCAGTTCGATTGCAGCGCCTGCCCAGAACACTTTTCAGGTTGATGCGCAGCATTCGGTGGCTCGATTGTCGCTCGGATCGGGGCAGAATGCGCTGGAGATTGGCTTGGCGCGCGTCAGCGGTACCGTGGTGTTCGATTCAAATGATCCTGCCGACCCGACCGTCAGCTTGACGATAACGCCAGGAAACACACTGCAGTGGGGGTACGCACAAATGAGCTTTACATCCGAACGATCTTCAGTAACTGTGGATGGAAGCATTACTGTGACGGGCATACTTTCTGTGACTCGCGTCGAACGTAGCGTGACCGCGGAACCGAATGAAGCCTACGCCGGCCCACAATACGGAGAACCTGTGCCACACACCGATACTCGTGAAGTCACTCTTGTGTTTTCTGATCCGCACCGGCAGTCGGGGCACAATAACACCATGAAATTATCCGGCCTGACATCGGTGAGCCTCGAAGCTTTCCCGCTGTTTGTGGATGCCGTCACAGACGGGGACTGGCCAGCCATATTGGTAAACGACGAACAATGCCAGGAACCCTCCACAATCGGCGAGGACTACTCGGGCGCGGCCTGTACTGGTAATGTGATCGCTAGGGTCGCTAATCGTGTCGTAATGACCGGGACTGCTGGAGGAGAGGACTATTCTGGATTCCGCCCGGCCGTCACTCCTGACCGAAACCAGGCAACAATGGCGCTGGATTTGAAGCTAACAGAGCTGCCGGCTTCGAGCACAGGATCCACAACAACTCAAATTACCAGATGATAGAGAGAGCGCAGGAGACGAGCTATGCTCGTTCGGCTCCGAGCTGGATTGCAAATGAATCCCGCGGGATAAACGACAGAAGGGCTGATTCCGATTTCAGGAACACTCGTATCGGCTCGTCAGCGAGGGAACACGCGAACAGTGTCGCGGTTTGCCTGGGCGGTTCTCGCCTACATGCTGGGAGTAATACTCTGGGGCGCCTATGTTCGGGCCAGCGGTTCTGGTGCGGGCTGCGGCAACCATTGGCCGCTTTGCAATGGGGAGGCGATTCCGACATTGCCAGAGAAGGCGATGTTGATTGAATTTACCCATCGAGTCACCAGCGGTCTGGCGTTAATCTCTGTGCTTGCGCTCGTTTACCTCACGGTACGCGCTACGGTTCGACGTGCATGGGCGCGCACCACCGCTGTGCTCTCCGCCGTACTTACGCTGAATGAAGCGTTCCTCGGTGCATTGCTCGTATTGTTGCAGCGAGTAGGCAATGACCAATCCGCAACGCGTGCTGTGTTACTGTCTTTCCATCTTGCCAATACCTTGTTGCTCATCGGCTCGATTGCGCTCACTGCCTTATGGCTCACCGACCCTCCTGCTCGCGGCGAACTCAGCGTTAGGGAGGCGGCAAGGTTTGTCATCGGTTTGCTGGCGGCGATTCTCATAGAAGTTGGTGGTGCACTGGCGGCTCTCGGAGATACTCTGTTTCCTGCCGCTTCGTTGCGCAGTGCGCTAGCGTCAGACTTCTCGGCGACCAGTCACTTTCTGTTGCGATTGCGCTTACTGCACCCGGCCATGGCAATAGTCGGCGCAACGTATGTCATCTGGCTTTGCGCGACCTTGGTTCGGACGCGTGCCGGATGCGTCCACAAGCTTGGGATTGCGCTCATTCTTCTCGCTGTTGGTCAGGTCTCTTTGGGAGCGCTCAACGTCTTGCTGCTGGCACCGGTCTGGCTGCAAATTATGCATCTTCTCGTTGCGGACTTGTTTTGGGTTCTCCTGGTTCTTGTCTCCGACCAAGCAGCTCGGACCCGGCGCGAACCCCTGACGAGCGCCATATAGGTCGCGTTGTACGGTTTAGGCGCGCGATTTGGTCGATTGAAGGCCTACTCGGCACCGAAACCTCTGCAGTATCGCCGAAAACCCCGTCCCATTTGTATTCGAACAACAACAACATGTCGATACGACAGTACTTGGTTTTGAGGCAGCGCAGGAACGTCGATCAAGAATGAACCCGACAGCAAAGGGCCTTAAGCGGATTCGTTTATGGACGCGCGTCCTTGTTTGAGTGGCTCCTGGAAGTCATCGTTATTGCAACCGCGGAACCTATTCTGGTGTCCGCCCGATGGCGTGAATGATCTCGTCGTTCGCCTCCGTGTAATCCAGTTGCGACTGCAGCAGCAACGTCTTCGCATCGAGTTCCTGAGCAGTTCCCATATCGGCCTGGGAGCTGAGAGCTTCTCCCCGCACCAGTTGTTCATGCAGAACTCGACTGGATTCAGTGCGCAGGGACAGCAGTTCCTCAGATACTTTCCGCATCTGCTGGGTTCTTTCCAGCTTGTTATATGCGGTCTGGACTGCCAGTTCGACTTCGTCGGTCAGTCGGGCAAGGTTCTCCTTGGCCTGTGCCAGTTGAGCCTCGCGCTCGCGGACGAGCGAGCGCTTGCGACCCGCATCGAACAGGTCGTAGCCAAAGTGAATACCGAAAGAGCCGAAATTACGCGCCAGAAATGGAACCTGGTTTTGATAGCTGTAACGGGCAAATGCGTCCACATCCGGCACATAGAAATCCACTTTAGCCAGGCGAACCGCGGCCGTCGCTTTTTCCACTTCGTTGCGTGCTTCAGCTATTTCGGGATGGGATGTGAGCGCCTCTGTCACACAAGTTTCTCGCACGCAGGCAGGAGGCACCTCCGCCGAGTAGGGATCAAGATCCAGCGACGTTCTCAGTGGCAGCCCCAAGGTATCGTTGAGCTGCAGCTTGAGATCGGAGAGTTGTAAGTCAGTCGTTAGCAATTCCTGTTTTGCCTGCAGCACTTGCGCCCGGCTTTCGATCAAGCTTTCTTCCAGTGTGCTGCCGTACTTCACCTGTTCGACGCGTTCGCCCTGTAGATCCTGCGAAGCCTTGATTCTGGCCTCTGTGGCGGCGCGGTGCACCTGTGCGATCAGGACTTTGTAATAGAGCTGGTGAACCCTGAGGGCAACATCATTCTGCGTTTGTTGTGATTTCTGTCGTGAGGCCTTCAGCTCTGCTTGCGCCATATCGTTCATCGGACGGATCTTTAACAAAGTGGTCAAAGGCTGGGTGAGTTGGGTGCCACTGGTCGTCAGGTCACGCCCCCCCTGGTTAATGATCGAATTCACCGGAGGCACTGGGCTGCCAGCAATCCCGCCGAGGCCACCCGCTCGAATTTCAATCAGCTGCGTGTCGGTCAGATGTATGAGGTTGCTTTCGTTTCGAATCGTTGGAAAATATGCGCTTCTCGCAACGTCTTTGGCGTGCTGCTTTTCCTCGACTTTGTATTCGGCGATGTGGACACCATGGTTGTGCTGCAGCGCCAACTGCACGGCCTCGTGCAAGGTAATGTGGCGAACGGTGCCTGTATCGTCAGCCTCTCCTGCAAAAGCAAACGCCCCGGAAAGCACCAGAATGATCGGCAGCAGTTGTAACTTCCATTTCATGAGTGCGTCTCCTTAACCGGCTGGAATGTGCTGAGGTCTCCGTAGTCGAGCGGCGACTTGCGCAGCAACGCGGTCAAAAGAAGGCCCAGGAGGCAGGACCATGCCACCAGAAGAAATCCATCGATCAGGCTCAAGGCGTACGCCTGAAGACGCAGCCGCGCTCCGATCAGATCGGCAGCGCGGGCCGCCGCCTCGGCCGCGCCGGACGATTTGGCGTAAACTCCGGCCGCCATTGCATGAAGATTTCCGTCAGTAATCCAGTTTCTCCGGGTCACGTGCAGACCCAGAAGGTTCGAGTGCAGCTTCTCGCGGTGAGCGAGAAAGTGGCCCATGTAAATGGCCCCCGCCTGCCCACCAAATAAGCGAATGGTGTGAAAGAACGCTGAGAATGTCAGGATCCACGGGGGCTTCGCCAACCCACCGGTGAAGACTCCCTGCAGGATGATGCATCCCACCAGTCCTATGAGAGAAACCGATTGCCCGACGCCCGTGAGCAACTCGGTCCGATAGTAGTTCGTCGCTGACCAGGCGGTCGTGTACTCAGAGTTCAAGTAGACGGCGAAGGCAGTGCAGGTCAGGCCGGCAGCCAGCAACAGGCGAGGGTCTAATTTGCGAAGCATCAGGAGCCCGGCGGTCACCGTAACCAACAACAGCGGAACGGCGCTCCAGATCACGGCCGGCCCTATCTGATCGGCTTCGAAACCGTGAATCGCCAGCGACTGCGGAATCAGGATGATGGTTCCGGTGAGAGTAAACCGAAACCAGAAGAGCAGACTTCCCAGCAGAACAGTGTTCCATTTCCAGAGATAAGGGAGGGCCACCAGAGGATTGGGGCCGCGTAATCGTCGTATGAGCGCGCAGAGTGTGAAGAACGCGCCGGACCAGAACAACGCGTTGAATACGCCGGAGCGCCACCAGTCAAGCCTCTCACCTTGCTGGAGGGCAGCAAACATCAGGGCCAATCCGGCGCTAAGGTAAAGGAATCCGACGAAACTCGGCACCGCAGCGTCCTTCTTTCGGGGAGGGGCTTTCGGTATCCCAAAATAGATACAGATCATCATCACCGGTGCAATCAGCGCTGAGTTCCAGAACATCCAGTGCCACGAAAGATGTTCGCGGTACCAGCCATAGAGTGACGGCGCAATATTGACTGCCCCGTCGATAAACGTGGCATAAAACGCCATCGTGATGGGTAGGTATCGCAGTGGACTAATTCGCAGCGCGAACGTCAGGGTGAGTGGATAAAAGGTGCCTGATGTCAGTCCGGCGACAATCAATGCCGCAACCAGCAAACTATCACTATGGATCAACGGCAGGAAGGCGCACGTCATGGTAAATACTCCAGCCGCAAGCAGAAGGACGCGGCGTGGACCGAGCAAACCTCCCAGGAAGACACTGAAAGGTCCGATAAACATGAGAGCCGCGTTATAGGCGCTGTCGAGCCATGCACCTTGATCGTAACTGATGCCAACGTGGCCCTTGAGATCTGCCATGCCCAGCGAAAGCATGCGACCTGTGAGCGTGACGAGCCCGGCGCCGATGAGAACCCCGACGATCCCCAACAGAGGCCGGGCGGAAATCTCCGAGGGAATTGCCGCAGCGGTGGCACGGGCAACCTCCACTGGACCAGGTGGACGAGTTATAACCGATGTAGCTGCCATGATGATTCGCCTATCGTCTGGTGAGCACCGTGGCAGTCACAGAAAGACCCGGGCGCAGTTTGGTTGCCAAGGTGACATCATCCAACGCAATCTTGACCGGGATTCTCTGTACCACCTTGGTGTAATTGCCGGTCGCATTGTCGGGTGGCAGCAAAGCAAACTGCGATCCGCTGGCGGGCGCAATCTCGATTACCTTCCCATGAATGACTTGTCCAGGGTATTCGTCGATGCGGAGCTCCGCAGGATCACCGGCCTTGACATTGGTTAACTGGGTCTCGCGGTAGTTTGCCTGCACCCACTTCGTCTTGTCGACGAAAGGAATCACCTGCGTTCCTGGAGAGACCAACTGCCCGGGGCGAACCTGCCGTTCTCCCACGGTGCCATCTCCGGGGGCGTAGATCTTCGTGTATCCCAGATTTACTTCCGTCACAGCCAGACTTGCCTGCTTGGCGCGCAGGTCCGCCTGAAGTTGCAGTTCCTGGGATTCCAAAACGGTGTTGGTACGGCGTTCAGCTTCCGCTGACAATTCATTGCTGCGCAGCATCGTTCGCGCTTGATTCAGATCGGCGTCGTGGCTCGCATACTGTGCCGCGAGTCGCTCCTCGTCAGCAACAGCGACTTCCAGCTTCTGCAGGGTGGTTGAATGAGTCTGGAACAGGCCCTCCTGGCGCTTGCGCTCAGAACGGGTACGAACCAGATCCGCCTGTACCGCCTCCTTCCCTGCCTCAGCTGCCGCTATCTGTGCTTTTGCCTGGTCTATACCAGCAAGCGCTTTTTCGATGCGGGCATCTTGCAGTTGCCGTTGCCGAACGTTGTTTTCTATCGCGGCCCTTGCCGCTTCAACCGCCGCCTTGGCCTGATCCACTTGCGCCTGGTAGTCGCTGTCTTGCAATTCGACCAGCAGGTCGCCTTTGTGTACTTGCTGATAATCAGCCACGTGCACCACGCTAACGATACCGGCCACTTTGGTGCTCAGCGGCGTGAGATCACCGCGAACGTAAGCGTCGTCGGTGACCTGTTCCGCCTTGCCACCTTCCCAGGAATTCCAGTTCCGGGTAAGGGTAATCAGGATCGCGAGGGCGAGCAGAACAACCAGCAGGGGCGTGACGTATTTCTGCCATCGGAAGCCAGGATGAGCCGCAGGGCTCTGCTCCTTCTTGGTTTCTTCCGGCTTGGCTGCCGGTGACTCGACGGGAACGGGCGAGGCAGACATTAATCAAGCTCCTTCTTTTGCAACAGAGATAGCGAGAGAAGAGTTTTCATTTCTTGTTTTCCCA